>Ga0164297_10001830_pt1 | contig 21911 bp, 17 predicted proteins | sample GEODES058metaG_FD_113539 | JGI IMG/M metagenome (GOLD analysis project Ga0164297, IMG submission 113539) | Dystrophic lake water microbial communities from Trout Bog Lake, Wisconsin, USA - GEODES058 metaG | ecosystem: Environmental > Aquatic > Freshwater > Lake | place: USA: Trout Bog Lake... | reverse complement strand
TTATGAAATCGCTTCAACAAGGCATAGCTCATATCAAGTGGAAACTTGATTCGCATGTGCACATACTCAGGGAAACGGCTGTGATACCCAGTACTAAAGGACCAACCGTTATCTATTGCCACCCCGCGAATCGCCCAGCCTAGTGGACCTTCAGTCGCAATGTGAACGACATCAGGATTAAATGCCTCTATCACTTTACGTACAGAGCGACTTGTCACCAGCGGCAACCTTATCTCAGGATAGGTCGGGCATGGAATGCTGCGAAACATCGAAGGGTTAACAATGAGTACCTCGTGACCCAAACGCGTTAATTCTCGCGAAGTCATTTTCAAGGTGCGCACCACGCCGTTAACTTGTGGATCCCATGCTTCAGTGGCAATTAGGATCTTCATTCAATACACCTCTGGGATATACATCGACGCAGGCACCTCGTGTCGGGTGTAGTCCGGATGATGGACTCGCTTGGGCAGTATCACCGCCTGATGCTCTATCTCTTGATACGACACCTGTTTAAGTAAATGATCGATGCAATTAAGTCTGGCACGCTTTTTATCAACGCCATCGACGATCCACCACGGCGCTTCCGGAATATGGGTGCGCTCCAGCATAACTTCCTTGGCCTTGGTGTAATCCTCCCAGCGACGGCGCGACTCAAGATCCATCGGACTGAGTTTCCATTGTTTGAGACGATCACGGATACGCATCGTGAATCGGATGTGCTGTTCTTCGTCGGTAATGGAGAACCAGTACTTAATCAGAATTATCCCAGAGCGCACCAACATCTTCTCAAACTCGGGAACCGTTCTGAAAAACTCTTCGTATTCTTCGTCATTGCAAAAACCCATCACTCGCTCAACCCCAGCTCGGTTATACCAACTCCTATCGAACAGGGCGATCTCACCACCTGCTGGCAAATGAGGGATGTAACGCTGAAAGTACCACTGTGTGCGTTCGCGCTCGTTTGGTGCTGGCAAAGCAACTACGCGACATACCCGAGGATTAAGACGCTGGGTGATACGTTTGATTGCACCACCCTTACCTGCTGCATCTCGACCCTCAAACAACACAACTACTTTGAGTTTTTGAGCAACGACCCAATCCTGCAACTTGACGAGCTCACCTTGCAGACGCAGGAGCTCTTTAAAATAGACTCGACGATCAAACGACTCCGTGCTAGATGGGCGCTGTCCCGGTAAATCCATTAACAACTCATCGAGACGATCGTCGTCGAGTTCCATCTCGAGCTCTTCATCGTAGCTATCGATCAAGTCCTCCCAAGCTCTTTTAGCAAATTGCTCTTTTGTGACTTGGGTTAACGCATTTTTTACTGCTACTTTTTTTGAAGTCACTTTAGTAACTTTTGCGGCTTTGGCAGCTACCTGCGCGGCAGATTTGGTTGCTGACGATTTTTTGCTGCTCTGACGAACTTTTGGCGTCACTGGCTTACGATCAGGTGATTTTTTTGCAGCAGCTTTTGTAGCCATGAAGGTCTCCGAGTGCAATCATCAAAATGAGATTGCACCGTACCTCACTGGCATGACCAAATTATTTCAGTGACAATCACCAACCAACAAGACGACCGCCTTCAAGTGCAGGTGCGTCGCTAAGGTTAATAGCGCCGAAGGCTTGGGACAAACGCACATTGACTGCCGTATTGTCGTAATAGCCCGCAAAAAACTGCTGACCAGCACCTTGCGCAGAGACCAATACGTCGTCACCCGCATGCGGAGCAATGTCAATTGCACCGCCCGTCTTGTTGGCCCCGCCTTTTATACTTCTGGTGGGCATATTGCCAGTCATCAACAAGCCATTTGGCTGTCGCGTCGGATTAGGTAGCGCCGCCTGCTCGAGTGTTTTTCCATCTGCAGTTTTTCTCGACGCGACGGGCTTGAGCGGTACGTAGTTAGTTAGATACGTTGTGCTGTACGTGGGACGTCCACCGTCCTCAATAATCAGCTTAATTGATGGATCAGGGTCATCAGGAAATCCATCGCGATTTCTGTCCTCATAGGTGGGAAAGGTTGCATCGTTAAACGTACCTATTGCGTCCTGTAAGTCACAAGGGCGGTCCAGATCCGCGCTGCTACCAAGCGTGACAGGATAATTTCGTGCTGCTGTAGCAAAACAATTTTGCGCAGCACGAATAAGATCACCCGTTAGCGCGACCCCAATAATCGTTTGAGGTTGAGCGTGATCGGATGTCACAACCGTTATGGCCTTTTTGTCATTAGCAAATCGAGCAACAGTATGGGCAATTGCTTGATCCATTTCAATCACTTCGTAAATCGATCGCTCGAACTCAAGGATATGACCCATCTTGTCCGATTGCGACTGCTCAACGAGCAACATCCAGCCAGTTTCTTCTTTTTTGCCCTGATGAGATAAACCATTTAGCACGTTAATTGCCTTCTCGATCATGTCTATTTTCATCGGCACTGCGCGAAAGCACTCGGCGACCGTTGCGCCGCAATCTGTTCCCTGTGGCGGAGCAAGATTCATCGCCAACTCTACGTCATTAGCGCCTTTGCCGCGAATATTAGCTTTACCATGAGCAATCAAGCGATCCAAAACACCTGGCAAATTATCCGGGCCCAAACCGCTGGAGGTAGGTCGAAACTCACCCGTAAAGATACCAAGCAGTTTCTGATCATCACGCGCTTGTTGCAGCTCTTGAACGTTATGCACAACTTGGTAACCAAGTTTTGGTGCAACGTCTGCTAGCAAATCGACATCTTTACGACCACCACCTGAGTATTGATAATAGTTTTTCAACATTGGATTTTTTTGACTCATCCAGTGAATAGCGCCACCACCCATCAGCACATCCAGTGGCGTGGACAATTCAGCTAGAGAGCGATTACCCGTCCTTTTAAGCTCAGTGTTGTCGTCGTAATAACCTATCATTTGTTGCGCGATATTGAGATAGTTACGACGTGCTCGGTTATGCGCTTGAACAGCAGCAGGTGTCGCATCGACCAAGAATGCATCGGTGACAACGCCAATCTTCCATCCATGGACGCGTTTCATGTATTCAAAAATAGTTTCAATGCGCGGGTTATCAAGCGCATTCTCAGGAGTATTGTCGATCGAAACTTGAATAGCATTATTCGACTGTTTCATACCACTGATTAGACTAGCCATACCGGGCGCAGAATCTGTCACAACGCTATCAAACGCGGTGGTTCGGCTTAACCCTTGGACAGGCATCTGCTCCATAGCGAGCGGTGCGACACGTCCCTCCCGAATCCGTTTGCTAACTAACCGTGCTGCGGTGCGCATGGGCAAACCAACACCGTCTCCTAAAAAAAATACCAGTTTGTTGGCCGCTGCTTCAGCTTTGGGGTTAGGGGCAGCGGTGACGTCATATGTATTTTGAATCACGCGCTCAACGCCGTCGATACTGACCACTGCTTCGACGATATATCTACCTGGACGATCAAAGCTTAGATTGCGAGCCGTGGCACCAAAAAGTAAATCGCTTTGCGGGCTACCTGACTCAGCGCCTAGACCCTGAGTGATTATTTTCTTGTTAAATGTGTCGGTAATATCTCGGCTATTGACCATTAAACGTACTAACCGAGGCGGTGCATTTGCTGGAATTTGGGTCTCAATACGCAAATCAAATCGCTGTCCAGCAAATAAATCTGTTTGAGTCGGTGGCAATATCCTAAGACCAGACTCGAGTTCCGCATGCATCGGAAAGTCAGCAAGTTTTTGACCAAAATAAATCGGATCAACCGCATTTCTGGTTTTGCCATCGCCCATAAAAGGGGCGTCGTCATCTTGGCCGGCGTAACACTGCGAGATCAATGTCGCGGTAAAAAATATCAAAACAGAAACGATTTGTCGGCTTTTAAGGTTCATCGCACACCGCTATTAGTCAATCCAATTCTATATTATGAAAATTAGATGACAATTCAATGAACCTACCATATTAGCCAAGCAATTGGAGTCGAACGACCCGTCCTAGGAGTGTCGTCTTATTCAGCACGCTCAATAAGCAACAACGCTGCAGCGATAACCACAAAAATGACGGCTGAAATAATACTGTAGGTAACTACAACTCCACCAACTGCAATACCGGCTTTACTAGCTTGTGTAAAAATAGTGATAACGATGAACAAGCATACGATGCCCCAAATATGGTTGTACTTCGCTGACAAAGTGTTGCTCATGTGATTCTCCAGGCTTTGATTATTTACAAAGGCATATATTACGTCTTATTCAAAGCATGCAACACCACGTAATCCCTATATAGACACCCTTTCTATCGTACAGAATTTCACAACCAACTGCGCTGCCAAATCAACCGCATTAGCTTTTAGGTCCTAATTATTACTTAAAACCACACGAAACATCGATAACCAATCAATACAAATTTATGACAAAAATATTACAAATAAAAGTCATTTATATGTCTGAATATACGATTGTTTATGACAGTAAATAATGCTACCTTCAGGGGTGATTTTTTAATCATAAATTCGACGAAAAATGCGAATTTTTCACTTTATACAAGGCAATCAGGTGGCAACAAGGACCTTTCGCATAGGAAACTTCATAGGTTTGCTTGTCGCGTTAATCTTTTGTGCTCAGGCCCTCTACACCATTCTGCCCACCTTTTTAAAGAAAACTGATAACTCCGCGATCCTGAGAGCTGATGGAGCAAAATTGGATCCTCTGGACGTTGTTTTAATTGCTGACGAGTCTGGACCCAACAAAAACATAGGTAATGATATCGCCCAAGGTTTTCGTGATGCTCTCAGAGCAAGTCGCGTTGAAAATGAAGTCAGATTAATCTCGCGAGATAACGAAGGCAACCCTGAGATGGTATCAGCGATTGCCGCTGGCTCTGCTGCAGGTTTTAGAACACTTGCAATCGTCGGCCCAACGGAAGGTCAAAGTTTTCAAGCGCTTCGTGACGCAACCAATGAGGGAGAGGTGGTGGGTTTAGTGCCCATTGGTAGTCCGTTAAACGAGGAAAACGGTAAATGGACTTTTACTCTTCAATCGTCTACATACAAAAACGGGATCATTCTTGGCCGAGTGTTACAGCGCGTTTCCCCTGATGGAAATCTCGTGCAATTTGTCATGGAAGGTAGTCCGCGAGATGGGCTTTATGATGGCCTGCTCGAATCATTCAGTGGCACAGGTATAGAGGCGATTGATCAAGCATATTGGCCTAAGGATTCTTCCAATCCTGAGGAAATTAAAAATTTGCTGAGCCAAAATCTTTATCACGACGCAATAATCATCTCGTTACCGATGAAGGAAGCCGAGACCATTTTGCGCGAACTTCGCGCCTATGGCTACCCGGGGACTGTCATTTTTGAAGGCGAAGCATCCCTTGAGTATTTTGCAAGTAACTTTAAGGGAGATAGCAAAGAAGCACTCAAAGAAGGCTACTTTACCAATGGCGCAATCAGCCTAGTGCCTTTTACCCCGAGTATTGCACGGGCAGAAAGTCAGAAGCTCATCAGCGACTATCGCCAAACCAAAAACCAAGATCCAAGTTGGGCCTACAGTTACGGGTACGATGCAGGTCTCCTGATCTCGAATTTTGTAAATGAAAATAAAAAGAATGAAACATTTACGCTCGCAAATCCAGACTCTATGCGACAAAAACTTCGGGAATACCTAGCAAACTCTCGCCTGAGTGCTTCGACAAGCATAGGATTTACCGGAGCTCTTGCATTTGAGAAAAATAACACGCGCAATCAATCGCCAAAACTAGTTATTTATAACGAAAGAAAACAGATCCCCTATTTCGTCCAAGTTTCTGACGAACCGATGCTTATCGATATCAACGACAAGAATCAAGACTATGTTCGTATTGGTGAATATGGTTACAGAGTTATACCTGTTGTCCATACTGGTTTGAACTTACGCTCTATCAATAACATCAATTTTGATCAAGGAATTTTTGATGCAACATTTGATATTTGGTTTAAATCAAAAATATCTATTGATATCAACGACATTGAATTCATGAATATGGTGGGTGTGCCGACGGATTCGGTCAAGTCCACAGAAAAAAAAGCGCCAACTGGTGATTATTTTCAAGGTTACATACTCAGTGGCAAGTTCAGATTTAATCCAAAGCCGGCAGACTTGATTCTAGATCAGTCATCAATGGGAATATCTTGGCGACATCGCTCTTTGAATGCCAAACAATTAACTTTTGTTGTGGATCCTGAAGTCTATGACACTGCAATAAATACAGCTAGGCAAGAGCACGACTCCAGCGCTAAGGCTGCTGTGAGTGGTTTCTCGGTTAAAGATTCTTTATTGGCGGTTTACGATACTCAACTCAAGGCTCTCGGTGACCCCAGAGGCTCACATGGCATTACCAGTTACTCGGTTGCTACGTATCAAGTCGATTTACAAAGAAAGTTAGCTACCGCAACATCACAAATTTTTAACACTTTAGGTGAAGCGCTACTTCACCAAAGCCTATTGATTAGTTCTGGTATTTTTCTGCTCATCACAGTAATAGCATTTTTTAAACCGAGTACGCTCATGAGTGTAGTGTGCTTTACAGCACTGATTGCCATGGCAATGCTCAGCGAGACTGCTCTCTTTACTCTTCCTGTCACTCGCTCACTCGATACTGAGTCTTTAGCTTGGATAAGAATATCCTACGACCTTATTTATATTTTTGTTGGAATTCGATTGATAGATACTTTGTTCATGACGTTCCTCCGACGCAAAAATCAAGCAAAAGGTATACAGCCTGTCATCATATTCTTGACTCGAGTATCGCTTTATTTTAGTGGTGCGGCAGTTTTTTATATGGGCGTCTTGAACAGAGATATCCTGCCTGTTCTCGCAACAACCTCCGTACTTTTGACTGTTATCGGCCTGGCTTTACGAGAACTGATTTTTGACGCTATAGCAGGTGTCGCAATATCAAGCGACGGTAATCTTAAGATAGGGGACTGGGTCAAGTTTAGAACTAGAGAAGTTAATGTAACCGGACAAATCGAAATGTTAAGCTGGCGCTTTATCAGCGTTCGTGCTCGCGACGGAAACTTGCACCTGATACCAAATTCCCGAGTGGCGACTCAAGTTCTATCACACCTTTCGATGGGATCAGACTATATCCGTGTGGATATCCCATTTTATATGTTGGCTGAAATTAATACAGAGGCTTTTATTCCTAAATTGACTCAGGCTGTCGAAGTCGCTCTGGCAAATCATCCGTCAGTTGATCATAGCAAACCAATTCGAACTGTCCTTGACGGGCTGCAAGATAATAGCTTGCTTTGTATTGTTCAAGTTTTCTACTTATCAAGTGCTAGTGAAGGAACGCTGAGGACTCTTGTCTTAGAGGTTGTGCGCAAGCACCTTACACTTGCTAATGCTATAGGAATGGGCTCTGATCGCTCCATGACCTACAGGCCTGTCTAACCGTGTCAATACTAAACACAATGACCGCAAGGCCACGTCGCGTTCACCAGCATGGACCAACACCTAAGACAGTATCAGATTTGGTGCTCTGGGATTCGACACTGACTTCTGAAAAATTAGTCACTGACGCTGAGCAACTATTTATAGAGCAACCAGACTTACCAGCTTGCATTATTAGTTTTGAAGATACTTCACTAGGAATTCTGTCAAAGAAAAGTTTAAATACAGCGCTCAGCAAACCATTTTTTCGCGAACTTTTTTCAAGACGTAGTATTTCAAAACTAGTAGGTTTCGATGTCATCGAGATCATGCCTCTAACATTACCATTAGATACAACCATTACTGATGCAACGGAACAAGCACTTTCTCGGTCGATAGATAAATCATTCGACCCAATTCTCATTGCAGGGAATAATCGTCACCAAGTACTGCAAGTAGATGACCTGCTCCACGCACAGTCGATGGTATTGGAGCAAGCGGTACATGCTAAAGACGGCTTACTAAAACAAGTACAACAAAAAGCAAACGAACTTAAAGTAGCACTTGCCGGCCTTGAAAAAACAAGAGACGAGCTTCTGAAGTCTGAGCAACATCTTGAAACGCAGGTCGCTGAGCGAACTCTGGAACTTGCGACCACAAACCAGCAACTTACTCAAAAGCAAAAACAAATTGAAGAAGAACTTAAGGTAGCTCAGTCTCTTCAACAATCAATCCTACCCTCAAATTTTCCTTCTCATCCCCAATACCAGGGCCACGCTTGTATGCGTTCGGCAAGGATGATTGGAGGCGACTTTTATGATGTATTCCCTCTTGATGAGTTCCATCTGGCACTAGTCATTGCAGACGTCAGTGGTAAAGGCGTACCTGCTGCTTTATTCATGGTTTTAGTACGAACAATCCTCCAAAATCTGGCGACGTCGGATTTATCTCCAGCTGACTGCATCACCAAAGCTAACCAACAAATTAACGATCGAAATCCATTATCACTATTTGTGACCGTCATTTTCGGTGTGCTAGACATACGAACAGGTCTATTTACATTCTGTAATGGTGGCCACTCGATGCCTTACATTATTCGAACTACAGGTGAAATCGAAACAGTCAGTGCGCGCGCGTCACCACTCGTGGGCTTAATAGAAACAGCGCGTTATAACAACTTGACAATCAAACTTGAAAGTGGCGATAGTCTTTTGCTTGTCACGGATGGAATCGTAGAATGCTTCAACAGTGCTGGAGAGGCCTTTGGCGAAAGTAAACTACTCGATACACTAGCCGATTTATCAACTTACTCGACAGATAAAATCATTGATAAGTTACTTGGAGAAATTGATCACTTTTCGGCTGGAACGATGCCTTCGGATGACTTAACTATTTTGGCGATGAAATATCTATCGTCCGACACTCGAGACGAATCACAAAATAGTTATTTCGGAGCTACCGACTCTGTTGCTACAGAGCCCTATTTACTAACTAGCCAAACTATACGATTACGTTAGTTTGCGAACCATAGGCAAAGCTACGCCGTAATATCGCCAACTTTAAATCGCATCATGATCCGATTCGTTTGATTTACAAACTCATAAGAGATTTCTTGGGCGAATTTTTTCATTAACTGAATACCAAGACCGCCAATTTTTGCGTCATCTAGCGTTTTAGGAGTTTGAACTTGTTCAACTTCGAGAGGATTAAACCTAATCCCATGATCTTCAATTTTTAAACTAACAGATCCTTGGTCGTAACCCAATAGAAGAATCACCTCATTTTGTTTGGAGCTAGAAGGAGCAGTATTGCTGATCCCGTGTCTAGCCGTATTGGAGTATGCCTCTTCACAGCACAACTGAATTGCGAAAGTCGTCGACATTGGAAGTGCCCATTGCTCGGCAACGTTCTCTACCCATTGCCCGATCTGCTCAAGATCCTGAACTTGTCCAGATACTGTGAGGGATTCACTCATTTTCATGACTTAAAGAGACTAACATTGGATCGAATTACCTGTCATCACTGAGAGAGTTTCTCATGGGCTACAGCGAAATCGTGGCAAACTGGCATTAGATCATCAACGCCACTTGCAACTAAAACCTGCTCAACATCAGGAGTTGGGTTAAGCAGCACCAATTTGCCACCTTTCTTATTGACGGTCTTAGCTCCCATAATCAATGTTCGCAAACCCATAGAAGCCAAAAAGATAACACCTGATAAATCCACAATGACCTTGAGATGTCCACCTGAAAGTGCATTAAATCGCAAGTCAATCTGCTGTGCGCCAGCAAGGTCCATCTTTCCAACCAGGGTGATTTTTAATACCCCGTCGGCCATTACCTCATGATCTATATTCACACTTCGCTCCAATAACTTTGCTTAATCACCGGTCATCTCGTGAAAGCACAATTGAGTTGATACTTTTAAGAATGGTGATAAATAATACGATTTATGGAATTCATATTATCACCTCAATGATGCAGAAATATGTCAGAAAAATGACAGTTTAAATTTCTACTTTACAGTTTTTTGTTTGACATAAAAAAAACGTATTTTGTCAAAATATATTCATATTCACTCTGCTAGACTCGGACTTACATGAGTAATTTTAGTGATTTCCCCTCTTTCGCTTACAAATAGGTCGCAATTGTGTCTACTCAAACGTTTAACGTTCTCTTTATTTGTAGCGGTAATTCCGCTAGGAGCATTCTTGCGGAGGCGTTGTTAAACCACATAAGTGATGGCCTGTTACTCAGCCACCAAAGTCAAGCATCTTTCAGGGCTTACAGCGCAGGTGTTACTCCTCTCGGTGAAGTTAATCCGCACGTGTTAGCTTTACTTCAACGTCACAAAATTCCAATTGATAATCTTCGTAGCAAAAGTTGGGACGAATTTGCAAGACCTGACTCCGTTCAAATGGATTTTGTTTTCACTGTTTGTGACCAAGCTGCTCAACAACAATGTCCGACTTGGCCTGGGCAACCCCTAGCCGCGCATTGGAGCCTTGAAGATCCCGCAAGCGCCTCAGATGTTGAAAAACAAAAAAAATTAATCATGAATGCCTTTCTACAATTACATCGCAGGCTAGACATCTTTACTAATCTGCCTATAGATACGCTAGACCGCATATCACTTAAGAGGAAACTTGATGATATAGGTGACGCTCAGGAATAGTATTCATTGGTTGAGATAGCCACCATCTGAGCATATTTCACTAGTGAAAAAAAAGGACCTTAATCTTAACGATTAAGGTCCTTTTTCGATTTTGGTCGGGGCGGTGGGATTCGAACTCACGACCCTCTGCTCCCAAAGCAGATGCGCTACCAGGCTGCGCTACGCCCCGAAGGATGTGAACTATAACAGATTGTATAAAAGCTTGCCGAACAAGGACACTCAGCTTGTGAAAAATTAGCCGAAGCGCCCAGTAATGTAATCTTCGGTTTCTTTGCGGTTAGGTTTGACGAAGATTTGATCAGTTTCACCAAATTCCATCAGCTCACCAAGATACATATAAGCTGTATAGTCTGAGCAGCGGGCAGCTTGTTGCATATTATGCGTGACAATGACTACTGTGTAGTCATCTTTTAACTCTGCAATCAATTCTTCAACTTTAGCAGTCGAAATTGGATCAAGAGCAGAACAAGGTTCATCGAGCAGTAAAACTTCTGGCTTAATGGCAACGCCCCGAGCGATACATAACCTCTGCTGTTGCCCCCCCGAAAGACTATTACCACTTTGGTTGAGTTTGTCTTTCACTTCGTTCCACAGAGCCGCTTTTGTTAACGCCCACTCTACCCTCTCATCCATTTCCGCCTTGTGTAGTTTTTCGAACAATCTCACACCAAAGGCAATATTGTCGTAAATACTCATTGGAAATGGCGTTGGCTTCTGGAATACCATCCCAACTTTTGCACGGATTAAAGAAATATCTGACTTAGAGGTGAGTAGATTTTCCCCGTCCATCATAATTTCCCCTTCCGCTCGTTGGCCGGGATACAGCTCAAACATCCGATTAAAGGTTCTTAGCAAGGTTGACTTTCCGCATCCAGATGGCCCAATAAATGCCGTCACCATGTTTTGGGCAATCGTCATATTGACATTACGCAATGCGTGGAAGCCACCGTAATAAAAATTCAGATTATTGACCTGAATTTTCACCTTTGATTTATCGATACTATCTGTAACTGAATTATTCATTGTTTTTTCCAAAAGATTGCGGCTGCGCTTGCAACACGATCACTTTTTGCCAAGATAATTTCTTGCGACTATATTCAAACCAAGTACTGCTAACGTAATGAGCGTAGCGCCAGCCCAAGCAAGATTGTTCCAATCTTTGAAGGGGCTTGCAGCCATTTGAAAAATGACAACGGGTAAATTAGCTAAAGGCTGATCCATGTCCCAAGACATGAACTGATTGTTCAAAGCTGTGAATAACAGAGGTGCCGTCTCACCCGAGACTCTCGCGATAGCGAGTAGGACTCCCGTCAAAATCCCGCTCTTGGCAGCTTTGTATGAGACCATAATGATCATCTTCCACTTAGGACAACCTAGTGCAAAGCATGCTTCCCTCAAACCATTGGGAACGAGTAGAAGCATATTGTCGGTAGTACGAACAACTACGGGAATCACGAGAATAGCTAAGGCCAGTGAGCCAGCCCAACCAGAGTAATGACCTGCCTGCGCAACATATACAGCATATATAAAGAGGCCAATGACAATTGACGGCGCCGATAGCAATACGTCATTTAGGAATCGTGTAGCAGGTGCTAGCCAACCTCTCTGCCCATACTCGGCGAGGTAGGTACCAGCAAGAATACCTATAGGCGTGCCCAATAAAGTACCTGTAAAAACCATCGCTAGACTACCCAGAATTGCATTGAGTAATCCCCCCGCCTCACCTGGTGGGGGTGTCGTTTCAGTAAATAGAGCAAGGCTGAGCGAACCGCCGCCTTTACTAATAAGAGTAATTAGAATCCAAAGTAACCAAATGAGGCCAAAAATCAAGGCCATAATCGACAGCGACAGCATCACCTGGTTAACGACATGACGGCGTCTATATGTTGTGTTACCCGAATAAATTGCGCTCGAGGACTTCGTTGAATTGGTAGAACTAACAGTGACGGTCACGATTTCGTTCCTTCAGATTTATTCAAACGAAGCAACATCATCTTCGAAAAAATCAATACGATCGTTGTAATCAAGAAAAGTATGAGGCCCAGCTCAAGCAAGGCGGATTTCTGCAACCCTGTTGCCTCGTTAAACTCGTTTGCCAGGGAAGATGCAATTGAGTTACTGGCTGAGAAAACAGAACTCGGTAGACGAAAGGCGTTACCGATCACAAATGTTACGGCCATCGTTTCACCTAAAGCCCGACCAAGCCCAAGCATGACACCACCAATCACACCCGCTCGTGTAAAGGGAAGAACAACCTTCCACATCACTTCCCAAGTTGTGCTACCGAGCCCATATGCTGACTCTTTAAGCATTGGAGGCACCAGTTCAAAAACATCGCGCATTACTGACGCGATGAAGGGGATGATCATGATTGAAAGGATTAAACCCGCAGTAAAAATTCCGCTCCCAAATGGAGGTCCCGCGAACATGAAACCAATACCGGGGAGTGGACTAAGCCATTCGATTAAGCTGGGTTGTATGTAGCGCTGGAAAAAAGGTACAAAAACGAACAATCCCCACATACCATAAATGATCGAAGGAATAGCAGCCAGCATCTCAATCGCAGTGCCTATCGGCCGACGCAACCATGAGGGCGCTAACTCAGTTAAGAAAATTGCTATACCAAACGAAACAGGGATAGCAATAACGAGTGCAATGATAGAGGTTAACAGCGTACCAATAACTGGAACAAGGGCGCCAAAACTTTCTTTGCCAGGATCCCAGTCATCGTTCCATAAAAAGCTCACTCCGTCTCGAACTAGCGTCTCTTTGCTGCCAATGATTAATGAAATCAATATTGCGGCAAGCAAACTGAAAACAATGAATGCAAACAGTTTGGTTGTTTGGTGAAACAAAACTTCGTGTAGCGAACTTTGACGCTTTTTCATTGAAATCGGTACTTATCTGTGTGAACTCATAGACTTGCATCTAAGATTAACGATCAAAGAGAAAATCCTCTCGCCCAGTAAATTTTGGCACAAACACACTTACTTGCCAGATCACAACAAAGGTTGACCTTCAGGTGTCTTTAAATTTGCTTGCCAGTCAGCTTTGATTTTGTCTGTCACTTCCTTGGGTAATGGAACATACTCAAGATCCGAAGCTAGTTTCGCACCGTTGTCAAACGCCCAGTTGAAAAACGAAACGACCGCCTTACCTGTTTCAGGCTTAGCTTGTGTTTTGTATATCAAGATGAAAGTGGCACTTGTCACAGGCCAGCTATCGTTACCAGCCTGTTCAGTCAGTACAACGCCCATACCCGGCTCGCTATCCCATTTCGCATTAGCAGCGGCGGCAGCAAAAGATTTTTGATCTGGCTGTACCGCTTTGCCCGCTGCGTTGATCATCTGAGTCCAAGACAGCGCATTACCCTTAGCGTAGGCATATTCAACATAACCAATTGAATTGTTCAACTGTCGAACGTAATTAGCTACGCCATCATTACCTTTACCACCCTGCCCGACAGGCCATTTGACTGACTTACCCTCACCAACCGCAGATTTCCAATCAGGTGAAACTTTGCTGAGGTAGTTTGTCCAACCGGCAGTAGTTCCAGAGCCATCAGAACGATACACAACAATGATGTCGGCAGCAGGTAATTTGATGTCAGGATTTAAAGACTGAATTGCTGGATCATTCCATTTTTTGATCTTACCTAAAAAGATTTCGGCGATCACTTTACCTGCGAGTTTCAACTGACCTGGCTTCACGCCGTCTATATTTACAACGGGCACTGTTCCGCCGATCACAGCAGGAAACTGCATCAAAGCCAACTTATCGAGTTGTGCACCTGGCATAGGATCGTCGGTTGCCCCAAAGTTGACCGTCTTGGCAGTGATTTGCTGGATACCACCACCTGAGCCAATTGCCTGATAGTTAACTGCGTTACCGGTAGCGGCCTTGTATTGTGCAGCCCATTTAGCGTAAACAGGAGCGGGGAAAGTAGCACCGGCGCCAGTGATATCAACAGCAAAGGCCGAAAATGCAACGCTCCCGAGCGCAGTGATGGCAGCAATACGCACAAAGGTGGTCTTGATCATTTAAATTACCCCATTGATCGATAAGGAAAGTACTTAGTCTTGTATTAACGATCCGAATAATAGACAGCTAAGATGACGAATATGTGACAGTCATAAATAGCTTTGGGACAACCTACATAGGGCAACACACTGATTTATCTGTAAAATTATAAATAAATCTTTATTTAATAGGTGTTTACCCTTATACCTTTAAGATATTTTCTGAGCAATCTCTATGATTGTTTCCTGCACATTGTAGGGTGGTCGTCGGCTTCGCAATTTGGCGTAGCTACCATCTTTTTGCTGCATCCAAGCCAGGCAATTGTCTTTCAATGCGTAGGTAAACGCTTCATCGATCACTCGCTTTTTAAGCTTGACATCCAAAATCGGGAATGCGACTTCAACGCGTCTAAAAAAGTTTCTGTCCATCCAGTCGGCTGAAGATGCGTATACATGCTCTTTGCCACCAGCATAAAAATAGAAGACACGTGAATGCTCGAGAAAGCGTCCAATGATCGACCTGACTGTGATGTTTTCCGATAATCCGCTCACACCTGCTCTGAGAGCGCACACCCCTCTGACAACCAAATCAACTTTCACGCCAGCCTGGCTAGCCTTGTACAACTCGTTGATAACAATGGGCTCAAGCAATGAATTCATCTTAGCCATGATGCGAGCCCGCTTACCTGCTTTGGCCGCTCTAGCCTCTGCGCGAATCATCTCAACCACAGACTCGTGCATAGTAAAGGGAGATTGCAGCAAAAGTTTGAGCGATCGCCTGGCTCCCAGCCCGGTGAGCTGAGAAAACACTTTATCCATATCCTCGCATAATCGCGGGTCAGCCGTTAGCAACCCAAAGTCCGTATAAAGCGCGGCTGTTCGAGGATGATAGTTTCCAGTGCCTAGATGGCCATAGCGACGAATTCGCCCTTTTTCGCGACGCAGGACAAGCGCCATTTTCGCGTGCGTCTTGTGACCAACAACTCCATATACAACGTGAGCGCCAACCTCCTCAAGCCGCGAGGCCCAATTGATATTGGTTTGCTCATCGAATCGGGCCATCAGCTCTACAACTACGGTCACCTCTTTACCCGCTTTCGCTGCTGCGAGTAATAAGCGCATCAATTCAGAATCTTCGCCGGTTCTATAGATCGTTTGTTTTATCGCAACGACATCAGGATCAAGCGCAGCCGCCGTAAGAAAATCAATCACTGGTTGGAAGGACTGATATGGGTGATGCAATAAGTAGTCTTGCGCTGCGATAGCATCAAACATGGCACCGCGTCGCCCCTGCAATTTATCAAATGGCGTTGGGATCGGTGCTCGGTATTCCGGAAAAAGCAAATCCGGTCGATTAACCGAAGTACAAATCTGCATCAGTCTTGAGACGTTGACAGGGCCATTCACTCGATACGTATCAGCGGCAGTAAGTGAAAACTCTTTTTGCAAATAAGCTTCAATATGCGGAGGAGTCAGTTGATCAATCTCAAGACGAACAGCAGAGCCGAAATTGCGTTGTGAAAGCTCACCCTGCAGCGCCTGACGCAGGTTAGTGACCTCTTCTTCATCCACAAACAGATCGCTATTACGAGTCACGCGCCATTGATAGCAGCCTTGCATCTCCATACCGGGAAACAATTCACCCACGAAGGCTCGCAACAACGATGTCAACAGAATAAAACCGTTAGGCTGGCCTGATATGGCAACTGGCATTTTGATCAAACGAGGCAGCGCTCGCGGCGCCTGCACGACCGCAATAGTCGACTTACGTCCAAAAGCATCCTGCCCCGCGAGTGCTACGATGAAATTCAAACTCTTGTTGTAGACACGCGGAAAGGGATGAGCTGGATCCAGTCCAATTGGCGTCAACAAAGGCATCACGTCACGCGTAAAAACACCATACGCCCACTTACTCTGCTGTTCATTCCAGTCAGATGCGTGATGCAGCACGATCCCCTCGGAGCGCAACAGTGGCCACACAACATCATTGAGCAAAGCGTATTTTCGGTGAACGAGTTGATGCACGGCCTGCTGAACCTGATCAAAAGCCTCGTCCGCTGTTAAACCGTCAGGTCCAGCCAGCGTGGGATCCTGACTTTGCTGCTCTTTTAAACTTGAGACACGAATCTCAAAAAACTCATCGAGATTCGAACTGACAATACAGATATACCTTAATCGCTCCAACGTGGGTGTATCAGGATGTTCGGCCATAGCCAGAACACGCTCGTTAAATTTAATGAGCGATAGTTCCCGGTTGAGCAATGTGGGGGCGATGAGGCTGCTGACAGCTTTGATTGTTGTAGTTTTTTTCGTGACCATGGGACGTTGTGAACCTAGTGCTACCCAAATTTATACCGCACTTTTTATCAATTACTGTAACAAGCCTGTCATATTTCGTGTTAATAACAAATCTATAATACGAAGTACATGTACTCTGGCAGGTAGTAATGGAACATCTTTTGGCCGCCGTTGACCTCGGTTCGAACAGCTTTCGACTCTCAATAGGTCGCGTGGTCGTTCAGAACGGCACCAAACACATCTATCAGATTGATCGTCTCAAAGAGACTGTCAGGTTGGCGGCGGGTCTGAATTCGGCCAAAATGCTTGACGATGAATCTATCGAAAGAGCAATCCAGGTACTCCACCGCTTTGGCGAAAGACTCCGCAGCTTTCACCCCGAAAGGGTTAGAGCGGTGGCAACCAACACCTTTCGAGTTGCCCGTAATGTGCCAGATTTTTTGCCACGTGCCGAGCAAGCGCTAGGCTTCCCGATCGAAGTCATCGCAGGACGAGAGGAGGCGCGACTGATTTACACTGGCGTGAGCCACACCTTACCTGTATCGACGGACAAGCGTTTGGTGATTGATATTGGCGGTGGATCAACCGAAGTCATTATCGGCAAAGGCGACGAACCCATTTTGATGTCATCGCTTTATATGGGCTGCGTTAGTTACAGTCGCCAGTTTTTCCCAGATGGGGTGGTTGATAGTCACTCTATGAAGATGGCGGAAGTGGCCGCGCGACGTGAAATCGAAGTCATCACCAAACCTTATCAGAAGATGGGTTGGGCAGCCGCGTTTGGTTCCTCCGGTACTGCAAAAGCGCTGCATGCGATCCTTATCGAAGGTAATCTTTCACCTAACGGGATTACACGCGAGGGACTGACTAAACTCAGAGATAAGATTATCAAAGCGGGGCGTGTTGTGCCCGCCGATCTACCCGGTATCAAAGTGGAACGTGCAGACGTGCTGGCTGGCGGTTTAGCGATTATGCGTGCCTTCTTCGACGAAATGCGCGTGGACCGCATGCAACCGGGCGACGGCGCATTGCGTCTCGGTGTATTGGTTGATCTGGCTGGACGTGAAGAGTCTCATGATCGCAGAGATGAATCAGTCAATGCATTCATGAAACGTTATCACGTTGATCAAAAGCAAGCTGCGCGGGTCAAAACAATTGCCCTCAATTTATTTGCCAATCTATTGCCCGGGCGCAGCGAGCAAGACGAGTTACGCCATTCGTTAAGTTGGGCTGCTGATCTTCACGAAGTCGGGGTATCCATTGCTCAGGCGGGCTACCATAAGCACAGCTCTTACATTCTTAACAATGCAGACATGCCAGGTTTCTCGAGAGTTGACCAATCAACACTCGCTCTACTAGCGCTGGCCCACACCGGCAAACTCTCTAAAGTTCAGAGCTGGGTTAAACAACGCGATCAGTGGATCGCGATACTTTGCTTGAGGCTAGCCGTGTTGCTTTGCCGTCGACGTACTGATGTCGCGACGGTGCCATTAACAGTCAGCGTCAAAGCCACGTCCATCGTGGTCAAGGTTGACAAGAAATGGCTAGCAAGTCATCCATTGACCGACTTTTCCTTGCACGGCGAAGAATCCGAGTGGAGTAAAGTCGGCTTCGATTTTGAGCTGATACCTGTTTAAGTTATCAGCTCAAAAAACATACTCAAGGTTTTTCAAAACCAAAGTGTCGGCGATATCTCGCCCCCATAGCGCTGACTGAGAGCAGCATTGGGAAATCCGCAGTGTTGAAATCTGGATCCCAGGCAGGCTCTCCACAGACTCGCGCTCCGAGCTTCAAGTATCCCTTCAATAATGCGGGCACCTCTGCTGGCAACTCACTATCAATTTGCTCCACCGGGTAGCGATGCAAAGGCTCGACACATGGTTGATCATCTCGTCCTATACCATCGCGCACTTGGCGCCAGACTTTGGCAGCGGTAGTACCATCATCGCGAAGACTGACGCTAGCACAGCCAAAGACATTTTCGTAGCGTCCTTGTTTGAGAATTTCTGCCAGCCCTGACCACAGCATCATCAGTACGCCGCCGTGACGAAAATCCTCGTGAATACAAGCACGGCCAAACTCGACCAAACTATCACGTACTGAACCCAAGCCTGCAAGGTTGAACTCTGACTCAGAATAGTAGCCACCAGCTCGTTTCGCTTGATGGGGAGTCAGCACACGATAGGTACCAACAACGCGATCCGAACCTAATTCTTGAACCATTAGGTGTTCACACCAAGGGTCGAAGTCGTCTTTATCGAGACCGTTGCTATTGTCGCCAAGCACGGCACCATACTCACCGGCGAACACATCATATCTTAAGCGTTGAACCTGCTCTATCTCCTCATCTGTCTGTGCAAGACCGACTACTAGGCCGGAATGACCTTGAGAAGCAGCAGGAAGTGTAAATAGACTGGTTGTGCTTCGAACCAATTCAAGCATGTCAAATCACTCCTGTGTATATGACATAGTTTGAAGCTAAGACATTGCAGTAGAGTTACCAAAACATGAAATTTTTGTGATGCCTCATCAGTAACTGAGGCCTTACAACCCGAGAGACTAAACCGTTAAATCTACCGCGGCAAGCATTTGAACGCACTTTTCTGCCGTGGAGTCGTCCTCGGCCTCAACCATTAATCGCAATTTCGGTTCAGTACCTGACGCTCGAATCAGCACTCTGCCACTATCACCAAGCAATTGTTCTACTTGCTCGCGCGCAGCTTGAAGTCCTGCATGTTGACTCCAGTCAACGCCTGGTTTGAGAGGCACGTTAATCATTTTCTGAGGATATAGCTTAAGCTCAGCAATCCAGTCCGATAGCGTCTGACCGCTGCGCTGAAGCGAGGCAAGCACCTGTAAACCGGCGATGATGCCATCACCGGTAGTATGACAATCTAGACACAACAAATGACCAGAACCCTCACCGCCCAAGAGCCAGTCGTGCTGCTTAAGTTGCTCAAGCACGTAACGATCGCCGACCTGTGCGCGCACAAAAGGAATATTGAGCTTCTTCATTTGGCGCTCAAAAGCATAGTTAGTCATCAACGTGCCTACCACGCCTGCGACTGGCCCACGAGTCAAACGTTCCCGAATCATTGCATACAAAAGTTCATCGCCGTTATATATACGACCACCGGCATCCACCATTTGTATCCGATCAGCGTCGCCGTCTAACGCGATACCCAGATCAGCCCCACGCGCCTTGACCTCAGCAGCCAGAACCTCCGGATGCATAGCCCCTACATCTTTATTAATATTAAAGCCGTCGGGCTGACAACCAATCGCAGTTACGTCTGCACCTAGCTCTCGAAACACATGCGGCGCAATTTGGTAGGCCGCACCATGCGCGGCATCTACCACCAGTTTTAAGCCAACAAGGTCAAGATCTGACGGAAACGTGCTCTTACAAAACTCAATATATCGACCAGCCGCATCGTCGATACGCCTTGCCCGCCCTAGTTTGTCCGAGTTCACGCTTAACATGGGCTTTTCAAGCGCATCCTCTATCGCAGCCTCGATTTCATCGGGCAACTTCATGCCTTTTGATGAAAAAAACTTGATTCCGTTGTCATCGTACGGATTGTGCGAAGCACTAATCACTATCCCTGCGTGTAACCGCCATGTTCTAGTCAAATAAGCAACCGCTGGCGTAGGAACGGGTCCTGCCAAAAGCACATCGACACCCGCTGAAGAAAATCCGGCTTCTAGTGCTGACTCAAGCATGTAACCACTTACACGAGTGTCTTTGCCGATTAATACAGTCGGACGACCACGTCGATTGGGATACTGTTCACTAAATACTTTACCGGCTGCATAACCCAAACGAAGCGCGAACTCAGCGTTGATAATTTCACCGCCAACCTTACCTCTGACTCCGTCCGTACCAAAATATTTTCTCTTACTCACACGCAACCCCGTTTTGAACTGCTTGCCAAACTTTTATTGCATCGTTGGTTGGTCCAACGTCATGGACTCTGAGTACAGACGCACCACGGTCCAAACCACAAACCGCAGCGGCAAGACTTCCAAACAACCTTTCTTTAGTGGACTTCTGTGCCACTACTCCGACCATACTCTTGCGAGATACACCGAGTAATACGGGGTAACCTGAAGTCACCAAGCTATTTAATTGAGCCAGTAACTCGTAATTTTGCTCTATGGTTTTACCGAAACCAAACCCCGGGTCAATACAAATACGATGTTTACTCACTCCCATCGATTCAAGCAACTTCGCTTGATTAAGTAAGTACGCTTTAACCTCACTTACGACATCTTTATAAGTTGGTTGAGCCTGCATTGTCTTAGGCTCACCCTGCATATGCATCACACACAAGCCACAGTTAGCGTGGGCTGAAACTATTTTTTGCGCTAAAGGGTCTCTAAAACCGGAGACGTCATTGATAATGTCAGCGCCCGCATCAAGTGCAGCTTTCATTACCTCGGGCTTTTTTGTATCGATTGATAGTGCCACATCCACATCGCGAAATACCTCTACCAGAGGCATGACTCGGGCTATTTCATCTTGCACCGACACCGGACTCGATCCGGGTCTAGTAGATTCGCCACCAATATCCAATATTCGAGCGCCTTCAGATATCAGAGCAAAACCGTGAGCGATCGCAGAGTCTGCCTCTGCGAACATACCGCCATCTGAGAACGAATCCGGTGTGACGTTCACAATCCCCATGAGTAGTGGGCCCGTTTTATCGAGCTCAAACTCAAAGCGACCGCATACCCATCTGCCATCCATCACCGCGCCGACCTGTTTAAATGGAGTCAAACAACGGCAGCTGGATCGCTCTTGGTGCCCGGCGCGGTTCCCGTTGGAGTATCCGAAGAGTCAGTCGGAGGTTGAATGACTTTCGGAGCACGGGGCGGACGCCCCTCGATGATATCGTTAATTTGGTCCGAATCGATCGTTTCCCATTCGAGCAGCGCACTGGTCATCACCTCGACCTTATCTCGATGAGCCTCAAGAATTGCGCGCGCCACTTTGTACTGATCATCAATGATTTGCCGAATCTCTTTGTC
>Ga0164297_10001828_pt1 | contig 21922 bp, 32 predicted proteins | sample GEODES058metaG_FD_113539 | JGI IMG/M metagenome (GOLD analysis project Ga0164297, IMG submission 113539) | Dystrophic lake water microbial communities from Trout Bog Lake, Wisconsin, USA - GEODES058 metaG | ecosystem: Environmental > Aquatic > Freshwater > Lake | place: USA: Trout Bog Lake... | reverse complement strand
GTAGCCGTACTGGATAGGCAACTGACGAGTTGATCCAGAAAAAACTTGTCCACCAATAAGATTTACAGGCTTCAGGCCGTAAGGGGCCGATACTGTAGGATATGCCATTTAAATCTCCAAAAATTTATGAACCTTTTCCAAAGCTCACCTGCGTTTTGCCTTCTCTAAAGATCGGCATACGTGGGTCACTTTGACGCATTAAATTGTTATCCACAGCTTCCGTCTGTTTTCGTGTTTGGTCAGCGTAGTAATCTTGCTGCTGTTGCACGAATTCTTCAGGTGTTTTGCAAAGTAACAACCCGCCAATTTCAATGTTGCCTTTAAAGCGTCCATTGTCATCAACTAGCAGTTTGAATTTCGGTTGTTCCTCTACTGTCACAGGCTCCCAGCCTTCCCTCAGTCTTGAAGAAAGATTGCGGGGGTCCGCATTGTTCAGCATCGAAACACGAATCCATCTGTAAGCATAACCAGCCTGTTTGTCCGGCTCAGGTAAAAGTTCTGGTGGACGCCACTGCTTAGGGCGCTCAGTAAGTTCACGGTTATCTAGCTCACGGGTCAATCTCGTTTTGTCGGTCATGTTATAGCTCCAATTTTAAAAGTTCACGGGCGTACTGCTCATTAGTCAAACCAAGTCTTTTTGCGATAGCTTGTTGTGAGGTCTTTAACTTCACAGGCTGCTTTGCTGTGCTTCTGGTTGCAGACGCTACAACAGTGCTCGCTCTTCGACTCTGAGTTTTGGGTTCATTGTCTACTTCATCGACTTTAGTTTGAGGTTCCAAGGCTTCAAAATAGTCAGGGAACGCTTTGCGTACTGTTTTGTCCAGCCGCTCATAATACTGATCACTACCTATGAACTCTTTACCGTATTCGTCGGCAAGCTCTTCATGTACACCGAGTGCAAAAGCGGTCATAGATTTTTTACTTCCATACCACGGATTCTTTGCAGTCCAATTCTGAAGTTTGGGGTCAGTTGGACGTGCTTGTTCCTGCACTTGTGGCATTTGTACCTCATTTTCGAGGTTTTGTAAAGTAGGTCTGTAATTTTTCGCACTATTTAGTTTTAATGTTGCGTCAGTCATACGCTGCTGAGCTTCAATAATCTTGTCAGCTTCGCCTGTTTCTAACGCCTCCCTATACCCTCTTTTAGCGATTTCTACTGCCAATTCAGCCGCATTAGTGGCTGTAGACATGTATTCTTTCTCACCAGAAGATAAAGTAGACCTAAGTCGCTTATTCTCTTCAAGAAGTTTTTGAGCAGCTTCAACAGCAGCTTGGCGCTCTCTAGTAGCGGCTTCTTTCTCACGACGCTCATCGTGCCAGACTTTCTTCATCTGGATAAGTTTTTCTTTAGCTTCTACGCTATATTTATCTAGCTCATCTACTTCTAGCTTCTCAACAATCTCTTTGGGCATAGGTTGGCGCCCACGGTCCTCGGGGGGAGTATCGTCTTCTAGCTCAATGTCTATTTCAACATCGGGTTTACCCTTATTTACAGGATCTATCTCGTCTGGGAATTTGTATTGTTCCATTTTTGTTGGTCCTTAATTTTTACGTTTAATACCACGTGGATCATCGACCGTACCTTCGACTGTATCGTCGTTGATTAAGCGGAATTCTCTACCGTGAATGACTAAGCGAGTACCAGCATTGGGTCGTACAAGAATGAAGTCTCCTTGTTTGCACCAAGGTCCGGATGGAAATTTAGCAGTATCTTTATAAGCATCAGGTCCCATAGATACGACAAAGAGTACTGTTGTTAGCATCTCGTCAAATTGAATGGTCTGATCAGCTTTAATAATACCGCTCTCGAACTCTTTTTCTTGTTCGGGAATTGCACACAGGATTTTGTAGCCTGCGGGTCTTGGTAATTGCTTAGCTTTTTCTTCTTCCGTTTTGTGAAAGATTCTGTCTAAGTCAACTGCCAAGGAGGGATCGATTTTAGTCATCGTCGGAATGCTCCAAGTGTTTTATGAGGTCGTTTGCGTAATCACGTGCGAACGATAGACCTCGAATCTCGCCGCACAATCTTGAATACTCGTTATGGTCAACGCATTGTCCTCCGCTAACCCATTGTCTTAACGAGTCAACTTTTTTGTCTATCTCGTTAATTACTGTTTCGAGTTCTCTCATTCTTTACCTTTCTTTGTTTCAGGTGTAGTTTGCTGATTCATCAAGCTTGCCATGTGTTGATGCGCATGGTCGCTACGTTTTTGGTTTGTCTGGTGCTCAAGGTTGCTTTTCTGTTGGCCTTGTTGGTGCTGCAAGTTTGTCATGTGCTTAGTTATATCAATTGCACTTGTTAGCCCTGCGCGTTGGGACTCCCTATCATGCAACATCTGATCTGCTTGGACTTTAGCCGCGGCGTTGAGTCCAGCTGTTTGTTGCTGCGTTTGAATGCGTTGTTGTTCAAGTTGTAGCTGTGCTTGTTTATAAGCTTGCTCCGCCTTGTCGTTAGCAATCTTGCGTTGCAGGTCTTGCGCTTTAATCTGCAAGTCTTGTTGCTGAAGCTGAATAAGCGGGTCTTGCGCTTGCTGTTGGTTTTGTTGCTGCTGGGCTTCTTGCTGGTGTTGTTGCAACAATTTTTGTGAAGCCTGGGCTGCAAGTTGAGATATGCGAACTTCCATATCTTTTGGAATATTTTCTTGTTCGCCGTACAAATTGTCGTCTTTCTCTTCGGGTAACGTGATACCCATTGCTTGTTCCATTTGCTTGCGGTACTCGTAGCCTAAATGCTCAGCAATATGAGCGTTCATAGCTGACTGCATCTGCTGCGCCATCGGGTTTTGACCAATAATTTGCATGATCTTCGGGTCTTGCATAGCTGACATATGGACTGTAATATGCGCCTGGTGGTCCTGATATAAGAATGCTTTTACAGGTTTTAGCGCAATAATGTTCTGGTTTTCTGTAACTGGATCAGTCGGTAGCATATCTTCATCCAACTTAACCAGCTTCTGTGCGTTCTTAATACCCAGCACGTCTAGCATCTGCCTATATAAGAGCGCCATATTAAATAGCTGAGGCTGGCCCTGGGCAAGTTGTAATACTGCTTGGTACTGCACAATTTTTTGCGCCATTGTCGCGGCGTTGGGATCGCTGACTGGGTGGATGTCACACATGTCATAGTCAGACTGTTTGGCACGACGGTCTGCATTGTCAGGCTCGTACTCATAATCTTCTGGCGTGTCGTCACGGATAATGTCACGTAGCAAGCAAAGTTCTAACTTCATCGCATAGTGAATGCGAGCTTGAACAGCGCTCATCACCTTTAACGTTCTCTCTAATATTGCCAACGTTGTGCCAACTGGAGCTGCAGCTGACATATCAGAGACAGTTAAATCAGCTGTGTTTGCAAACCTACGACCATCTTCTACGATCTGGTTAAGTAGCGTCATCAATACTTGTGACGGTTCTTTGTATGGCAACGGCATTACGTTGTCACGCATTGTTCCACTTGGAACATCTACATCACGGAACTCTCCGGGGCTTATTGGGGTGTCGTCACCTTTGATACGTAAACCTTTAGTTTTGAAGCCGCCAGGCAGATTAGATAATGTACCGGCGTCCACAAGCTGCCTAATAAGGCTAGTACCAGACTTAGCAAAAGAACCAATAAGATGTATAAGCCCAAAAGCATAAAAACCAAAGCCTGGTATGTAAGAGTAATGAACAAAGTGATTACGCTTTTTGCGCAATTTATCCTCTTGTTTCCAGTTCCTACGAATTGATAAGACATTAGCGGTTCCTTTCTCGATTGTTATGACATATGGGAGAGCAATGCCATCATCGTCCTCGTAACCTTCTAAGTCACGGTCAACGTGCATCTCAAGAAACTTATAGCGGTCATCGGCTGTTGCCCTAAACCCCATGTTTTCTGCGATCTTTTTCTCAACATCATCAAGATTGTTAATTGGGTCGCCGAGGTCAATGTCGCGGTAAAAACCTGCCACTTGAAGTTTGCGCACCTCGTTCTCAGTCTTGCGCATGACATGGGTAACACGTGGGCTTGTTTGCAAGCTTGACGCGCCATATGGCACAACTAAATCATCAGCGGATACAAACATAGCTGCTGGACGGTTTGTATCTGGGTCAAAATAAACTTTCTTAAATGCGTTACCAGCTAGACCCAAACCCCACACCATACGCTCATGCTCAGGTCTGTACTCAACCATCTCATCCGTAATGCGATAATTCATATCGTCTTGTACGCGCTGAGCCGCATCTTTTTTCTCTGGCGTCTCACGCCCAATTATTTGGGTCTTAACAGGTCCAGTTGCGGGTAGCGTTTCCATAACTGTCTCAGCTTGAAACTTAACTATTGCTTCAGCAAGGAGTGGATGGTATACGCCACATGCGCCCTCCCAAGGCTCGCTTCGTTCTTCTATTTTTAAGCCAAGAAGTTCTAAGCCATCTACATATGTTTGCATCCAGTCTTTGCGGGACGAAATATCATCTTCAAAATCTGAAAGCAACTCACTTGCAATTGCTGCAAGCGTACTCTCATCCATGAACTCAGCAAGGTTAGCATCAAAGTCATTCTTCGATGGGCCTGGCATCATCTCAATCTCAAAATCTCCAGCATGAATAGTTACATCGTCTGGGTTCTCAATTTCAATTTCGAGGTCTGGGCCTTCTTCTATAGGCAATTGATCTATGCCTTGCGGCGCCTGGGAGAGAGCTTTATCTAACATGATAGTCCTTAATAATATGATTTGCGCCGGTTGGACTTGAAGTAAATTACTTCGTCCTCTTCGTCGGAGTCAAGGCGAATGAAGCCGCCCTTGCGAAAACGTATGATTGCTTGGGATGTGGAGTCAACCAAGTCGTCGTGTTCTCCTGACGGGAAACTTGCTATTTCTTCAACTACTTCTTCAGCCCATGATGTTCTTGGCACCCAGACCCTGCCACTAGCAAATATATCCGCACAGGAATTTAACCTCGCTACTTTATCATTTCCTGCTGATGGTGTGAAGTCTTGAACGGGGATGCCCATCGCCCTCATCTCAGCTACTAGGGGAGCACCCGACGCCTTAGCCTCTATTATGATTGAATCTGGACTCCAGTCTTTATATTGTTCGTACGCAACTTTCTTGAGTTCTGGAAACTCCATGCGCCGTTTAAACGAATTAAGCAAAATAATATTTGCCTGGTTAACGCCTCTATCATCTGGGCGGTCAAAAATACCCCATGTTGTACAAGCTGAGTAGTCGCTTCGCTGGGTTTTAAGAAATGCAGTATCCCAAGACTGAATAATGAAGTTGACGTAGGGCGGGTGATCTTCTTCCCACCACTGCCACCATTCGCGTTTGATAATCGCTGATACATCGCTGGTTGGCTGCTGCATGTACTGCGCCATCCACTTAGCATTAGGAAGTTCTTGGTGAAGCGCTTCTAATTCATCAATGCTCCAAAATTCTGGCCATAGGGGTTTACCCGAAGGTAATATAGCTGGAAACTCGATCACTTCCCAGTTTTCCCCCGAGCGTTGTGCAGCTGCTTTTAAGACTTGTCCCGTTAAATCTTTCTTAGACCAGCGGGTCATAACCATAATAATAGAACCACCAGGCTGCAGACGCTGCCTTGGACCTGACGTATACCACTCGTAAGTCTTGTCGTAAATCTCTGGGTTGGTTTCGCTTAGCGCCGCTTCTTGCTCAGAGTGCGGGTCGTCAATAATGAGAATGTCCGCGCCCTTACCTGTGACAGCACCGCCCACACCGATAGCAAAATAGTCTCCGCCCTCGTTAGTTGCCCACCTGCCAGCTGCCTTGGAATCAGACTGGAGTCCAACTCCAGGGAAAATTGACTTATATACATCTGAGTCCACGAGATTACGGACCTTTCTTCCGAAACCCACGGCGAGTTCAGCAGTATGAGATGTCTGGATAACTTTTTTCTTTGGGAATTTACCCAAAAACCAAGCAGGTAATAAGTAAGAAGCAAATTCAGACTTAGTATGGCGCGGAGGCATATTAATAATAAGTCGTTTGATCTCCCCGTTAGCCACTCTTTCAAACGCCCTAGCCATTTTTGCATGATGTGCTCCGTCGATGAACCCAGGCCAGACTTTATGGGCAAAATCCATGAAGTTGTTTTGGCAGTTCTCTTTATGTTTAACTTCTAGCGTAGTATCTAGCTGCTCTAGCATCACACGTAGCTCAGAATCCGACAACTTGTCCAGATTATTAAGTAAAAACTGGATCTCAGTTGCGTTATTCGGGCTGATCATTAACTTCTACGTCCGTAATATCGAGAGAATTGGCTAATTTTTCGTGTGTTGGGGTGTTTTCGAACGTATTTAACTGCATTAATGTTCGAATTCTGTCCCGAATTGCCTCTTTTAACTCGTCAGAAGTCTTGTGTGTGATGGTAATTTCTTGTTTTTCAGTGAATAAATCGGACGCTTTGCCCAGTAATTCAAGCGCTTTTAGTGCAGTTCTGTTGTCATCGTCATTTGAGATTTGCAATAAACGGTTCATTACTATTGTTCTGACCTGAACCTTGTCGCTTATGACCTGCTTCTCGTACTCATTAATATAACTAGCAAGTTGAAGTGCAACGCCGGGGCGTTTCATATCCTCGCGGGTCTGAGCCTGTGCAGTTTTATCTGTTTTTTTGCCGAGATTTCGGAACATTTCAATGGCTTTTTCGTTTTCCTCCTCGGATAAATCGAAAGTGGCGCCATCACCTAGCTCTTGTAATAACAGAGCAGTGTTCCCCATGACTTTTGCATGGTCGTTTAGGTCTTCCATTTCCATAGCGTCAGCTACGATGGGTATAGGTTTGTCGAGAGTTGGCTCAACTTGAATATTCATAACACCTTTTTGTGGGTATCGGTGGGCGTAGTATAGCAAAAGTTTTTTGAAAAATATATACCCCCCGGGGGTCGAACGAAATTTTAGTGACGGGGGGGTTTCGTATAACAGAGAATAGGATGAAGTGTAAGCAACGTTTCCAAATCTATTTTTGAAAATCGAGTGAGCAAAGTAATGTGTGAAGTCTCCCCAGGGGCAAGGCGTCAAAATAGGGTCATAGGGGGATAGTGGGTTTGACATAGTAACAATTGGTAACTATGTCCTTTTTTAAACTATTTTTGTTGTATTTATACAAACGACGATAAATAGTGGGAAAGTGTGTTAATATCAACCCGTCGATTAATTTTGATCGATATAACTAACAGGAGAGACATTATGTCTAATGAGAATCAAGTAGTTCAGTCTACACTTACAGTCGATCAAACTACATCGTTTGATGATATCGGTTCAACACTCGGCGCGAGTGATATAGATAGAGATACAGCAATTGATCTATTCTTTAACCTAGTATTCGTCAATGGTAATGTTAACTATACGTTATGGGTTGAAGGTTCTAAGCGCATCATGAGTGCTTATGCTATTAAGAAAGGTATCAAGTGCATTATGAACGATGGTACGCTAAATCCAACAGTTAAAACAATGTGGAATAGATTTACAAAGGACGTAGCTGATAAACATGGTATCGTAAAGCCTACTAAGCCTACTACTGAAGCTAAAGCTAAATCAGAGCAAAGGGCTAAAGCTGAAGCTAAACTCGAAGTGCTTAAAGCTAAACCAGTAGAGGAGTTACAAGCTGAGTTAAAGTCTAAGCTGGCTAACCCAACTACTTCAAGTCTTAATGAAGCTAAAGCTATAACTAAAGCTATCGAAGCTAAAGCAAGGGATGTTGAAAAAGCTGAGAGTGCTGAGGTATCTGCGGTACGCAAATCGATCAAGGATATGCTAGCGAAGATTGATAGCTACTCTGATTTAGTTGATATCGAGACATACATTGTAGATATGATTAGCAACCATACTCCCGCAACATTCTAAACTCTAACATAGGAAACCTAGGGGAAACCCTAGGTTATAAATAAAATGAAAATAATTTGCGTAAATAATTTAAAACGTATAGAAGTTGATTTAGTAAATAACTCGGCAATGTGGTTTAACCCTAAATTAGGGGGTGAGAAAATAGAGGAAAGGGCATGGCAAAAAATAGCTTATTATTTTGCTGATGTAGAGGCAATAAATGAAAGTACGAAATTGGCATACGAAATAATAAATAAGTGTTTAGCTAAACAAGGTATAGATTAGATACTCTGTCCAATTAGCAAAGCCTCCCTAGGGAGGCTTTTTTGTTGTCTCTGCTTTGCGTGTAACGCAAAGTGTAGCATAGATTTTCAGCAAAATCAAATTTTTTTTAAAATTTTTTTAGGGAACTGGTTGTAAGCGACGAACTAGCCCCAATCATAGAAAATCCTTAGCACCACGTGATTAAGACTTAGTTACAAAGTGTTACTTTGTCCTGTAATGTTCGAAAAATCGAGCAATGTTCGCCGTATTGTTCCACGTAAGTTGTTGATTTTAAAGCAAAGTTCTATTGTTCGTATTGTTCCGACAAAAAAAGTACTTTCTGAAATCTAAAACAGTCTTCGCATGGTGTAAGCAATCATAGAAAATCTTTAGCATCACGTGTTTAATTTCAGTTTCGAGATATAAATAATATAACAATATAACATTAGAACACTATACTATTCAATACAATGTTCCTCAATGAAATCAACAACTTACAAAACTTGATAATGTTCCAAGCACTAGAACATTACAGAACATTGCCACAAATTAATACTTCGTAACTAGTTTACACATAACCCGTATTACATTACGTTTCAAATATCGCTGCCTAAATTTTAAGCAGGACAAACGCTTGACATGAGTGGGATTTTGTGGTAATATAGGGCTTCGCCCGTTAGAAATAACGAAGCGAGACAAAGTGACATTTCGTTACTTTGTCCTTAACCTAAACTTACTGGAGAAAATTATGTCATTAGAGAAAACAACAGTATCCGAAGCAGTCGCAAAATTAACAGGGCAACAAGTTGCTATCTTCAAATCCCTCGGTGCAGTATTTGCCGAAAACGAAATGTCGCTTGATTCATCCCTTGATTCATTCAAGGAAAACGTGATCGTCAACAATGAAGTTGATTACTACTTGTGGGAAGCAGGCTCACTTGAGTGGAAGCAGGGATATGCCGAGACAAAGCACATCAAACTGTACATGACCGATAACACGCTTAACCCAACAGTTAAGACTGCATGGTCACGCTATACGAAAGCATTGGGTGATAAGTACGGCATTGTTAAACCTACAAAGCCAACAAGCACCGCAAGCACAAAGGCATCCCAACGTGCAGGGAACAAAGCTAAAGTAGACGAGTTGAAAACCAAATCGTTCGATGAACTTGAAGCATTGCTCAAGGGTAAACTCGTGCACCCAACAACGCAGTCCCTCAAGGAAGCAAAGCCCATTCAACAGGCAATCGAAGCCAAGAAACAAGATATTGTTAAGGCAGAGAATGAGGAGACAAAAGCAATTAAGAAAGCCCTAGTCGAGTGGATGAACGATCAGTCGTACGAAACGCTTTACAACCTCGCCGTAAATTACGGCGCAATCTAAGCAAGGACACAATCTACAAAGCCCCTTAATCGGGGCTATTGTCGTGGACAAACGCTTGACACAAGTGGGATTTTGTGGTATACTGTACGTTCAGTACAGTAAATTATTTCAACAACGACAAAGTTACATCTCGTTACTTTGTCCCAACAGGAGAGCATCATGCAAGTAAAACTTAACCCGACAATCCAAGCACTTGATCGCAAGTTCAACGTGCTATATACAAAACAACTAAGCGAGATTCAAGGCATGGCATACGGTGTGCGTGAGGATTTCGAGCAGGGCGATCGACGCATTACGTTTAATCAATGCTATAACAATGCAAGTAAAACTATCGCATGGTGGATGCCAGTATGAGCGACCATCCACTTTGTACCCAATGCTTTAGCGACACCGTTTCTCCGAAGCGTGTGTTGCTAGGCTACACGGTATGCCTAGAGTGTGGCGAAGCAAACGCCGAGCGACAAGCTAGGTTGCATACCGTAGTTCCGATGAACAAGTCCAACTATATATTAGTTAGCGACTTGTCACTTCTTAAACAACTTAACCCAAAGAGAACAACATGACAATTAAACCACAGGCACTTAACATTGAGCGACTAATCAGCCTCGGTATGTACGAGACTAGGAATGAGAGCGCAGCACCCTCAGCATACGCTATGCTTGAGCAATGCGTGAGCGAAACGCTGGAAGAGATCGAGTCTATATCCGACGAGTTAATCTCTGTTCGCAAGAACGGCATCAGCCGTGACCACATCGACCTCGTAGTGTTCGATGCGCAATCAAGGCTTGCCAGACTAATGGTCAGACTGAACGACACAGTATCGGAATGCAACTATGTCCATGAGGGAGAAGTATGAGCCACTACCACTTACCGATATGCACGAACTGTTATAGCGTTCGTGTTCCACCACGCAATGCACATAGGTTGCGTCCAGTTTGCGAGCGATGCGAAGACTCGACTGAGTTGATGCAAGACTCCAACTCCAAGCTATCCAAATGGTTAGCTACTCGTGTTGACTCACGACGCATCGTAACAACCAATACTAGGAAATCAAATGATTGAAATATCAATGACCGAGTTATTATTATTTGCATGGGGCGCAGTCATGACTCTGCTCTATTTCAAAACCCAGACCGAATACAAGGAAGCTGAGCATCTGTTCAGTAAGACTTTGTATCTTATCGCAAAGAAGAAAGCCGTCCTCATTGACGACGGTGACACCTGCCACTTAAAGGGAATAGATGAATAAAGAAAAAGTACAACACTTCGTGGTTAATGCTATGTTCACAATCGTGTACGTATTTTGCATTGCCGTTATGTTTATGGATGCTCTAGTATGGCGTCCTCACTAGACAAAGTTACATCCCGTAACTATGTCCAACAACCCAAGGAAACAAAATGAAAAGAAGTAATTCAAAGAAAGCAACGGTTCTCAAGATGTTAGCCAAGCATCACTCACCGAAAGACGTAGCCAAGCAAGCTGGTTGCTCTATTGCATATGTGTATAGCGTGCGTCATGCTGAGAAGATTAAATCTAAGTTTTCTCCGCCGAAGCTACCCAAGCCTACGATTGTTGAGAAGCATTGGATACCCGACGCAACAATACCCGAAGGCTACATTCAAATCTCAAATGCCGAGCACGATATGTTAATCAAGAACGCATCCAAGGGTAGAGCATACGACGCCGTACGTGAACGCAACGAAGAACTCGAAGCGCAGTATGCACTATGCGAAGAACAACTCCACATGGAACAATGCAAAGTGTTTGATCTCAAAGCTATTGTTAAATATTTAGAGGAGAAACTAAATGCCAACAACTAAGATCAATCTTGGTCATGGAAACTGTGCTAGTATCCCGCAAATCTCATCGTATGCTCAAGCACAGGCACATTACAACTTTGTCAAACCGATACGTGGCGACGACCAAGTGCGACCGATTGGGGTACGACGCTTTAAGTGGTATACCATTAACAAGCGAGACTACATCGAAGATGCACCGATGTATAGCGCAACGCTAGCTAATACGAACTTAGTCGAGTACTACCACGACGGACGTATTAGCATAACCACAGGTGGTTATAGATCAGTGACGAACAACTCATTCCTCAACTTTGTGTTGATGGGCTTGGGCAATGTCGTATCTGTTAGTGGCAAATGGTATTGGAAACCACATCGTAGCGACAAGTACTATTACTTTCCGATACAACGCAATCATTGGTTGCACCTCGACGAGCAAGGCATACCGACTAATCCAGTACAAGAGTACAAGAACTTGATCAACCGCAAAGCAATGAACGCAATACGAAAGAAGTATATGCCGATCATAGAATACGGTCGTCTGATGTTAACGGCTGACCAAGTTGTGCCGTTAAGAATTGTTCATGAGTTACAGGCTGAGTTACAAGCTGGGTTACAGGCTGAGTTACAGGCTGGGTTACAGGCTGGGTTAAAAAATGTCTTGTGGTTCAAGGTAATGTCTAAGCGTATGTATTTTTGGAATACTGAGTCTAAAGAGCAATACAAGAATGGTATTGCCAAGTCCATTGAGTATCTTCACAAAGCGCTTGATACCAACGACTTAGATATGTTCTATAACATAACAATGCTTATGGCTAATCAGTATGGGCATTACTCGTACGTTAGAGAAACAACTACTTGTTCACCCAAGGAGTTCAGAGCAGGATTCGACTTGTATCTCAGGGAAATATATTGGCAAGATGTATTCACCCAAAAGGAACAACCGATAGGCAAGGCGTTTTATGATGCGTACGCATCGTTTCTCGCCAATAAGAAGGACACAGTTACAGTTCGTAACTATGTCGTTAAGTAAGTTAGTTAATCATCCACAGAAAAGGAAATAAAAATGTCAGAAGTATTCTTAAACAAAACCGCATCCCTCAAAGAAGCAGAGGACTTGATCGTAGCTTGTGGCGCAGACGCTACCATTCACCTAGTAGGCGAGCCTGGTGTGGGCAAAACATCTATGTTCAAAAATATTGTACAGAGAACGGGTCATAAAGGGATTTACATCGACGCACCAAACATCGAGCTTGGCGAGTTAGGTATACCAATCCCTGATCACGCAACAAAAACAACTCGTATGTATCCAAACGAGCAATGGGGTTTTCATCTCAACGAGCCACTTGTTATCTTTATTGACGAGTTCACCAAAGGTCATCAAGCAGTTCAGAATATGTTGCATCCTATGCTCAACGAACCACGTATGATCATGGGCATAACGTTACATCCCGAAACTATTGTTGTAACCGCAGGTAACTTTACAGGCGACGGAGTAGGCGACAACATGAAGGCGCATAGCCGTAACCGAGTATCAGTTGTTGCAGTACGCAAGCCACACGCAGGCTTTAACGTAGATGGTTCTGTTGATGAAGACTCATGGGGCGCATGGGCAATCAAACATGACATAGCCCCCGAGATTCTTGCATGGGTTAAGGAAACACCACATACTCTTGCATCATATCTTGACCCTGCACAAAGCGGTAACAAGTACATCTTCAATCCAAAGGAAGCACAGAAGTCTTTTGTTAGTCCACGTTCCCTTGCTAGAGCATCGCATATTTTGAAACGCAGATCCCAAAGCACCGAAAACGCAATCATTACTGCGCTCGAAGGTACGATAGGCGCACCTGCATCACGTGATCTTATGGCATACGTTAAGGTGGCTGACAGCTTACCAACGTGGGAATCCATAGTGCGTGACCCTGACGTAGCGACTGTTCCGTCATCACCTGCGGCTCTGTGTTTACTTGCGTTTAGCGCCGTTCAACGCGTTGACCGAGACTCAATCGGTAAGTTCTTTACGTATCTCAAACGTACACCGAAAGAGTTGCAGTCCGTGTTCTGTTTGACTGGCATGGCTAACGCTGACAAGAAGAAGCTATTCATGACTAGCCAATCGTTCATTGACTGGATGCGTACCAATCAATACTTATTCTAAACACGACAGAGTAACACTTTGTAACTTTGTCTCAACCAAGGAAATATAAATGAGTAACTTAACTGCAGAACAACGCATCGAAAGATGCCACGTTCAATTAATGAAACACCCAAGCTTTTGCTTGTTCTCAGGTTTGTTTATGGTGGGTAAGGTTAGTGTCGATGACAAGACACCGACTGCTAAAACCAACGGTCTTGACGTAATCTACGGCAGAGACTTTGTTGGCTCACTCAACGACAAACAACTAGGCTTTCTTATTCTTCACGAGAATATGCACAAAGCGTATCGTCACCTGGTAGTTTGGAAGACACTATACAAGCGTAATAGATGGCTTGCCAATGCAGCGTGCGACTACGTTATTAACTTACAACTCATGGACTATGACCCACATGGACAGGACATCGAGTTCCCAACCAATAAGGATGGCAACCAGATTGGTCTCGTTGATGAGAAGTATCGGGGCATGGATGCACACCAAGTGTTTCTTAAATTACTTGAGGAACATGGCGACGTTCAACCCCCCGATGGTGGCGAAGGACTCGACGATCATGACTGGGAAAGTGCGGAGGAGATGACCGACAAGGAGAAAGAAGAAGCGGCGAAGGAAATCGAAGATGCTCTACGTCAGGGTCAGATACTTGTTGGCAAGATGAAGGGTAACGTATCACGTGAGGTTCAAGACTTACTTACGCCGAAGGTAGATTGGAAAGAAGCATTGCGTGACTTTATCAAATCAACAACTGCAGGTAAAGACCAGACGACATGGCGACGACTGCACAAGCGGTACATCGGTATGGATATTGTTATGCCTAGCACATTTGACGAGAAAGTCGGGCCTATTACTGTGGCAATAGATACGTCAGGAAGTATCGGCCACGAGGAACTCGCTCAATTCTTATCCGAGGTTAAGCTAATCTGTGAGGAAGTCAGACCTGAGAAGTTGGACATACTGTACTGGGATACTCGCGTAGCAGGGCATGAGGTTTACTCCGATGCCGAACTTGCTAATGTTGTTTACGTAACCGAAGCCAAGGGCGGTGGTGGTACTGAACCTTCGTGTGTACCTAAGTATATGCGCAAGCACAACATGACTCCCGAGTGTCTTATTATGCTAACAGATGGTTACATTGGCGACCAGACTCGCAACGACTGGTCAATCAATTCTCCAATCATGTGGTGTATCAAAGGCAACAACCACTTCGACAACGCTAGCGTGACAGGCAAGGTTGTTCATGTCGAGTGAGATAAAAGATTGGTGTGTAATTCGGGTCTATCACCGTAGGCTCGAAACAGTCAGCAACGACTTTGTACATTACGAAGCCGTCAACGTATTTAATGCCCCAGTTCACAAGCGTGAAGCGGAGTACTTGACCAAAGAAGAAGCGGAAGCTTTAGCTAAATTTTTAAACTTTCAAGGAGAAATTAAATGAAAGAAACGATAGTACCGCAAGGTAGGAAGTTAGACAACAAAGTAAACATAAGTCTTAACCGTGAGACCGTTGAACAGTTGGCGAAGTTCAAAGACAGACTCGGAGAAGTGCTGGGTGTAGAGCTATCCTATGCTCAAGCTATACAGTACTTAATTAAACATCAACCAACCAAGACAGAGTAACAGTTTGTAACTTTGTCCATCTTTAATACACAGGAGAATTCATATGACAACAGAAAACAGTATTTCAATCGCATCATCATCAATGCTAGTAGAGTTATCAATCAGTACTTGGACTGCACGTAAGTTAGACAAGCGTGTATCAGCCGAGGTTGATCTCGCAAAGGGTACTAAGACACAGGCAGGTAACTACAACAAGAATCTGCTTGCAGGTACAGGGGTGTTGGAAAACATTACCAAGTACGCATCCAATGCGAGAGCATGGCATATTAAACAAACATTACCTTGGTCTGACAGTGGCTTGCGTTTGTTACCGATGACTAACTTCATTGCGTACAAGGAACAACTCAATCAGCTAGAACAGAACTACGACGCTTTAGTTTCTAAGTTCCTGATAGCCTACCCTGAGTTGGTATCAGCAGCTGCGTTTCAATTAGGTTCACTCTTTAATAGAGACGAGTACCCTGAGTCACACAAGATTGCAACCAAGTTCAAGTTCTCTTACAACTTTCTTCCAGTACCAATGGCAGGTGACTTCCGTATCGACATCAACGAAGAAGCGAAGAACGAGATCATCGAGTCATGCCGTAAGATGTATGACGAGCGTCTTAACAACGCAATGCGTGATGCGTGGACTAGGTTGCACACTTGCCTCATTCACTTGAGCGAGAGGTTAGCCCCAACCGAACAAGGTGAACGTAAGATATTCAGAGACACATTAGTAGAGAATACGAAAGAGTTACTGGAGTTATTAAAACATTTTAATCTAACACATGACCCAAAGCTTGATCAGGCTAGGCAGGAATTGCAACAAGCGTTAGGCGCACACACGGCTGACACATTGCGTGACATGGAGATGGCACGTGAGACAGTCAAGGCTAGAGTCGATGAGATTCTTGGTAAATTTAATTGGTAAGGAAATATTATGTTAACAATAAACAGAGATCAACTAAACATAGACAAACGGCAGACACCGATACATCCTGATTTGGAGAAGTTTGCAACGCAAGTATCATTCGCTAAACCTTTGTATACATTTATAGCATTGAAAGATTGTTTTAAGAACGTATACCATGAAGGGAATTGGAGTGACTATATATACAAGCTACATATCTACCAAAACGGTGACAAGGTAGGCGAAGTATTTGTAGATACCCATTACAAGCAAGGTACTAACGAGCGTGAATCAATCTACGGCATCAAGTCTTTTCGCATAGAAAAAAGCCGAGGTGATCGTAATTCAACTACATCCAGAGATATGAAGGTAGCCCTACGTATTGCTAAGAAAACGCTTGTTGCGAGAGAGCTGGAAGAAATGCGTAGTGTCATTGACGAAAAGGTACGTACTTGCATCGGTAATATAATGTACCGCACGACAGGTATGTTGACGTACACTATGGATATAAACCTTGAAGCCCAGTTGTATGCAATAACAGCGTATCAAGCTAGGAAGAAAGGCGAAACAACTGTTACTGTACCTGCGCATCCCGTGACTGTAACCGCTAGCAAGCTTAACGACCACACCATTGCGTGCGATTTGTATATGGAAATATATGCACTTAAACAGTATCTCAAAGCTAACACAGGATACGGCATTAAAGTAATGGCTGACGACAGTATCATAATGCTAACGTATAGTACGGGCGAATTGTCTCGCTTAAGTTCTTATCATGAGTTACCCGATAGTATTCAGTCTAAGTTTGCGATGTTCAAGGTACTCAAGGATGACGAGCCGTATGCGCATCTTGGTTGTAAATTTAACGAGAATATATTTTATATAGCCCCCGATACTTGATACAATACACACAGAATCCTCCTGTGGATTTCTCTGGACTATGATACGTTGACCTAACAGATGTTTGCGTAACTAAAACAAGTCTCTCCTCACCGCAAGTAGGATGCGGAATCTGTTTAGCCTACACACTAAGCCCTCCTCGTGAGGGCTTTTTTATTGGACAAAGTAACAATATGTAACTTTGTCCTATTAGGGTTTTTTCCTAAAATATTTCTTGCAAAACCCTAGATTTAGGACTATACTATGTCAAGTCTTAAAACAATACAGGAAAAGCGAGATGGCACAAACACCAGAAGCTAAGGTAAAGCGAAGCGTCACCGACTTATTAGACAAGTATAACGTCTATTACTTCAAGCCTGCCACTGGCGGATATGGTAGATCAGGCGTGCCCGATATAGTAGGGTGCTTTCATGGGTACTTCATAGCTATTGAATGCAAAGCCAACGGCGCAAAACCAACCGCACTACAAGAACGTGAACTCAAACGCATATATGAACACGGCGGTGTCACTGCCGTTGTAGGCGACGATGACGACTTAGACTTACTCAAGAAAAGCCTCGACACAATTTTGTTTGTCCGTTCGAGCCAGTTCCCTAAAAGGGAACAATAACATCACTCTAGCCCAAGGAAAAATATGAACGCAGGAATTGAAATTTTAATCAAACGAATGGAAACTAACCCCGAGGAATTTTTAGATCACCCCGAGATAGATACGTTTAGTCATTGGCATACGATTGTACGAGAATTTGAAGGCGCATTTACAAAAGAAGATTTAGATGCTTATAACGAAGCACGTAGACAAATGCTTGAAAAACAATTTACCGAAACAGTACTATCAATGCTTACAGAAGGGAAGGATAGACTCCCAAAGCAACACTTCATAACAAGACCCAGCGGTACTATTTCGGCTGGTCAGACTCAAGGGGGGTATTCAATTCATAAAATTAATAACCAAACATACACTCAAGCAGATTTGACTGCGCACTTGTTAGCTATTCAAAACAATGTGCTTAGACAAACTGATTTCAAACACACAGTACAGACGAAGGACACACTATGGAACAAGATCAAAAACTTATTGAGCAAATGAACGATGGCATTGCAATAGTATTGCAACGCATGGAGACACATCCCGAAGAATTTTTTGGCACAGAAGACAAATGGAAGTTTATCTTTAAAGATTACTTTAGAGACTCAATGACCGAAACCGAAAAGGGTTTGATGTTTGACAAGATGAAGAAATTACGTCGTGCTGAGTTTACTACGCTAGTAATGAAAACAATGGTGGAAGACTAATGCAAATAATTACAATCGACTTTGAGACTTATTACTCGCAAGAGTTTAGTCTCTCCAAGATGACGACAGAGGAATACGTTCGTGATGAGCGTTTCCAAGTTATTGGGTTTGCGTATCAGATAGATGATACTGAGCCACGTTGGGTGACTGGAACAACTGAGCATATTAAAGCGCAACTTGAAGCCCTGCCTTGGAAGGACTCGTATGCCTTAGCACACAATGCTGTGTTTGACGGTGCAATTATGTCGTTTATTTTTGGCATCAAACCTAAGATGTGGCTTGATACACTTAGTATGGCAAGGGCAACCGATGGCTTAGAGGCAGGAAACTCGCTTGCTAAACTTGCTCAACGCTATGAGTTAGGTGTCAAAGGCACGGAAGTTGTACAAGCACTCGGTTATCGTCGTGAGAACTTTAATCCTGCGGAACTTGAAGCCTACGGAAAATACTGTTGCAACGACGTCACTCTAACCTTTGACTTGTTTAATATATTGATTCAAAGGTTTTCTAAATCAGAATTGCAACTGATTGATCTGACTATTAGAATGTTTACTGAACCTGTACTTAGACTCAACACGCCTGTACTGGAACAACATTTAATTAAAGTTAAAGCTCGCAAAGAAAAGTTACTTGAAGCTTGCGTATCAGATAAAGATACGTTGATGAGTAACCCAAAATTAGCTGAACTGCTTGAAGGACTTGGTGTTGAGATACCAATGAAGACCAGCCCTGCTACTGGAAAGGAAACGTATGCCTTCGCAAAAAACGACGACGGGTTTAAAGCCCTTGCAGAACACCCTGACGAAAGAGTACAAGCGATTGTTGCAGCAAGATTGGGAACAAAATCAACTCTTGAAGAAACAAGAACAGAAAGATTTATCTCTATCTCATTTCGAGGTGCGATGCCTGTCCCACTACGATACTACGCCGCACATACAGGACGCTGGGGAGGGGATGATAAACTCAACCTTCAAAATTTACCGAGACAATCACCTATTAAATCAGCAATTACGGCGCCTAATGGATTCAAGCTTATTGATGCCGACTCGTCGCAAATCGAAGCAAGAACCTTAGCATGGCTTGCAGGGCAGAATGACTTAGTTGAAGCATTTGAAAAGGGCGAAGATGTATACAAGATTATGGCATCGGCTATCTACGGCAAGGCTAGTGAAGAAATTACGAAGGATGAGAGGTTTGTGGGTAAGACGACCATCCTTGGTGCAGGCTACGGAATGGGGGCAGAAAAGTTTGCGCTTCAGCTTAAAACTTTTGGTGTTGAAATTGAGGTTGCGGAAGCAAAGCGAATCATCGATACGTATCGCAGCACATACCCACATATTGTTTCGCTATGGAAAGAAGCCAATAAATCGTTGGACGCATTGCGGTCATCGCAAACTACAACGGTTGGGGTACAACCCCAAGCGCTCTATATAACAGAGAATGGGTTTGTTCTACCAAGTGGGCTGTTCCTCAATTACCCTGATCTACAAAAAGATGACGAGAACCAATACAGTTATCACTCACGCCGTGGTCGCATTAAGATATACGGCGGTAAAGTAGTTGAGAATATTTGTCAGGCTCTTGCTCGTTGCGTGATCGGTGAGCAAATGCTACGTATATCTAAGAAGTACAAAGTTGCTTTGACTGTACATGATGCAGTTATGGCAGTTGTACCTGAAGCTGAAGCTGAGGAAGCACAGAAGTACGTTGAAGAATGTATGCGTTGGAGACCTGAATGGGCTAAGACATTACCACTCAACTGCGAGTCAGGTATCGGAGACAACTATGCAGAATGTTAAGTGGTCTTATTCCTCATTAACTTTGTTTCAACAATGCCCACGCAAGTATTTTCATTTGCGTGTACTCAAAGATGTAGTTGAGCCTGAATCACCTGCCATGCTATACGGTACGCAAGTACACGAAGCTGCTGAACTATATGTCAGAGATGGAACGAAGATACCGGAGAAGTTTGCATTCATTAAGCCAGTATTGGATACTCTTATTGCTACACCTGGTACAAAGCTTTGTGAATACAAGATGGGTTTGACAAAGGATAAAGAACCATGTGACTTCTTTGCCGAAGATGTTTGGTTCAGAGGTGTTGCAGATTTGCTTATATTAAATGGCAGTACGGCTTATGTTGTAGATTACAAGACAGGCAAGAGCGCACAATACGCCGATAAGAAACAACTCGAGTTAATGGCGCTGGCTGTATTCAAACATTTCCCTGTTATAGAAAGAGTAAAAGCAGGGCTAGTGTTCCTCGTATCCGAGGAGTTTGTGAGGGAGCAGTACAACGTAGACATACAGGATGAGCGTTGGGCTATGTGGGATAGTGAAATTAAGCGTATCGAGGATGCAATGGAAAACGATACGTGGAATCCGAAGCAGAACTTTACTTGCAAGAAGTTTTGCCTAATTGAACATTGTGAACATAACGGAAAAGGAACTTATAGATGAGTAACGTACCAAATCAAATTGTAAATTTACAAAAGATACAAGATGAAGCTGATAAACATGAAGCGTTTGTCGCTGAACAATACCAAGAAGCAATTATCAGTAACGAAGGGCTTGATGCAGGTCTAACAGTTGAAGGTCAACTTGAACGTAGATTTAAAGAATTGTTTATGCGTGTGTATAGCACACATATATACCCCGAGATACACAGAGCCGTTAACACAGAAGTTGCTGACGCTGCAATGAGACTTGGTAGACAACTTGGCACAATAAACAACGCACCAAAAAAATAATGATTACAGATCAAGACAAAGAATACTTACGACATCTATATGCAATGTTTGTGCTAAATGGGTTGTTGTCAAGACTTAATCCTGATGAAGTACATACAGATAAAGTATGGCAATTTGTAGATGAAATAATCGAAACAAGCGAACCAAAACAAGCAGGCATTGCATCAATAAAAAGGAAAAAGAAAAGTGAGACCAACACCATATGACACAGGCAAAGTAAAGATCGGTATCTACTATGAGCCGAAGGTTAACTACTACAACCCCGATCAAGACTGGGTGCAAAAAGCATTGCTTGGTGTAGAGACATCGTGGACAACCGACATCGTAGTTATAACGGCTATGTATGCACTATTGATCTATGCGTTTATGGGACTAATGACTAGGGGGTACTATGAGTAAAATTTGGGACGACATTATATTACCTATTGGCGGGGCAACGCTCATGGTTATTGTGTTTGGTACGGTAATAGGGTCAATAATTTTGGCGCTTTGCTCAGTGTTTGGCCCAACGCCCGAGCAAAAGGCTGAGTTAGACAAGCCGAGGATTGTTTCCAGATTTGAAGACTGTGAGATATGGATATTTGAGAACAAGCATTACGTTACTAGGTGCGGTAACCATACAGTAACTGAGCGTAATTACTCGGAGTCTTGCGGTAAAGGATGCACCAGACAAAAAGTAGAAAGGATTGAGAATGAATGAAGTTTTATTAGAAGGTTTTGGTAGTAATAATGATCCTATTGGTTATGGAGTATCGGTAAATTATGAAGGTAGAGTTATTACATTTACCGCAGGGGGTAGTATAAAGAACTGCTTAACTAATCCATTGATGACTGAAAACAACAAATCCATTGGTCAGCGCAATATTGACTGGTTGCATGAGAAGTTGGATGAGTGGATTAAAAAACAACTGGAGAAGAACACATGACTAAAGAAGTAATGAAACAAGCATTAAATGTGTTGTTGTTAGTGGAAGCCGAAATGAATTGTGAATATGGAGTTACTGAATCTTTACGCCAAGCTATTGCAGAGGCAGAGAAGC
>Ga0164297_10001825_pt1 | contig 21942 bp, 18 predicted proteins | sample GEODES058metaG_FD_113539 | JGI IMG/M metagenome (GOLD analysis project Ga0164297, IMG submission 113539) | Dystrophic lake water microbial communities from Trout Bog Lake, Wisconsin, USA - GEODES058 metaG | ecosystem: Environmental > Aquatic > Freshwater > Lake | place: USA: Trout Bog Lake... | reverse complement strand
TTATCGTGAAGCTTATCGTGAAGCTTATCGTGAAGCTTATCGTGAAGCTTATCGTGAAGCTTATCGTGAAGCTTATCGTGAAGCTTATTGGAAGGCTTTTTAATAACTTTATTGTGAAGATTTTCGACAGGCTTATCGGCAGGATTATATTTCAAAAACCAAGATTGAAACTCTCTAGAAGAACGATCATTTTTTAATTCTTTGTATTTCGCAGCTTTTTCCGATCGTATGTTTTCTAAAGTCGCTTGTATTCCAACACAATCAATACTAAATCGTTTTAATAATCCTTTTTGTTCGAAGCGATTTTTTTCTTCTACTTGAAATAAGAAATTCGCCATACATAATAAACGATCTTTATTATAATATGGTTCATCTGCATAAATAAAAGCCAAATAAAAAGTTAGAATAGTATCAATGGTTGCAATATAAATTTCTTTTTTATTTATATCAATTGTATTGTAACTATGACATGCAATGGGTTCATAAATAAAAGCCATCGTTTCTTTTCCGATTCGTATTTCAATACTTTTTGGTATGATTTCACCTATAGCAGATCTTTCAATGGTTTTTATATCTTTGAATCCGGATCTTTTTAATACTTCCTTCACAATGGTTGCGCATTTCTCCGGTTCTTCACTAATGACATCAAAATCCGGTATTTTTTCTACTACTTTTCGTTCTTTTTCTGGCATATATTTTGAATACAAACTGGTTGCATATCCACCAAAAAATATAACACCTTGATTAATAAAACTATCTCTTATTAAAATATATGCTTTTTCAGAATCGTTTTCATCAATTATTACAGTTTCTCGTTGAAAATCAATTGTATGACAATCTTTTTCAGGCTTCAATGGATAATATTCGTTTAATAATGTAAGTCGTTTTAATACTTTTTCCCATCGTGAGACATCACCTGCTGGTCTGGATAATTCTAAATATATATTCATACGAAGATAATTTGGTGGACAATATAAAATACCATTGATTTGAATTGCTTCTTTCGAAAGAACTTGAAATATTTTTTTGTTTAATATTGTAATATCTGCGATTGGTATAAAATTGACATATACTTTATAAGTTCCATGATGAACTCCTGCTTTTGCTTCTACATCTAAATATCCAGCTTTATGAAATATGTTGGCTAATTCTATAGCATCATCTAAAGCATTTGCTGAATAAAAATCATAATCTGGTATTTCAATATCATGGTTATAGAACTGAGCATGTTTTGGTAAAATGTTATTGATTGCAGTTCCTCCATAACAAATTAATTTTTTGTTTTTAATAAAGGATTCTACAATGGATATCATTTTTTTCACTTCTTCATTATTCACAATTTTCTTTTTCTGTATTTTTTCCGTTTCATCTACTGCATGTCTTAATATGGCTAATTCACAATCTTCAAACGACATTTCATTATCACAAATATCGTTGTTAAATTTATTTTTTGATTTTTTTTGTGACATTTTTTGTGACATTTTTTTTGAAATTTTGAAATGAAATTTTCTTTAACTATATAGTATGAAAACATTTTATTCACTCATCTTTGTAAAATAAATAACGGCTTTTGACAATGGTAAAATCGCACTTTTATTTTCACTAAAGAATGTTTCATAGGTTGTTAATTCATCATCCTTGATATAGTATCGATAAGGAACGATTTGACACCCATAATTCATTACAAGGTTTTGAATATTCGGATTTTTCACATTGGTATTATCAAAATCAGGTAAAGCTAATAAAATAGTATTTACATTGGTTGTTTCATTATCATTCATAATCGTAGGAGGATTTGTAGCTTGACTTAATATGCTATTATATCTTTGTAATTTCATATATTCGCTACCACTTTCAATATTAATAAATTGTGTTAAATCATAACAATTTTTTTCGGTTGAATCACAAGAAGTATAATTTGTATAGGTATAATTGATCGTTTTATCCATAATCAATACGACTTTATTCATAATATCTTGTAATTTTGTCTGTGGTGTTATTTTACCTTGATATAATTTATTTAGTAAAGCATAATCTACTGATTTTGCAACAGCTTTATAAACACCATTATCCGTTGATTTTATACGCAATTGAATAAATAAGGGGTCCGTTGAATTTGGACAATTCATACTTGAAAATGCATTGGATACGAGTCCCGATAATACATTGTCTAATAAAATCTTATTATCTGATTGTATTGTTTTAAATGTATTATCGGTTGAATATGCAACATAGGGTGTGTTGTTAATATAATAGACTTCAAAATCAAAGAAACGACAGCCGTTTGCAATAATGGAATTTAAAGTATCCATCGAAATGGTATTTCCAGATAGAGCGGAATTATAAGAACCTTTAATACAATATTGGCATAGTGTCATATTGGTATTTGCCGGATTTACTGGTTGAATTTGTGTTGTAAAGCCCTCTTTTGTGATTCGTAACTCGGTAGTTCGCGTGTTTCTTTTCCATATATGATAAAAAATATAAAAATAAAGAAGAATTAGAAAAAGAATGAAAAGGATTTTGAGCATTTAGTTATTTATTTTATGGATAGATTAAAAAAAAGAAAAACAAGATAAAAAATAAAGGCATAATATAAAAAAGAAAAATAAAAAATGCCTGGAGGATTACTAAATATAATTTCGGTAGGAAACAATAATGCTATTTTAACTGGAAATCCGAGTAAAACATTTTTTAAAGTCACCTATTCCAAATACAGTAATTTCGGTTTACAAAAATTTCGTATTGATTATGATGGACAAAGAGTATTGCGATTAACCGAACCATCCACTTTTACTTTTAAAATACCGCGATATGCTGAATTATTAATGGACACATATTTAGTCGTAACAATACCCGATATTTGGAGTCCGATTTATCATCCGGTTGCTGAGAATAATTATCAATGGACGAGTTATGATTTTCGATGGATTAAAGATTTGGGAACAACCATGATTAAAGAAATCGTTATTACTTGTGGTTCATTAACGATACAAAAATATTCTGGCGAATATCTTGCAGCCATGGTGGAACGTGATTTCAGTGCAGAAAAAAAAGATTTATTTAACAAAATGACGGGTAATGTTCCTGAATTTAATGACCCTGCAAATTGTAATGCGCGTGTCAATACTTATCCGGAAGCTTTTTATACAACCAATTCAAATGGTGCGGAACCATCAATCCGTGGTAGAAATATTTACATTCCGATCAATACTTGGTTTACATTGGACACTCGTTGTGCATTTCCATTAATTTCTCTTCAATACAATGAATTAGTGATAAGTGTCACATTACGCCCTATACAAGAATTATTTCAAGTTCGTGATATTTTTGATAATCAAAATCAGTATCCATATATTCAACCCGATTTTAATCAGAGTATTTTTCAAATGTATCGATTTTTACAAACACCACCCGCGGTGATTTTAACTGCGGAAAATTATAAAAATCAAGTTTCGGTTTGGAATGCGGATATTCATTTAATGTCGACTTATTGTTTTTTATCGAAAGAAGAAGCGCAATTATTTGCTATGAAAGATCAAATTTATTTAGTCAAAGATGTTTTTCAATATAATTATGAAAATATTACGGGAACGAAAAAAGTGAATTTGAATTCATCAAATGGTATGATTGCAAATTGGATGTTTTATTTACAGCGTAATGATGTCAATTTACGAAATGAATGGACGAATTATACGAATTGGCCTTATAGCACGATCCCTGGAAACTTACAATTAGCACCATCCGATAATAAATTAGAACCAAGTATTCTGTTTGGTCCGGGAACGAATCCGAATAATGGTATTCAAACGGGTATTTATATTACAGGGGATTATTTAGTGGATAATCAGTATGAGATTTTGAATACAATGGGTATATTATTTAATGGGGATTATCGTGAAAATACTTTGACGAGTGGTGTGTATAATTATATTGAAAAGTATGTCCGAACACAGGGTTCCGCAAAAGACGGATTGTATTGTTATAATTATTGTTTAAATACGAGTCGTTTTGAATACCAACCATCGGGTGCAATAAATACGAGTAAATTTAAAACGATCGAGTTGGAAATTACTACTTATGTTCCACCGATTGATGTTGTTAATTCTAGTTTTGATGTTATTTGTGATGGTTCTGGTAATGCGATTGGTATTCGAAAATCCAATTGGCGTTTATATGATTATAATTTTAATTTGACGGTCTTTGAAGAAAGGTATAATATTCTTTCTTTTATTGGTGGAAATTGTGGTATGATGTATTCTCGATAGAAGCCTTTGGCGATAGAAGCCTTTGGCGATAGAAGCCTTTGGCGATAAATGCTTGCGATAAAAATATGGTAAAGAATTTAGAGATTATAGAATAGAATAAATTATGGAAGAAATTTATTCTATTACGAATTCTTGTATTTGTCAGAACGACATAGACAAAAATGGAATCAATTTGAAAATTCGCTGTTTATCCCTATACAATACAAATTATCGCTACTCCCAAGAACTTCTTTGTTTCGATAGGTATTCTCAAGATACAGATACAGATATAGATACTAATACAGATACTGATTCAGATTGGATATCATTATTTGTAAATCATTTATCTGAAAATGACGATCATGACCAATTACAAAAAGTATTCAAATTTATTGGCATCATTCAATCCATCGAAATTGATAAAATAAATCGAACAGCAATCATTACATTTGAAAATAAATATAATAGTGATTTTCATTCTCATATAGACGAAAAATTAGTCAATAAAAATAAATATAGTGAGTATTATCATAGTATTTGTCTAGCATACACTGTATGGAAAAATCCAATTATTCCATTCGACTCATATGATTACGACGAATTTATTCAACATTTCCGAAAAAATCATACAGAAATCGAAAGTATTCATTATTATGATATTTATCTAATGTTTCACGATTTTGACAAACATACAATACCAAATTTCGAAAAAACAACGAAATTTTACAAATGTATTTTACATAATACCGAAAAAATAAAAAATAGAATTATAAAAACTGTTACGGAAACACCTAGCGATTTTGGTAATTTTGAACCATTTTATCCGTATTACATGCGAATGTAAAATGAGTTTTTCCCCCCATCTTTTTTTATTCTTATAATATAGTATTTGAATTATAAGAATAAAATATATAAAATGTCATCGGAAACTAAATGGAATCGCGAAATATTTAGTGATACAAACGAAGATTTTGATCCAACCATGACTGAAAATTTTCAAGTAGATAATATGATTTATAAAATAAAAAAAATAAAAAAACAACGACAACATCGAAAAAAATATGAACCCATTCAAAGTTTGGATGAGACAACGACGCCGTCAATACCTTTGATCAATTTACATGAACCTTTTGAAAATGTTCGAGAACGAGAAGGTTTAACCAATTTTGATTTATGTAAGGATTATGATGGCGTTGAAAGAGAATGTCAACCACAAGACAATGCAGAAGCCGAAAAATCCGAATCTTTTTCTCCGAATATTAAAGATTTTTTCGGAAATATTGATCGATTTAATTACAATAAAGCAAAATATTTGGCACAAGTATTATCGAAAAACACGCAAACCGAAAGTGATGTATTGATACTGAAAAGATATATTGCCATTTTTGAAGTTGTATTGATCAGTTATTTCTTTGCCTATAATTTATTTTTTGTCATTTTTTATAAAAATGAATTTGGTATATCCATTCATGAAACCATGTCAAAAATAGATGGTTCATGGATTAAAAATCAATCCGTAACAAATCCACTATTTGTCCCCATTGATTGGGTATTTGGATATGCCATTAAATTTTGCGAACTTTTACAGACCCTTTTATTTCGATTTATTCCAATGATTTCTTATGTTTTAAATCCAGCAGCATGTTTTATTGTTCTTTTTTTGGCCATCATTTACATTTCCCTTTATTTTGTTTCTGGTATCAAAGATTTTTTTCTTTCCATTGCAGAAGGTGATTTTACAAATCCATGGGTGTTAGGATTTTTTTGTATTTTAATATTTAATATTGTAACTTGTGCTTTTGATGTATTCAATGTCAATACTTTTACTTATTCAATGAGTTGGATACGAAATTTCGTCTTGTTTTTACCTTGGAGTATTCTTAGCACGATTGTTCAATTTATCATTATTATGATTGTAAGTGTGCCTGTCGGATGTATTTTATGTGCATTGACCTTTGTTTATTTCTCTACTTATATTATTTGGCATCTTTTATATACGGGTGAATGGTCGCGATTCTTTTTCATTTTTGAAAAAATCCGGTCGTTTATTGAAAAAGGGGACAAACAGGAGACGAGTGGAGAATTATCATTTTTACAAAAAATCAAGTATGTTGTGAATATTGTTTCGGATTTCCTGTATAATTATATATTGTATATTGTTTATTTATTTGTCATTGTATTTGCATTGATTGATTATTTACATCATATACAATCTTCGAATTTAAAAATGTCGTTGGGTGCTATCAGTGTTTCTTTGATTATATTCTTTGTTAGTTTATGTATTGTTGGATTTATTCGATCAAAAGATATGGATCGAACTTTGCCGGAAGAATCGATCATTGAAAAAGGAGAATCGTTTTTTTATCAATCACTTCATTGGTTACCTAGTTTTATTGTTGATAAAATACCGGATGCATTGAAAAATCCGGATACTGGAATCTAGATTGTAATTCTTCAATATCCATTTTTATTTCTTTTGCAAATATATTTTTTAGCCAGAATATTATATTTTGATAAAATATATATAAACACGATTTTTTATAATATATAAAATGACAAAAAATGCAAATGCTAAAAATAAAAATACCAACACTGGAAATGCTAACAAAAAATACTATCCGTTTGTGAGTGTATGCACCCCTACATTCAACCGCCGACCATTTATCAAAAACATGTTTCAGTGTTTTCGAAACCAAACCTATCCAAAAGATCGTATGGAATGGATTATTGTTGACGATGGAACGGATAAAATCAAAGATTTAATTGCTACTTCAAATATACCACAAATTAAATATTTTGAATTACCTGAAAAATTAACATTAGGTGCTAAAAGAAATTTTATGCACAGTAAATGCAAAGGATCCATCATAGTTTATTTCGATGATGATGATCATTACCCTGCAGTTCGTGTCGAACATGCAGTGGAAAAATTACAAGAACAGCCAGAAGCGCTTTGCGCGGGTTCATCGGAAATATACATTTATTTCAAAGGATTAAATCGAATGGTTCAATGTGGACCTTATGGACCAAACCATGCAACAGCTGGTACATTTGCAATGCGATCAGAATTATTAAAAATAACCAAATATGATGAAAAAGCGTCATTAGCAGAAGAACGATCATTTTTAAAAGATTATACCATTCCATTTGTGCAATTAGATCCATTAAAAACCATATTAGTCTTTTCCCATGAACATAACACATTTGATAAACGAAAAATGTTGGAAAATCCACATCCAGATTATTTAAAAGATTCTGATAAAACCGTAGATATGTTTTTCAAATTCAAATGCGAAGAAAGTATCAAAAAATTCTTTATGGAAGAAATTGATGAACTTCTTGCAAATTATGAACCAGGATTACCAAAAATGAAACCGGATGTATTAGCCCAAATTAAAGAAATTGAAGCAGAACGAGCAGAAATGATAAGAAAACATCAAGAACAACAACAAAAAAATGGTCCCATCGTTTTACAAAAACCAAATGGCGAATCGGTTGAATTAACACAACATCAAGTGGTTGAAATTATACAACAGCAACAAAAACATATTGGTCAATTAACCAATACAAATTCTGAATTAACAAAAAAAATCAGCGAATTGGAAAAAATGGTCATTCAATTACAAAAACAACTCATTGAGAAAAAAGGCGGATTTCGTTCCGATGAAGAGGTTGGTGATGTAGTCCCTATCGAAATGGATTCAAAATGTCAACCAGAAATCAAAGTTGATGCGGAATAATTTATTCCATCATTGCATTGCATTGCATATCATATGCATATTCCTAAAAAACAAAATATTCATATATTTTGTTTTTTTGTTTTTAGAATTTTAGAATTATGAATTATTCATCATATTCTTCTTCATCCATGATCAATGCATCCTCTTTTTTCACATTTTTATCTAAATAACGATACAATCGTTTAATATCTAATTTGGAAATCGCATAATGTTCAAATAATTTTTCAACTTCATTTAAAATTTCGATTTGACTACAGAAATCCACACCATATAAAAGCCGCAATTCTTGAAAAAAAGAAATTAAATCACGCTTATCCATATCTAATTGCTGACATAAATTATAAACAAATAACATATTATTATATTCCGTCGAATATTTCGTCAATACTTTTGTAAATCGCACTTCAAATGGTTTAAACCCGTTTTTATTTTCAGGAAAAGCATCATGATATAATTTATTATTATAAAAAGTTTTCATTAATGAACTCATTTCATTAAATTGCCATATTTGACTTTGAAATGTAATACGATCAATATAATCCGCATAACATATATTATCCAATATTTTCAAATAAAATGGATAAGATTTATTTGGCGCTTGAGAGGATAATACATCGACAATATTTTCATGCCATAATAATGCAACAATGGTTCGATCAGTTTCATTCATAAAACGATTATGTTCTTCCATTTTCACTGGTCGATTAATCAACATTTGTGTGATTTTTTTCGAGTCCTCATTATACGATTTCGTATGAAATATATTTTGCAATGCGTCCGTTGTAATAAATTCCGGTTTTTTCTTATAGATATCAATAATAAATAACAATTTTCGTAAATCGCCTTGAATATAATTTAATATTTGTTGTTTTAATTGAACATCCACCATTTTCACTTTTTTTCGTTCTACATTCTGTGATTCAAAAGTGCAAAAATGCATATCTGGCATAGATAATGTCAAAATACGATTGATTTGCGCCGTCGTTGGCGTTTTTAATTCAAATGTATTGCATACTTTCATCAATTCTTTTATTTTTTTATCCATATAATAATTGCCGATACATATGATTGGATTCATCGTCATACTTTCCATTTTTTGTTTTTTCGTCTTTTTTTGTCGAATTAGTTTAATCAGTGCAGTGATTCCGCCACGGTCTCCTTGAACTAAACTATGTGCATCGTCCATGACAATGGCAATTTTTTTAACTTTTTTGGAAAGCATTTGAAGAACATTACGATTGGATATGTTGTTACTTGTGATTGTATCCATCACCGTTTTATTACGAACATCACTTGAATCATAGGTAATAATATCATAGTCTAACTCTTTCAAAATATTGTTCACAAATTCGGTTTTCCCACTTCCGGGTGAGCCGTAAATATAAATGGCCTTTTTATAATTGATGTTTTTACAGTTGGTGTCAAAATCTAATAATATTTTTTTAATTTCATTGGACATTTGCTCTCTATCTAACAATTGATTCAAATTACTATTTTCCATCTTGTAAAAAGTCTATATGTATAATAATATTCTATACTATGTTTATGTTCTTTTAACGAATCATTTGTCTTATCTCATAGATTATATCATAGATTATTTACCAAAAGCAGCAAAACTACTTGTAATTGGTATAAAATTTCCGGATTTTGTAGGTAATGCACCATAATAATTGTCCGAAGAAGCAGCTTGTGTATTTGTTCCCATATATCCAGGGCCTTGTAATTGTTTTATTTGATCAGGTGTCAATGGATCTCGTAATCCCTTTTGGTCTCGAATGACTTGTGATTGACCTTGAACTACGAGTGGTTGTCCTCCTTGGCCTTGGCCTTGGCCATTAACGCTAGGTAATGAAAATTTAGGTAATAAACTAGCAACATCCGTTTCCGCGGTTTTTAATATATTTGTAGCTGTCCCTAATGTCGTCGTAGCTACATTTCCTACTGCACCAATGGATTTACCAACTATGTTTCCAGCAACATCTACAGTATTTCCAGCAATATTTCCAGCAGCATTTACTGTATTTCCGGCAATATTTCCAGCAGCATTTACTGTATTTCCAAGAGCACTTCCTACGGTATTGACTATATTACCTCCACTTGGAACATAATTGGAGGTTTGTGATGCCGAACATGCCAATGCATTCCCACTTAAACATGCTGGATTGTTCGGATTGACTAAACTAGTTCCACCAGCAGTTAAAGTTCCTGAACCACCTTGACCTCCACAGGAAGTGCATGTTCCAGAACATGTAGAACATGCTGGACAACTAGGACATACGGGTGGAACAATTTGTGTTTTTAATATATAATCATCACTTGGAGCATTGGATCCGGTTTTTAATATTTGTGGACCTAATGTATTCCAAAATTTATAAATATCATTGGCAGATAAGGAAATATTTATTTTTCCATCGGAAGATGTTATAGATGTTGCAGAAGAAGAAGAAGAAGCGACAGCGTTTCCAGTACTGGTGTTCCCACTACCATTATCGAATCCACTTGGATTAAATCGACAAACATTTCCTAAATTAAAACTACTTAAAGTTCCATCGGAATATTGAATCAATGAAATCATCGTATTTTGCCCTTTTGGAATATATAAAACCATATATTGCCCACATGCATCTACTACCATAAATGGTTTGAAAGTAACATTGGTAATATTGGATCCCGTATTGGATATTTGATTTGCATTTAATACACTAGTTGCATTTCCATAACGATCATATATAGTCAATGATTTATTTGAACTATCCCCTTTTTGAATGACTAAATTTGCATTGGATATATCGAATTTCACATATTTACTGATTTGAAACAATTGTTTACTTGGATCATAAAAACTGTCTGTCACCATTTTACCATTGTTCATATCTGAATCTGCAACATATCCAGTAATACCGATAGGTGCATTGATCGGTGTAACGGTCGTTTGATTACCAGAGAACATGGCCGTTTCTATATTCATTTTCGATGTATTATCTAAAATGTGAATATATGTATCGGTCATCCATGGCATGTAAAATACAGTATAACTATCGGTATTTTTACTTTGGGTTGGATAGATCCATGATTTATAAGAAGCCGAGGTCGATGAAATCACACTTTTATCCGTGGATTGTGGAATGACACTATTTCCTTGTAATTGTGTTTGATAAACACTGGAAGTGCCGTCACGCGAAGTAACATAAGTAGTGGTAATGGACGATCCATTTACATCTACATTCCCAGAATAAGTTGTCCCATCGACTTCTATCAAATTTGAGTTTGTATTATCGAAAAATACATTATCATATAATTTATATACGGAATTGGCTGCGGAATATTGCGGAATCGTAATGGTTTGCATAGATGGTGTGCTTTGTGCAAAAGAAACAAAGCCTTCGGTCGATACAATTTTTCCAAATACAACGGAAATGACTAAAACGATTAATAATAATAAAAATAATACAAAAGGTGTTAATTTGATTGTTTTCAACATTTTTAACATTTTGTTTTTTCTTTTTTTTGAATAATGGGGAATATATACTCTATCATGCGATTATTTTTTGATGGATAAATAAAATTGAAAATGGAATTTGTTATCCACTTTTCTTTTGTAAAAAAATGTCTAAATCTAGAAAACCGATTGAATTATTAGAAAAATTTTATGATAAAGAAGCCGTAGAAAAGGGGAATATTGAACTTTGTTTGGATGAAGTCGGCCGTGGATGTTTATTTGGTCGTACTTATATTGCATGTGTCGTATTAGCATCCGATTTTGATGGAACAAATGTGAAGGATAGTAAAAAATTCTCATCCAAAAAGAAAATCAAAGAGGTTTCTGAATATATCAAACAACATGCATTGTATTGGCACATTGCTTATATTGAAAATGATGTCATTGATCAAATCAATATTTTACAGGCGGTTATGCGTGGTATGCATGAATGTATTCGTACAATTTTAGAAAAAAATGGAATAGATAAAACGCGTGCAATGGCCGTGGTTGATGGAAATTATTTTACACCTTATCGTTGGTTTGATGATGAAACCATTCGTGAATTACCCGCAGTTACGGTGGAACAAGGTGATGCTAAATATATGGGTATTGCCGCCGCAAGTATTTTGGCCAAAGTTGCGCGTGATGAATATATTGGTGAATTATGTTTGACGAATCCATTATTAGTGGACTATTATGGTTTAGATACGAATATGGGATATGGAACGAAAAAACATATGGATGGGATACGCCAACATGGAATTACAAAATGGCATCGTCGCACTTTTGGTGAAATTTGTAAAACAGCTACTTTCTGTGAAGGTTTTTCTTAAACCATTGCTTTCGGTCGGTCGACATTCCTGTTTGCAAGATCCAGATAAAAAAATACTCTTTGGTATTTTTTTATTTTTTGTTTTTTAATTTTTTTATTTTTTGTTTTTTATGATTTTTTTTATAAAATTTCGACTTCATGTATGTAAACAATATGATTTTCTATTGGAGTTACGATTTGTGCAGAAGGTAATAATCCATCTTCCATATCAGGAGCTGTAGGCAATAATGTTTTACATGGTGCGGATGGTTCAGAATTTTTAACATCGACAACATTCGCTTCGACATTCGCTTCGACATTCGCTTCGACATTCGCTTCGACATTCGCTTCGACATTAACACTATAAATTCTATTTTTTGGATGACTCTTTTTATTTATGTTTTGTCTACAAACATATAAAAGAAAGGTAAATACAAGCACACCTATGATAATATAAAGAACATTTTTGATATTGACACTCCCATTTTCATTGACGATAAAATGATCAATCGGTAATCCTATTTCTTCTCTGTCTCTCTTTAACGATGGTTGACTGGTAGGTGTTGTAGAAGGTTGTCCAGTAGGTTTTCTACTAGGTTTTAAAGAAGGTTTACTTGTAGGTTGACTCGAAGGTTTACTTGTAGGTTGACTCGAAGGTTTACTTGTAGGATGTATGACTGGTTGTGAAGTAGGTTGTCCGCTAGGTTGTGAAGTAGGGTGTGCAGAAGGATGTCTTACTGGTTGTCCGGTTGGTTGTCCTGTTGGATGTCTCGAAGGTTGTCCGGTTGGATGTCCAGTAGGTTGTCTTGAAGGTTGTCCTGTAGGCTGTCTCGAAGGTTGAGTCGAAGGTTGTGAAGTAGGATGAATGACGGGTTGCGAAGTAGGTTGTCCGCTAGGTTGCGAAGTAGGCGATTGTGTAGGGACTATATACACTGCATCTGGTGATTCTCCTGTTGGATAAACAGTTCCACATGTATTTCCACAGGTACATGCCCATGTATGATCCCAATACATTGCATAAGTATATCCAGCACATGCAGATATACATTGATCAACTGTAATGGGCCATGTACCAGAAATTACATTAACATTTAATTGAGAACATATGCAATTGGCATATCCTAAATTCGAACATATGTTTGTATATGCTTGAATATTTTTACTAAATAATACTATTATAATTATAACGAATTTCATTTTTTTTATATTTTATACTCTTGGTTTTTAGATGCAGTTGTATTTTTTTAGAAAAAGTATTTCAATTTTTTAACCTTTGCACTTTAGAATGTGCAATGGTGTCAAATGAGCATAAAAAAATAGAGATTTTTCTCTCTCTTTCTTTCACTCGAATTTATTCTTCTTCAGATTCACTCATATACTGTAATTTATCTAAAACATTGACGACGGACCAAAAATATTTGTAAATGACGAAAATGATTCTTATTACGGATAATACAATCATTATGAAAATATTTGTGATTATAAACAATCCAAGCATCGAGACAATCATATCAACCGATTGTTGATTTTGTTCATTTTGATATCGTAATAACTCTAGTTTGGATTGAATTGCTGCTTCTTCGATCCATTTTTTGCACATGTGTTTTTCATAAAGTGACAATGTATGATTCATGTTTTGAGGTTTTTAGTTATTTTCTTGTTATTTACTAGTTTTATTGTTTTTAGTTGAGTTGCATTTTATGGCGTTGCATATAAAAAATTCAATTTTTTTTGGTCATGAAAAAAGAATCCACAACAAATTTTTCCATCGTTAAGAATTTCGTTTCTCTGTCCATAATACTATACCCAATCAAAAATCGTTTGGATTCCTCAAAATAAACAAATCCTAATGTATACTCTACTGGCGATTTTTCAAAAGTAAATAGTCTCGAATATCGTTTGACAAAATAAGTTTCCGAATCAATGACAACAAATAAATGATAATAATAACGACGATCTTCATAACTTACTACATGACATAAAAACCATATTTCATTCCCTATTTTCACACCATTCGTAGATCCACGAACATAACGGAAAAAATTCGGCGTTTCTATTTCATTCGTAGTAATCAGGGTAGAGGTCGAATCTTCATTTTGTTTTACATCACCCAAAGTTAAAGGATACCATTTATAAATCATTTTCAAATTTTCGTTCAAATCGGAGAACAAGACCCAATTTTTCTCAATGGTTTGTTGATTTTTCGTTTTTGTAAAAGTAGAATCGGTGGTTTCTTCCTGAATGGATCCATGTTCGACCTCCATATGTCCATTTGGTAAACCACGGTTTGCATTATATAACATATTTCCACGATGACAAAACAAACGAACATCCTCTAATCCAACATATCTATCATCGTAAGATTCATCATATTTCAACAGAAATTCCTTTTTTTTGGTCCACGGATAAGTTGTCATATCAAAGGTTGCGAGAACATTTTTGGTTTTTATCTTATTTTCATTCAAATATTCACCATGTTCTCCAATACGATAATTTACATATCGAACATTGACAACAAATTCGGAACCATCTTTTATACAAACGGACGGCGTGCTCGATACAAATCCATCTTCTTTTGACACGATCGTTTCACCTACGGTTTTTAAAAGAGACACATTCATATTAAATAATTTTTTATCGACCAATTGAGGCGTATAAAATTTATAGTTGGAGAGAACATTTTTCAAAATTCCCTCGTCCGCAGTAGAACATGCGAGAACTTTCATAGAGGAATGAATCATATCATGATTTTCCCAATTACAATAATAACCTAGAATGGAAAGTTCATAATCCAATTTATAATCGTAGACATCTTTTTGTAAAAAAAGATGGTCAAAATTCGTCTTTTTCTTACGATGGTTCTCCGCTAAACAATAAAAAGTATAGGCCATATCATTTTTGCCCAAACATCGATAATAATGGATGATTTCATACAGGTTCTCTAATCGGTCCGGATAAAAGTTGTAACCATTGATCCAAGAATAAATGGCGTTTGCATGGTCGCCTAAATCGCGATAACATTTACCCATCATATAATAAGAATACCAGACTTCTTCATGCCAATATCCAATTTCGATTCGTTTTTTATAAGTTTCAATAGCGTTCTCCAATTGACCAGCATCTTTATAACTATTGGCTAAATAAAAAGTATAACGATCATTATTGGGGTATTCTTCTAATCCTTTTTTTAAAAGACGAATATCACGAATGAATTTTTCCGATTTGGAACCGCCATCACCTATATCTTTAATAAAAACGCTGTTTTTGTCAATATCTCCATATTGAGAACCTTCGACCGGCCGTAAATATTCATGGGTAACACCCCAATAGGAAATACCTGGACGATTTTTCACAATACGCGCATTTTTATAAAAAAATGCGTCTGAACCTTGAAATAAATGATAGACATCGCGGGTAAGTGATTCTTTGAATGATTTTATAGAAACCGATGGGTTTATCCAAAGAATCATGTCCGCATCTAATAGTAAAATATAATCCGCATTTTCCATCGTATGACATTGTTGTAAAGCAAATGTTCGATTGTATCCAAAATCGCGGAATGGTTCTTGCACAATTTTACCAGGAATACCACTATTTTGGAAAAAAGTTTCTATTATATGGACCGTATTATCTGTGCTTCCTGTATCACAGATACAATAGGAATCTATTAAGGGAAGAACGGATTCGAATAATCGAGTGATAATTCTGCTTTCATTTTTAACAATCATATTTAGACATATTTTGTTTGTTTTGTTTGTCATGTTTGTTTTTGTTCTCTATTTTCATTCATATTCTTTATTTTTTATATAGGTTCTCTTTTTAATCTTTTTTTCTTATCATAGTATAACTTCGAATATTTTCAAATGTCATTTACAAGATTTCACGATGACCCACATCGTATAAGAAAACAAGCCCAAGATAGTTCTTATTTAGGTAGATATATGTTGGATAAACCAGGTCAAGGTGTTGACCTTCCGTTTATGGAAGATCCACAATTAAGATTACAAGGGTGGGGGGCAAATCTACGACAAAATGCCATTCATTTAGAAAGTGATTTATGGGGATTAACACGACCTCTAAATCGCGATTTAGAAGATATCAATAATTATAGAGCTCATTCCGTTTCCGCACCGATGGAACGAACTTATCAAAATGCCGCACCGTTTGTTGAAGAAAGTCGTGCAAGTCATCCAGCATGGATGTATAAAGATTTAGAACAAACACGATGGGAACATCCATTCATAAATCCACAAAGCCAAGGCTTAGAAAAAGGATTTCATGAAAACATTCAAACACGAATTTTAGAAAAAGATTTTTTTGTTCCATCCATACCTATTATTGAGGGGGGTAAACAAGACTATTATTTATCTGGACCTAGTATTTGTATTGGTGGTCGAGAACCTAGTTGTCCGGGATCATTATTATAAGCCGCCACCTTAAAAATCCTCGATTTATTACAAAATATTATATAAATGTATTATAATATAGAATATTTAAAATAATGGAAATAGTAGTGCCTTTAGTCGCATTATCTGGTTTATATATAATAAATAATCAACAATCAAAAAAAAAGGAAGGTTTCTTACAACAATTACCAAATACTGATATACCAAATCGTAATTATCCATCCGAATATCCCATCCGTTCTACAGAAACCGATCAAACCTCCAAACTTTCTACGGTCAATCGTTTTGAAAGTCCAAATGGTGTCTATACCGACAAATATTTCACTCCGGATGGTGTAGCAACAACCAATGCTGCTATTTCTGGAAAACAACCATCCTATTATTCCCTGACTGGAGAAAAAGTCGACGGTAGTTATTTTCAACATAACAATATGGTTCCTTTTTTTGGAAGTAGTCTTCGAAATAATACAACACATGCAAATGCCAATGAAAGTACTTTAGACAATTATGTAGGTTCCGGTTCACAAACGATCATTAAAAAAGAGGTTTCTCCTATGTTCTCTCCTGCAGTCAATGCACAATGGGCCTATGGTGCTCCAAATAATAGTGATTTTTATCAATCTCGTGTCAATCCAAGTTTACGAATGGCAAATGTCAAACCATTTGAAGAACAACAAGTCGCACCAGGTTTAGGTTTAGGATATACGACGGAAGGTGCGGGTGGTTTCAATTCTGGTATGATGATGCGTGATGAATGGTTAGATAAAAATGTCGATCAATTGCGTGTTGAAAATAAACCAAAACCGGGAGGAATCGGATTATTTGGTCATGAAGGTCCAGCCAATAGTTATGTAAAAACGGTCAGTCATGTCGATCATATGGGTGTTATGGAAAAGAATCGACCAGACCGTACTTTCGATACAGGTGCTGGAACGGAAAATCATCGTATGTTTACTACCGTTGGTATTGCAAAGGGAGAAACACTTCGTCCTATATTGATTGATCGTGATACAGCTCGTCAAACTACGACGACCGATTATATTGGTGCAGCTGGATATTATAATTCCGCAGAATATATTCCTGGCGAATACATGCCATCACATAATCAACAATTGGGTGCAGTTCCATTAGCACCAGCCAATGCAGGTGGACGTCAATATGCAAATGATGGTGATTATGGTATAAAATCGAAAATGGCTTATCCAAATAATCGTAGTGTAAATAAACAAGATAGTTATTTTGGATTAGTTAGTGGTAGTTTAGGTACTGTTGTAGCACCACTTTTAGATATTTTACGACCTTCTCGTAAAGAAAATGTCATTGGTAATTTACGACCATATCAAAATCCTGGAACAACTGTTCCACAGTCTTACATTTTTAATCCAGCAGATCGTCCTTCTCCAACCATTCGTGAAACGACCGAGAATTCGAAATTTCATTTAAATGTTGATCGTAATCAACGAGGCGGTGCATATGAAGTCACTGAACAACAAGCGATTGATAATAATCGTCAAACCACCGGCGATTTTTATTATGCTGGTGTTGCTGGTGCTGGTCCAAATACGCGTCAACCTGCTTCCTATGTAGCTGGATACAATCAACGAAATAATGAAGTCAAAAGTTCGACTCTTCGTGGATATACCCCTCATGGAAATATGGATTTAATGAATGGGGATATTCATATGCGTCAAGCGGAACGAGATGCAATGTTGAAAAATGCTCGTCCAATCACGGGGGATATGCCTTATCAATCTCCTGCGATTGATTCTATGGGTAAATTACAAGGTCAATCTGAATTATATTCTGGAATACAATTAGATCGTAATAATGGTGATGTATTGGAAGTATTGAAAGGAAATCCTTATGCGATTGATTTTACAAAACATTTTTAAAGGGCACCTTCGGTTTCCTTCAGAAGACTGTTAAAGCTGCCTTCGGCCGACTGAAGAAGGGCACCTTCTAAAGCGAAGCGACCGTTAAAAGCCGTCTTCGGCGGCCCATGAATAAATAAAAAAATGACGAATCGCCATTTTTTTATTCTTAGATAGGTTTCGATCGGAAGGATAGAGGATAAAATTTGTCCATATTTTGTTCCATTGGTTCTTCATCTACACTATCTTCAATGAAATCTTTGATTCTATCTTTATGATAGCAAACATTTTCATATAATTTACAACTATTTTCATAATTCGGAATATTCTCTTGGTCGGACGGCATCATATAAACATCATAGAAACGAATTTGTTTTATTTCATCGTGGTTTTCCAAATAATGATCATAAAATTCATCGGTCAAATAATCCTTTCGAATTGGAACGATTGGGTCTTGCCATACAGTATAAACAAAACAAATACTATAAATACTATTATCATCACATTTTTTCATTTTTCTTTTTAATTCAAATTTGATATGTGAATTGAATTCGTTATTATACCAATTTTCATAATGAATGACTGCACTTTTTTTTTCTGAATTGATTTCGATATTTTGAATGATTCCCAAAAATTTGAATACTTTTCTCAATTGTTCTTCTGTATCATCATTTGATAAAGATGCAACATATATACATTTCCAATCCTGTAATAAATACTGTAATTCTTTTCGAACTAATTCTTCGTCATATTCATATATTTTATTCAATAATGTCATACATCGTAACCGAGCATAAATTTGTTCATTTGATAAATTTTTGTAATTTGATGTTATTGTATATATTTCTTCCATTTTTTCTTTTTACAATCTACAAATAAAAATCAAAAGTTTATCAATTTTTTATTTATTACATTCATTATAATCATCGCTATCTAGACAACGAAACCAAAATGGCGGAAAATCTTGTAATTTCGTTTTTACAATTTGAAATATTTCAAATGTATTCGTATCTTTTTCTATATTTTCTTTTTCTATGTTTTCTAATTTTTCAATTATAGATGGATTTAATAATTCATAAAGTTTCTTATTATAATCACTAAAATATGCAGATAAATCTATTTTTTTCCATTGACCTGTTATAGATACCAAAGTTTGATTTTCTGATGTATCATGTTTATCAAAAAAGTAAATTGTTATTGGTTTATTTGTATCAAATATACTATTTTTATTTTGTCCTGGTAATTTTGTATTATGTAATCCACATTCAAATGTTTTTTGTATGTACTCTTGTTTCAAGGCTTGTTTTATTAACGGATGTATAAAAGTAACATGAGATTCTAAGATTTGTTTGTATACTTCAGCTTTTTCTTTATTTTCTAAAATTTCCTTAGTATATGGATTATATACTTCATGTATATGAACATCTTCAAATCCCGCATTACATTCTTTTCCAAATGTATTTATATGTTTCAATGCATGTGATTGAACAGTATAATGCATGATTTCATTTTTTGATTCTATTTTATATGTGTCGGTAAATATAATAAAATTACTTGGATATGAATAATTTTGTTTTAATTTATAAATTTTGTTTCTTATTTCTTGTTTATCAAATTCATCACAATTTTTTTGCGTAATATTTTTCTTTTTTTTTCCAGCTTTTTTGATAGTTTTGTTTTTCATGGTATAATATTATTATATAAAAAAATGACGAACATCGCCATTTTTTTATTTTTTTTGGTTTTTTGGTTGCTCTAAATAACTTGTAAAATAATTCGTTGAAATTCGGACAATTTGGATAAACGATTGATTTGACTATATACATTTGTTTCATTCAATAATTCACCAGTAGTATCATCTCTATAATCTGACATAAAACATGCGACAATTTTTTTATTTTGTATGTTTTGTATATCTTCAATATCAATGACATTATCATATTGATTTTTATTATAAAATATGGTTATACAATCCTTGATTATACCGGTTCTCATGACTTCATAACTTTGTGTTTCATTTAATCCATCAATTTTAAATTCCATAGCCATTTTTTTTCGATCACTACATAACATCCATACAGCACTTTGTGCTTTACGAATTGTCGCTTCTTTTTCTGCTAATTCTTGTAAATATTCTGTTAGTCTCATTTTAATTTAATTTAATTTGATTTGTTTTTTTGATGTAGATGTAAACATTATGAAAAAGTAATTCAATTTTTTCGATATAGTATAATTCTGTAAAATTGGTCGAGATCATCTTCCGCTGGATCTTCATCCACTATTTCTTCAATAATATCTTTGATGGTATCTTTATTCGAACAAACTGTTTCATACAATTTCCTGGCATTTTCATAATTGGATATATTACCTGAATCAAACCCACTGGCTGGCATCATGTAAGTATCATAAAAACGAATTTGTTTCACTTCTTTGTGGTTTTTCGAAAAATGGTCATAAAATTCTTTTACAAAATATCTTTGTTTTATAGGTTCGAATGGCTCTTGCCATACTGTATATATTATACAAATACTATGAATCGTATTATCTTCGTCTATCTTCATTTTTTTTTCTAATTCTTCTCTTGCAATAGAACCGAATAAATGATTGTATAAATTTTCATAATAAATAATTGCACTTCTTTTTTCTGGATTGATTTCGATTTTCGTAATGATTCCGAAAAATTTGAATACTTTTTCTAATTGTTCTTCCGTATCATCATCAGACAAAGATGCGACATATAATGATTTCCAATCTATTATGTATTTTTGTAATTTTTCACTAACGGTTTCATAATCATATTTGTAAGTTTGATTTAGTAATGTCATACATCGTAATCTTGTATTCACACAATTCTTTGTAAATGTTTCATCATATGTTGCTATTGAATATATTTCTTCCATTTTTTATTTTTATTGTCATTCGAAATAAAAATAGAATCTCATCAATTTTTTATTATTTTATTATTGGCAAACAGTATAATCATCATTATCTAAACAACGAAACCAAAATGGAGGTAAATCTTGTAATTTTGTTTTTACAATTTGCATAATTTCAAATGTATTCGTTTTCTTTTGGTCATTTTTTTCTTTTATATTTTTTATTGTATTTTCCATATTTGAATTCATCATATTATAAATTTTATTATTAAAATCAGTTAAGTATGTTGTTAAATCTATTTTTTTCCACTTACCAGTTATAGATATTACAGATTCATTATGAATAAAGTAAATCGTAATTGGTGTTTTTGTTTTGAAAATATGTTGTTTATTTTGACCTGGTAGTTTTTTATTATGTAATCCACAAAGCAAGGTTTTTTGAATATATTCTTGTTGTAATGCTTTTTGTATAAGTGGATCAATAAAAGCAATATGTGAATCCAACATTTG
>Ga0164297_10001822_pt1 | contig 21955 bp, 22 predicted proteins | sample GEODES058metaG_FD_113539 | JGI IMG/M metagenome (GOLD analysis project Ga0164297, IMG submission 113539) | Dystrophic lake water microbial communities from Trout Bog Lake, Wisconsin, USA - GEODES058 metaG | ecosystem: Environmental > Aquatic > Freshwater > Lake | place: USA: Trout Bog Lake... | reverse complement strand
GGCGGCGGCGTTCTTTCTCATGCTCTGTAAGGTTACTTCGCATCTTTTCGTAAGAGCGTTTAACCCTTAACTTATGTAGTTCAGGGTTTTTTGTTCTTTTTTCCCGAGCTTTTTCTTTAAACTTTTCCGGGTCCGCATCGTAAGCTTTTTTACACGACTTGCGAACGTAAGCACGAACTTTATCCTTATTTATACTCTGCCATTCTGCCGTTCTCTTGTAATGACACTCTTTACATTCTGTGCATAGTTTTCCGCTATCCTTCCTCATGTAGAAGGAATCTCGGTCCTTTTCCTCTCCACAAATACGGCAAGAGAACATCAGTTTTTATTCCCATTAAGTGGGCCTGTTTTCGGTATCTGATCAAATCCGTAAGGCAATCCCTGCGTGGCGCTAAGCTGATTGTTTCCGGGAACCTGAACATTTGCCACGATAGAGCCTTTATGAAAGCGTTATGCCGACCCATGCGGCGCCGTTGTAAATGAAAAGCTTGTTTATTGCCGTATCAAAATACATAGGAACCGTGCCTGTCGGAGTTCCTGTAGGAGTTCCCGTTGGGACACCAGAGGAGGCAGGAATATAAGTGAACCCCGTTGTCATCGTCGGAGACCCGGCTGTAGGCCCGATAGCGGCGAAATTGGCATCCAGTTCTGATAGAGGGATCGTTGCCCCTCCTTGAACGCCGTTAAAGATGTAAGGAACGGTTGCCATGTTTTAATCCGGTTGAGGAACTGTTGGAACCCACGAGACTGATACTTGAGTATTAGGCCCAAAAAAAGCCTGTTGCCCACTACCATTTGTCCAGCGAATATCAGGCGTGTAAGGGGTCAGAGGACCGGTATCAGGTATCTGATCAAAGCCATACGGCAGTCCCTGCGTGGCGCTAAGCTGATTGTTTCCGGGAACCTGAACATTGGTGCCGGGCAGCGTATTATTGCCATACGGAGCCTCGCCTGTTGTTTGCGTGACGCGGTTATCGGTTGTCTGCGTAATGCGGTTGTCAGCATATTGCTGTGGCGCAACTGGAATGCCAGTCCAGAAATTTGCAGGGTAATTTGTCGGACTCGGAAATATCGGCTCACTTGTAGAGCGATTATTCGTCTCGTAATTAGCAAAATATTCGACGCGTGCATTCTCGATTGAAACTGGATCTGGTGGAATGATCCTTGGCTTTAACTGAGGCTGCGGGACGTCATAACAGTCATCGCAAACAAGTATGCGCAAGTTCGCAAGCGTTCTGCCTCGATAGTCATACTGAAACCGCAATTGATTATGGTTATACCAGCGCGCACAACGATCACATACCGCAAACGCCTTTGGGTTGTTTACGTCTGTTTTTGCTCTGCCTGATAGAGATCCATAGCCCATCTAATCACCTGAAGTAGCTGGAGAGCCCAACATTCATTGTTAGTGGAACATTCTCAGATCCAACTTGCTGCGCCCTCAACCAATCACGTTGATACTTTGCTTCTAGCACAGGCACCCTGTCGGGGGCATACAAATAAGCTAATCGTGAGGCTAACCCAGAAGCAAAAGCTGAGTAATATTCCCAAGGGATTTGTTGCTGCGTGCCATTTGCAAGCACGCTGTCCTGATTGTGCTCCATGTAGTAATAATTAAGCACATAAGTGTTGTTTGAATCCGCTAATGGCCAAGGATAAAAGTTTGGCGATAGCAATTTGTCATACCAATAGCTCGTCGGATAGCCTTGAACATACTTTTGAGCTAACGAAGCATAGTCAGTGCGTGAAATTGGATACAATAGACGATCAAATCCGCCCTGCGTGATATAAACATCAAGCAAAAACGTAATATTCGCAGACATTGGATAAGAAATTGTGCCTTGAGTCAAAGGAAATGACCCAAATTGCACATTCCATAAGTTTATCCCGTCACCAGCCCAGTCAGACATCATTAGGTTAGACTCAAACGCAGCGTCCTGCATATGTTGAGCCGTCAATTCTGTTCTGCGAATGCCGCATTTAGCAAAAGCATTCGTAACAAAATCGCCTAGCGACGGATTAAAGTTAAACGTGTTGCTGGTGGACATTAGAGCACCGTTGTTTGCAATCTAACCGAATACCCTGAACTCATGCCGCCGCTTGCGTTTCCTATTCCCACATTAGATCCTGAGTTCTGCCAGACCCAAACTTGGAAATAATCCCCCGGCTGAAGAGCGATTGTTGTATTGACATTCTGGACATCGAAGTCAGTAGCTCCAGCATCAACGTCGAACTCTGCCATGCGGTTCGTGCCCGTCGTAGAGTCGCCGTTACGCGTGATATAAACAACTCTCGCTCCCCCAGCTACATTGTCCCAAGCGACAGTTGTCGAGATAATAACAGTCAATGCGCGTGAGCTGCTATTTGTCCATTTCCCAGACGCATATGTCAGCTTTGTCCCGTTCACATCCACCGTCGTCCATAAGACTGCCGTGTCTGTCGTCGTGGCAATTGTCATTGGGGCTGCACGCGCCTCTATCTGATTAGGCTGCAAGTTAATGCTTTGCCACGCGCTGTTATATGCGTAGAGGGCGCCGTCTGTTGTATCGTAATAAAGAGGAGCAGTTCCAGTCGCAACCGTAGGCGTTCCAGTAGGAGGACCAGCCGCTGCCGGTATAAACACGAACCCGTTGGTCATGTTGGTGGTGCCCTGACTAGGGAATAAATCGCCGCCAGAAAATGTCCATGACGATATACTCGCGTCACCAACATCAACAATAAGAGCACCACTATTGGGCGAACCAATAACGGACGGAACAAGAGAAACGACACCCGCCGCATCGTTAATAGAGAGAAGTAACTCGCCACCGCCTGTAGCGCCGCCTTTGATAAAAGTTACGTTATTTTTAATCGTTGGTATCGTTACCGTGTTATCGGTATTAACCGTTAATGCATCCGCTGTGTTTACGGATGCATTGGCAATCAAATGAACTGCTTTTTCTTGCCATGTGCCAATAGAAAGATCGCCGCCGTAGCTTTCAAGATACGTCGCATTCGGAAGTGACAAAGCGTTATTAGGATAACCGTTTGCGGAATAGCTATATGTCGAGCTATTTACGCCGAAATCTCCGTAATTGGAGAAGCCTGTATCGTTAAGGACGGAGAACGTCGTGTATGCCGTATTGCCGTCGTTAGTGTTCTGCATGATGCTTTGCAGATACGTCGCTTGGTCGCCAATATACGATGCGATGATGCCTGTATCAGAACCTTGAGGGCTTGGCACGCCGACATTGAGAGAGCCATAAGCGCGTGAAGAGCCATCAAAATTTACATGCGCAGTCGTGAACGATCCATCCGCTGGGGTCGTAGCCCCAATAGATGTGTTGTCGATAGTGCCGCCAGTAATTGTTACCGCATTAGCATCTTGCGAAGCTATTGTGCCAGCATCACTGACTTGCGAAAGCGTAATGATAATAGATTGAGATTTTGCTGCCGTTATTTGCCCTTGAGCATTAACCGTAATCGAAGACACGGAAGATGCGTTTCCGTATCCTCCTGCCGTGACTGCCGTGTTTGTAATGCTAAACTGAGAACCTGTTAACGTAAGACCGGTTCCGGCAGTGTATGTCCCAGCGCCGCTGAACTGAACCCAAGGCATCGGCGTGACGTCAATCGTGCCGCCAGTTTGCGCCGTGCAGACCCAGCCTGTATTGGCGTTTAATGTGCCACTTTCAATAAAGGTAAATGCTTCTACAACCTCTGACCAAGTATTCATGTCAGAGGATCGAGTCCATGTCGTTGCCGACGCGTTATAAATACCGTTCTGCGAGGAAGTCGTCTGGTTCTTTACAAGAACGCGATTTCCCGCCACAACCGTGACGCCGTCAATAGTCAGCAAGCCAGAAAGCGATGTGAGATTTGCTGTCGTTGCAACAACGCAAGCCGCTTTTACGTTAAGACCTTGAGCGACACTATCGACATAGGACTTATTGGCAATATCATTACCATTTGTCGGTGTGGTGCTTATCTGGCCAGTTGTTGTCGATATGGAAGAAAAACGTGCAACAGTCGGCGTCGTAAATCCAATAACCACATTGTCCATATAGCTTAATGTGGCTGGGTTTATTATTACTTCACCAGCCCCTAGAGGGGCTATTGTTACGGTTTTACCAGAAAGATTAATTGTTCCCGTAGCGGTGAGATCAGTAACTGTAGCTCCCAAAGGGGTCGTGCCGCCGATAAGCACGTTATCAAGCGTTCCACCGGCCTCTGGATCAATAATAACGCCGCCAACGGAGCCTGTTGGAGATATGTTAACAACAGAGCTATCCGGGCTAAGATTAACAGTGCTATTAGCCGTCAATGTATTAAACGTGGCGTTAACTGGCGTTGTTGCGCCAATCACCACATTATCCATATTGCCGCCGCCAAAAGGATTAATTGTTACCGATCCAGTAGAGCCGACCGGAGAAATAGAGACAGGACGATTGCCCGTCAGGTTCACGCCGCCACCAGCCGCAATAGAGAGCTGTGTCGTTCCTAAAGAGTTATAGAAGGATAGGGTGCTTGATCCCGATGGGCGGATAAGGTTTGTATAAACCGCCGTGTTCGCTTGGATATTTACGAATGTTCCAGCTCTTGGCGTCGTCCCTCCAATCGTAACATTGTCGAGCGTGCTAAGAGATCCCGCAGGGGCAATAACAACATTACCCGTTCCGCTTGGGCTTATCGTCACAGTGCCGTTTGCAGGAGAGATGGTTGTGTTAAGCGTATTGTTGTCGCCAAAAGTCGCCATGACATTGTTGCTGGCGTCTTCAAATTGAATGCCCGTCGTGTTCTTTGGCTGAATGATCGGCGTAGAAAGAAACGAATTAACGCCCACTGACGTAAAAGATGCGCCCGCTGGATTGTTTCCGCCAATGGTCACGCCATCAACGGAGCCGCCAGTTATCGAAACAGCCGAAGCGGATTGCGTGGCCATAGAGCCAAGGCCAAGGTTGGTTCTTGCCCCGGCTGCCGTGCCAGAGCCAGTTCCGCCATTTGCTACAGGAATTAACTGACCTCCAGACAGCGTAAACGTGCTGCTAATGGTCATTGTCGTGAATGAGCCGGCATTCGGTGTCAGATTGCCGATTGCTGGCGGTGCGCCAAGAGCGGAGCCGATAAGGACGTTTGGTGTCGCCTTATAAGTCGTGCCGCTGTTTGTTACGGGGATCGCGGCATTCGTTGGGTCAACAGAGGAAGTAGAGGGGAGACCCGATATTGTAACGGATGCCATGATTTTATCCTGTCGTAATGTCTTGCGCGCTCTCAGTCGTAAGCTGATCGAGCGACTCAGTTGTTAGAAATACGGTCTCTTGGGTGCCCGAGTTCGCCAAAAGGCCGCCCGGAGGCGTCCACAAACCAAAGTTATTAGATAGCCCCGGCGCGCCACCCCACAGCCCTGAATTGCCTGTGATAAGGCCAGAGGTGAGGGGTGTGTCTGCCATTACTTAGGAACCGATGCCGCTTGAATGAATGTCGCCGTTACCGTTCCAGTCCCAGCCGTGACCGTCACGCGAGCATACACAGGGGCGTAGCCGTAGTTGCCCTGCACAGCCGTTGAGAACGTATTGAGAGCCGGGTCTGGATGAGGCAACCAAACCATGTTTGCGTCCGGGATCGGATTTGTCTGGCTATTCGGATCATCAAGCGTTTGCTCAATCGTGGCCGTAACGCCGTTGGGGTCGGCCTGAATTGATACTTGCGGGAAGGAGTAAGCATCAAACATCACAAACGTCGAAGAGCCGACTGTGTTTGTGCCAGCCGAGACAGAGCCTACCGTGGCGCCGCTTATGAAAATAGAAGAAACTGTCTTGTAGCTCAGATTGCTCTGAACGCTGCCAGTATTAGGACCAACCAGAGTCTCGCTTAAAACGCTGCCGCTTTGGCTGAGCCCTTTAATGGTGAAAGTATTAACGCTATCGTTTGCTGTGGACGTAATGATAACGCGGCGCTGATAAGGGCCAAGCGTTGCAATTCCGCCACTGACATAGCTGCCGTTAAGAGCAAGATTCCCAGCCTGCGTAAGCGTCTGGGCAATCGCAATTCCATTGGCGACCGGTGCGGGAAAGGGGCCAGCCGTGACCGTAATTGGCCTCATGTTTAATTTCCTTAGATTTCGCCGCCGTGGCGTTTGTGTAATTTTTTAAGTGTCTCTGCGAGATTAGCACGTTTTGCGAGCGTTGGATTGTCGCTATGCGCTGCTTTCGCCAATTTTTTAGCTGGAATCTTCTCACCTTGAGGAACGCCCAAGGATTTGTGCAAAGCGCCGGGTTTTTTAATGGCGCCTGAGATCCACTTGTCAGCCATCGAAGCTCTCCAAAGGAAAGATGGGGGCCTAAGCCCCCACCGATCAATCCATGCCGTCTTTTGACTGGATGTCAGCGTTTGGACGGTCTGAGGTGCGAGCAGCCTCAGTCAGAGGGCTTTTCTCTGAGCCAACCTTGCCGCCGCGCTTGCGAGCTGGGCGATCCATACGGTCTTTTGCCTTCTTGCCTTCAACAGCCATGCCGCCTTTTTTCATGCAAGAACCGCCGCGCTTACGCTCACGCGCAGCCTCGACAACCTTTGACTTGCCAGCGGTGTAGGTTTGATCCAGATCCGCAGCATCGTCTTTGTCAAATTCACCTTGAGGATCATTTGGCTCGTTGACAGCTTCAACCTTCATCTTGCGAGGGGTTTTGCCGCCCGTTGCACGCTCAGAGCGTGCCTTATGCATCATGTGCTTCATATTGCACTCTCCGATTAAGATATAAGGTTCGGACCTTGCAGATATTGCACGGTCAGATAGCCCACGCCGGCGCCAGCATTCGCAGACTTAACGTAAAGGATAATGTCAGTAGTTCCGACATTAAACCAAAGGTTCGTCTGCGCTTGAGTTGACGGCGTCACAGCCGATACACCTAACGCTGCGCCAGTTCCGCCGCCGAGTTCGTTGGCGTTAGCCGACGTCGTGCCGATGGTGAAAGTTGCCGCCGCGCCACTCCATATGGTCGTCACGCCCACGAAAACTTCGAGGATCGTGCTTCCCGCTGGGATGACAATGGTTGTTGCCGCGCTGGTTGCAGACTGCGTGATAGACGAAGTTTGAGCAAGCGTGACGCCACCAGTATTATCAATGGTGCCGGGTGTTGTGCCTGTTGTATCAAGAACTGAGCCCGCCGTAATGGGCCCAGTGAAAGTAGTTGTAGCCATTACGAGGCCCTTTCATTGAGCGAAGATGGGGGCTTGCAAGCAGCGGCCCCCACCATGTTACGACGTTGGGAACGAGCCGTAGATCGAACGCCAGTTGTAGTAGCCGAAGCTGTAACGCTCATAGCCCTTCACAAGTAGGTTGTCAGTTGTGAAGTCTACCTGCATGTCCATTTCGTAAGGCACTCTCTCCATATACACCAAACCTTTGATGTTTGTGAGAAGGAACCATGCGTAAGGCGATGTCAAGTAATCGTTGACCATGTAACCTTCTGGAAGGCCACCAGCGGTCGAGAGGATCGCATTGACGTCGTTGTTTGCAGTGCCGGGGCGAAGTTCCGTTTTCGTCAGGCGGATTGCCACTGGCTCGAGAGCTGGTGGGATAATCAGCTTGCGACCACGGGCATACATCTTCAGGCCAGCGATGTCGCGGAACTGAGTTCTGATGCCGATCATGCCGTTAAGCAATGAAGACTCGTTAAGGTCAACCTGAACTGTTGGCGTGTTTGCGATAACGCCGCCGTCAATTGGATGGTTGAGGTTACACAGGGACACGCCGTCACCGCCGACCGCAGCATTGTAGGTCTGCGCCGTGTTGAGGATGTTTGCTGCGTAGATTTCCTTCGTCTGGCTGAAAGATTCAACCAAGCCAAGGTTCGTAGGAGCAAACTGTGTCTTATACAGGTTGTCGTCGATTGCCTTACGAGTGATCGCGTAGCCGAGACCAATTTCGTAATGCTCTTGGTTATAGACGTAACGCTCTGACGCATTGTTGTCGAACGAAACGGCGCCGCCTTCAGTCTTGATTGCGGCATAGCCAAGGTAACGCATTTCAGCGGTGCGCTCGAGAGCGAGGTTAGATTTGCTCTTCTCGAACATTTTATCCCATTGTGATGGGATCTGAGGATATTTACCCTCAACGCCACGCAGACCCGGAAGGAGGAGGTCGCGGATGGCTGATAAGTTAACTGCCATGTGAGCCTACTCCTATCAGGAAATGCCAGTAACAGCGCCGTTACCGCGCAGCCACTCGTTGTTGAAGCCGACTTCGATGTAGTTATACTGCGAAGTAGGATCGGTTCCGTTCACGCCCGGTGGGTTCGTTACGAGGTTCGTCACGATGAACGGATATGTCGCCGTCGTGCCAATCGTATCTACGAACATGCCGGAGATGCCCGACAGCGTGTTGCCTGTTCCGACATTGAGCTGGCAGAGCTGGCCGACTGGCGAAGAGCCATAAGTCGACAACGTGCCAGAGATCTGGAACGAAGCGCCGCTTGTCTGAACGATAAAGCGTGAGTTCGGATCGTCGATCACATAAGCGATGACGTCGCCATTGGCGTCTGAACCGGGCCAATAGTTGTTCCAAACGGTGCGCTTCTGGCTGACTGACAGATATTGGCAGCCCCAGAAGATGCCAGCCAGCGGAACCGTTCCCGCCGTAGCTTGTTTAATGTAACCGTTTGCAGTTGAGGTAACAGGAACCACGGCATCGCCGTGATAAATAGCACCCGCAGATGACGCAATGCGCCGCTGCGAAATGCGGAAGTTCATCGGCCCGTTCGATGTGCTTTCGGGCGAGAACCCATTCGGTGCGAAGACGTTAGCCATGCCAACGCGCTCCTTCTCGTTTGAAGGGGGCGTTCCACGATCCAACAGCGTGTTAGAAGCATAAAACAGGATGATTAAGCACACCCAGCGCGGGCGGCGAGTATAGATCGGCTTTTTGCCGCCTATTAAGTATCGTCAAGCTCAGCGCGAGCTATCCGAAATAGAATGACGGGGAGATTATTACACCTCCCCGATTTTGTTGTCAAATCAATCGGGGATAGCAATCGCCCCACGAGATTTGGAAAAGCGGTGAACTTCTCTCGGGCCTAAGTCTCCGGCCCTGCCGTCACGCAATTGAGCTTCCTTTGTTAGAACCGCTTCGCGTGCAGCTCTTTGCTCTTCAGCTCTTGCCTCGTCAGTGAATATCTTAGGGCGCTCCATAAGGATAAGCCCGTCAACTTCAATCGTGGTGCCTGACCAGCCGACAGGCATAAGATCAGGGTGACGCGACAGCGGGACAGGCTCCCAGCCATTACGGGCTAGCTCGACGGCATAAGCGTGTTGCTCTTCGCCCATCAGGAGCTTCATTTTCCACTGATAGTCCCATCCATCGGGAGGTTGCGGCGCCCAGAAACGGTCACGCGCCTGCCCGGGAGATGTTCCGCCTTCGCGCAGCTCACGAATACGGGCTTCTGCGCGAGCTAACGATGAAGATGTCGCGTCTAGTGGTTCTTTTTTAGGTATCGTAGCCGTAGCCATTATAGTCTCCCCTCTTTGATCAGGGCTTGTTTGTTCCGAGCATATGCCTCCAAAGCCTTTTGTCTTGGAAGATCGGGCTCGTTTAGAATAGCCTGCTCTACTTCTGCCGCCGACAGAACCATCGACGTGTTGCCCCCTCTCGTGGAGCTGTAGGACGCCGACGATGTCACTGGCGTCGAGGCTGCGGGCTTTTTTGGCTGGGCAGCTTTGCCTCCAACCCCTAATTCTTGCTCAATAAATGAGAAGTATTCAGGAGATTCGACTTTAATACCCTTAATATTGACTGCGTATTCATGCGCAGCCTTCAATTTGGGGACATGATTGACCAATTCTGGGTGCGAACGCAGCCAAGTAGCCGATTTTGGGCTTAATTGGCTTGCCAGCATGGCCACCGGGTCTTGAGGAACCTGTGGTTGCGGTTGATATTGCTGAACTGGCTCTGGAACACGCCCTTCAGCGCGCTGATACTGGGCTCTTTCTTCAAGTTCGCCCTTTGCGCTCTCGAATTGCGTCAGTTGGCTCTGGATTCGAGCGATATGGCTCTGGATTTTACCAACTTGAGCGTAGTCTCCAGCCGCTAAAGCATCAGCAAGAGCCCTTTCAGCATTCTCGGCGGCCTGTTCGGATGCATTAATCGCATTGATAATGGTCCGATACTGGTTTTCAGACGCCTCAGACTGCGCCGTGTAAGCCCGTTCAGCCTGTTGCTTGGCGTATTGTTCAGCTTGCTGCTTTGCCTGTTGAGCATGAGCCGCCTGTTGACGGGCTGCATCTAGCTGTTGCCTAAGTTCAGATAGAGCAATCTCTCGCTCATCGGCCTCTGGCTCCTGTTTCTCTTCTTTAACCGGCTCTTTCTCATCGGATAGAGACACGGTGACTTCTGCTTCCTCGGGAGGAAGCGTTACTTCTTCTTCGTCGGCCATTGTTGCCTCAGTAAATTGTATCGGGATCGGAAACGCGTGCGCGTATGGAAAGATCGGAGACGATACGGCAATCAACCATATCCTCTGAAGTGCCCTTCTTGTGCGTGTTTAGTGTTGCTCGCCAGCCATCAGAAGGCCGGAACACAACCCAGTCACCCGCATCAATGTCACGGAACTTGTTGCCTTCGTCGTCAACAAAAGCAGTCGGGCCAATCTTCAACACAAGGCCAACTTTGCCTTGGTGAACATCCTCACCCCGCGTTGAATCCGCGAGAATGATGCCGCTTCTTGTTTTCTCAGGACGCTTGTAAATAGCAACTAAGATGTCATTACCAAAAATCTCAACCCCATCTAGGGCGCCGACCTTGTCCAAAACAGCTTGCTTGGGATCAACGTCGTGTAACATCGCTACAGCCGGCATGGCTGCCTACCTTTCTCCTAGACCCAGAACGCGCTTCTGAGCCTCATGTGCAGCGTGCAGAGCATCTGTCACGCCCTTCAGACGACCGACTCGATAGCGGTAATCATCGAAGCTTGTAGCCTTGCCGGAAACAAGTTCCGCAGCGAGCTGTTCCTGTGTCTCGGCAAGGATTTTCTGAAGCTCTTGATAGAGCCTTAAATCTAAATTCACTATTTACTCTCGACCATTTCCGTCTTTTGAAGACGTCCTTCGCCAGAGCCAGCGCCAGCCGTAAGATCACGCGGATCTTTAATGCGGCCACCCTTTTTGCGTGGCGTCAGCAATGGGTTCGTGCCGACCCCAGCGCCCGTTGGCGGCATAGGAGGACGCGGAGGCATAACGCCCGGAGCGCCGCCCGGCATTCCGCCCATTTGAGGAGCGCCCATTGGAGGCGTGCCCATTGCACCGCCCGGAGGCATTGGGGGCATACCGCCCGGCATTCCACCCGGAGCAGGCATAGGCGCCGAAGGCATCGGACCGGGCATAGGACCAGCGGGCTGACCTGAACCGGGAAGATGGAAGTTAATGGTCGTTGGGCCTTTGCCGCCCATACGATTGCGGTCCATCATTGAGCCGCCCATGTCCTTGCCGATGCGTCCACCAGCCTTGCGCTCAGTGCGACCGCCGTGCTTCATCTTCAGGTCTTCTTTCTTGACCATCTTGCGGATGAGAGCTTTGTCTTCTGCCTCGTCTGGGTGCTCCTTCTTAGACAGAGCGCCGCCCTTAGCTTTGCGGGGGGCCTTGTCCATACGCTTAGGAGGAACCTTACCGCCAGCCTTGCGCATGATCTGAGGGTTTGTTTCCTCTGACAGCTTAGGCTCTTTCATAATTGGCATCAGACCGGCAGGCTCTCCGGCTGTGTTCAGATCGGGCTCGTCGCCAGACCAAACGTCAGTCTTTTTGGATTTGCCGCCGTAACTTTCTAACTTTTTAGCGTGGCCTTTCTTGGCCTCATGTGCGTGTGGATGCGCCATTGTCTTAACCCTTTGATGCTAGTTTTTGGGCTAGTCTCAGAGCGCCTTTGACTTTCCCGCCGTGTTTCCGTCTACTGCCATACAGCCCGCGCATAATGTCTTGCCACTGGCTGGCTTTATCCACCCACTCGGGGGTAGCAATAACAGTAGGTGTTTGCTTGAGCAAACTCATAGTCTGTCTCGCAAATGGCTTGCCTCTCAACTCAGGCTTTATCTCATTTTCCAGATAATTCTGATAATGAATCTCTGGCGGAAGCTCATATTCTAAGCGGCCCAAATATCCATGCCTACCCGGAGCTGCGGATATTTGCGTGTTGTATGATGGGTGCGGGTGAAGAGGGTCTTTAACAACCTCTCCTTTGGGGTTCATCGTAAAGAATGCCTTACCCGCAGAGAACGATGGATCATACATAAGGTTGGGATCAGTCGATGCGAACCGAGCGGCGCCAATGTCAGCGAACGCCGGATCATCTCTGAACTGTGCAGCATCAAGCAGCTTAGTTAACTTAACGCGCTCATCGCCACGCTCGGCAAGTCGTTGAGCCATGTAAGGGGACTGGATGCCAACCCAGTTAGGCTTTGGCTCGAAAACGCTGCCAGAGCCCGTTGTAGCCTCTCTCATGCGCTTATCGACGAACTCAGCCTTCTTTGGGTCCATGCGCGCAGGGTCTAATTGACCAAGCAAAATATCCTGCATGTGATGCGAGTAGTCGGCGCTCTCTGGCGCCTGAGCAACGTAAGTAAAGATCGGCTCGTAACCAGCATCAGCCGCTGCTTTGCCTCTATTCGCTATCGCTCTGGCGCGGCTTAACCCGCTGCCCCAAATGGCTCTATCTCTTCCTTGAGAAGCGATGTCTCTGCCGAAGCCATAGCCGCCCATGAAGTTAACAGGACGGAACAATTGCCTATCATTGATATGGGTCAATTCATATCCGGCAGGCGTCCTGTCTCCTAGACCTGTGATCAGCGCCTTCCCGGCATAATCTTCTGGCCTCGAAAAGCTCTCCGCGACCATTGGTCGGTGGCCTTGAGACTGCAACTCCATCTCTTCAATAGGGCGCGACAGCTTGTTTCCAGATAACCAGTTTTTGGCTACCTCTTTCCCTTTCTTGAACGTCGTAGGCATTCCAGCAATACGGGCAGCCGGGTCATAATGAGACCGATAGGCATGAGCCAGTCTTGTTAGAAACTCGCTCTGAGGACTTCTTGCCTGAGCCTCATTGGACGCCAGCAAACCAGTTCCTAGCGCACCGGCACCCACAAGCGCCTTGGAGCCTTTAAGGCCCATAGCAGACAAGCCAGCGTCAGCAAGCGCCGGCAGAGCAGCTATGTAGTTTTTGTTAGCCAGTTGTTCTCGAACTTCTGGAGACGCAAGCTCCTTCATCGCATTCGCCGCGTCATAGCCAGCGAGAGTTTGACCTACATAGGGGATCTCATACGCAGCCATATGCGCAGCCGCCATTGGCACGCCATACTTCCACGCGTCGTATGCCTCACGGTCCATCTGTGGCAACTGTGGCTCGCCAGTGTTTAATTGCTGTTGCACGAAATCATGCGCGGTCTTTTGCGGTTGGTCTTCGCCATAGCCCTGAACCATCATAGAACCGCTGTTCTCAAAGCTCTGAGAATCATCTGGAGCATACGAGACATCGCCATCAACGGAGCCGTCGGTCGCATAACCGCCGCGAGCGTATTTGCCGCCTCTTGCGTCTTCAGCAAAAGCTCCGGCGCCAATAGCCCTAGCCATTTTACTCGGTGCGCCCGCAACCGCTGTAGCCATCTCAGCCGGATTGCCAGTCATCGCCCCATGAGCAAGATCATAGACGCCCATAGCGCCGCGTGTCACAGGATGCAGATAGGCCGCAGTCTTGCCGAGTTGCATGGCAGCGTTGCCAATGTCCTCGGTTAATCCTTCAACGTCTCTGTTCACTTGTGGAAGCTGTGGCTCGCCGGAGAATAACTGTTCGTGGATGAACTGGCTTGGATCTGTGCCGCCGCCTTGATCTTTATGCATTCGGTCGATCAGACGCATGGCCTTTTCGACGTGACCGCCCTGCTTGTAACGGCGCAGGATTTCTACGGGATCATGAGAGAACATGACGTAGTTGCTTAAGCCTTCACCGGCTCCGCGTGAGCCTGCGTCTAGATATTTGATGCCGGGGATGCCCGCTGCATTCAATCTTGCTGAAGAAAGAGCAGGGTTATCTCTCCCAATCTGTCGATAAACGGTTGCCGCGACATCATTGTCATGGAAAACTTGAGACGGCCTTGATGCTCCCGTTGTTACTGGACCTAGAGGCAATCCTGTTTCGTCTGCCCATCCAATGCGTCCGTTCCACGGACCGCTTGGGCCACCTTCTGTCAATCCTAAATTTTTAGGCGTCAATGCTTTTTGAACGTATGACGATTGGTCTCTTAGCGGTTTATCCCAATCAAGCAAATGCTCAGGGTTGGTATGTAGCTTTACCTCATACATGCTGCCTTTGTTTGGCCCCACAACACCTCGTTGCGCAAACAAAAGCTTATTTAAGTCATCCGCAATTCCTTTATATCTTGGGTCATTAGGATGATAATTATCTAATAATTTTCTTGCAGTTTCTATTCCGCCCTGCAAACCATTTGTGTTTATTGCATTCGCTATATTAGTGCTTGTTAAATCTTTGTATGGATTAAATGATGAGCCATTTATAGCCATAGTTCCTTGAGAAAGCTTATCCCTATATTGCTTTGCTACATTCTCATTCCCAGCAAAATAAAGCCCATGCCCATAAGCCTGAGCGCCCTCTCCTGTCCCGATCTTGCTGATGTCGAACTTGTCAAACTTGTGCGGGCTTCCGTGATAAGCGCGGATGATTCCCATAGCTTTCTTGATGGCATCACCGCCGGCGCCGAGATGTGGGCGAACATCGCCGCCATTGCGATACGGATAGTTTTCAACATCGCCATATACTGGCTTTTTGGCCATCACCAATGGGCCGACCTGTATGGCTTGCTCGGCGCTCTCGATGGGCTGCATTGTCTCGCGGTCATAGAAGAAACTACGACGATTGGGATCGTATCCTACTTGGCGCCAATCAGGATGGCCTAATGCCTCCGTAGCTGCCGCGTGAGCCTCTTCTGGCGTTGTTGGGCGCCATGCCCCATTGATCGTAGCAAAAGGAGCCTTATGCGCCCCCTGTGCAACCTTGTATGCTTTGTTGGGGGATGGATTAAATACGGGGTTATCCACACTTGCGGCGCTCTCATGCGCAAGCACAGTGTTCTGACCTTGGGGGTGTATCGTTGGCACCCATGTGTCGTGGTTTGAATAGGCTGGGATGTCCAACCGCAACCCGACAGGCGTTCCGTGTTCAATCTGGCTGCCGAGGCCGACCTTTTGCCTCTGGCCCTCTTTAAGAGCCGAGACCATCGCTTCCGTTGTAGCTGGTCGTGGGACAGCCTTGTATGGCATCACCGGATGCATCGTGTCAGCAAGATCTCGATATTCGCTAGGCGTTATGTGCCCTGCGTTGAGAGCCGTGGCGGCTGTGTTCAAAGCCTTCTTGACTGCGGCACTAATCAGCTTGCCGCCGGTGCCACGTTCCGTCCGACCTCCGTAGACTTCACCACCGATAATTGCGCTACCACCATCAGCCTTAGCGGCGCGCATGTTATCCACAAGGTTCGGGTATGGCCTGCCAGCGGCTTTAGCTGCGGCCTTGGCCTTAGACTTCTGCTCGGAAGACAGATGATGCGGCTTGCCTAAATGCTCTGGGCGTGGCTTGTCCCATACGGCACCGCCATCGGCGCATTTCCAAGCCCTCAGTGACTTGTTGATGCGGCTGTCGGGATCATTGGCCGTCTCTTTGCTCGTCAGTTTGGCCTTCATGCCCTTCATGCGGGCGCAGAAACTATCACGCCTCGAGCCGCCTTCTGGCTGTGGGCGCTTGATGTCATGGCCCTGAGCCCGCAGTGACGCTCTTCCCTTTTCATTCAGGCCACCGTTCGGGTTCTTGCCCTCGGCCCGTGTCCATGCGCCGCCGCCTGATTTTAGCTTGCCACGGCCAATGCTGACCTTCGACGTCTGCTCAGTCGTCGTCTGGCCAATCGCGCCGGTCTCCGGGTCAATGAAGTTGGTCTTGGACGGGACCGTATGCTCTTCGCTGAGAACTTGGCCGCCCTTTGCCTTGCCGCCCAAGCTCTTGATATACGCGTCTACGTCCTCGCCCTCGGCAGGGGGAAGCTCATACGCCCAAGCAGGCATGATCCCAGTCTTCTGGTCAGCAAAGATCGTCTGATCAGCCGGAGCTGTTCGGTTGAACTCGCCATGAGGACCGTAGTTAACCCAGCTATTCTGACCACGCGTCTCACTAGCAGCCGCCGATAATGCCTCCGGGCTATACATTTGAGAGTGAAGCTGGAACGCTCGCTCTTCGCCGGGAGCCCTGAAGTGTGCATTGCCGGGGCCATAATGGCCATACAGGTCATGAACGATACGGAACGCGTCATTAACCACAGCATTCGGATTGTCACCGATCTTGCCGACTGGCTTGAGCAGTGGGCTGTCCTCGAACCCGGCATTCGTGCCAAAGCCTTCAGACGTCGGATACACCGACAGCTTGCCCTTGTTCAAAAGATCCGAATAGCCCAACGCAGGAAGCTGATCTTTCTGGCCGGGCTTTACGAACTCATACTTGATGCCCAATGGCTGAGCGGCCTTGAACTGGTCCATCGTCTCATCAGCCAAAGCCTCATAAGCTCTGCGAACAGCCGGATCTCGAGGGTCGTGCTGCATGGCCTCATAGGCGCCAGCAACGCGCTTGCTATAGTCTGGATTGATCGGGACGAACTCAGGGCTCTTCGGCGTCATGCCACGCTGGGTCATGTAGCTGCGAGCCGTCTCCTGAATAGGCTCGATTGGCCTTGCCTGAACCCTACCAATGCCGGGCAACTTGATTACTTCAGGCGCGCCCTTGGCAGGAGTAAAACCAGCCGCACCCTCTGGATGCAACTTACCCAAGCCACGCGCTAGGCGCAGGGCGGTTTTGACGTAATCAGGCATTCTCGTCAGTCTTTGGTAAAGATGGAGGAGCAGGCGGATTATAGGCAGCGTCTAGAGCCTGTTTCTGGATCTCATGCTCGCGCTGGTTTCTTTGCTCGTTCAGGTCAAGAGCCTTGTGCGTGTTCGCCTGAGCCGTCTTGTCCTTATGCACGAGGATGGATTGCTGCATCCGCATCTTCTCGAGCTGGAGCTTGCTGTCTCTATCCGCCGCGTGGTTGACCGCATCCGTCTTGGCCATCAGAGCCTTCGTCTGGATGTCCTGAATCTTGGCCTTGGCCACGCCTACCTTAGTCGCTACATCCAGCGTATCAGCTTGCTGCTTTTGCTGTAGAGCCGCAGCCTTTACCTGAGAGTCTTGCTGCTTGGCCTGAGCCGCAACCATCTGAGCCTGAGCCGCCAGCATCTGGGCTGGATCAACCGGAGGAGCCTGTGGAGGCATAGCCGTGCTAAACAGCGCATCATTGTCCTCAATGCCGCAAGTATCAAGCACGCGCTTGGCTACTGCCTTCATGTCGAACATCGTCGGCATCTGCATAGCCATTTGCATCAGGGCGATGCTCTTCTGAATGCGCAGCGTCTGGCTTGCGGTGTTCGGGTCAGCCTTCGGAACAATCGAGTAGTTCTCGAGCGCAGCCTGAAGCATCACGGCATTCTTCTGGAAGCCCGGGTTCTTATTAGAACGCCACAGGCTCTCGGGATAGATCTTGAACAGATCTCGAAGCAACCCGAACTCTTTTTGCTGGGCGCTGTGCATACGCTTGTGAACCGCAGACAAGGTCTTCTGGGCCTGATCAATCATGGCAATCGTGGTGCCCACTGGAGCGTCCTGTCGGCCTTCGCCTACCTGAAGCTCAGCCGTGCCACCGAGACGCTGAGCCGTCTGCTCTATGCTCTGCATGATGTTCAGAAAGCCCGTCGTCACATCCCGATAGGGAAGAGGCAGGAAAGCTTCCTTCAGCGGCACGCCGTCCACGTCCATCGGCGCTACTTGTCCCGGTCCCACCCGAATCGTCGTCGTCTGTTGTCTACCGGTCGAGCGCGCCATGACGCCGCCCGGGAAGTTGGCGAGCATCCCATTGTCAAGCGCAATACGCCAAGCGGCAGTAAGAGCGCGAGCAGCATTACCGAGGATATGCAAAAGCCCAATATTAAGGCCGGCAAGAGAAGGAACGAAGACGTATTCAACAAACACTTCTTTGCGAATGAAGAACTCATCGCCTTCCTCCCACCATCTGCGGATGTCGAGGATCTCGCGGCTTTCCTTGTCTATCGTCACCCGATAAGGCAGAGGCAAGCCATCCTTGTTCTCGAACCCCTTGAGATGAAGCTCGCAATAAACTTCCCAGATCTCTCGATCTGTCTCGTTGGGCTCTAGCGTCGTCTTGGGGTCAACGCCTGCAATCTCCTGCAATGTGATCTCTACAGGATTGCCAAGCCCTAAGAAATTGCTCATCAGCGATACATCACGCCAAGCCCCAGCGATCTGTAGCCGCTTCACGTCGGACGGCTTCATCTTCGAGCGATGCGTGACGCGAGAGCAGCTCTCCAAGCTCACGGCGCCGTCAGACAGGATGATGTCCTTACGGTCAATCGTCTCGCTCACCGGACGCTGTTTCAGAGGATGGTAGTAGACCTTCTTATACGCCTCTCCACCGAGACCGAGCGAGAAGAACATGCGGTCCGTGTCAGGGTAATACTCAGGCGCGCCAGTAGTAAGGTAGAAGTTGAAGTCATCCTCAAGAGCCTTGGACTCGAGATCCATCTGCTCGGTCTGATCGCCCTCGTTGTCAACCTTCACAGGGCCATCGGCTGGCAGCAACTCGCCACGGCAGCTCGCCTGAAACCGCATCACTGCCTCAAGCAGCAAAGGATGATGAACAACCGAGATGCCCTCCATGCCGGGCTCATCATGCGGCTGCTCGAGCTTGAGACCAAGCAAGTCGATGCCGGTCACAATGTCCTTGAGACGGTCCTCTTGGCGGGTGATGTCGTCCTTGACCAAGCGCATGAGCGTATCAGCAACTGATACAAGCTCGCCGGAGTCAACGTGGAAGGCTAGGTTCTCGTCATGATCCGACGCGGCCTCGGAGTCAATCTCTTTCTGGACGGGGTTGAAGTTGATCTCTACGCCGCCGCCGGGAAGCTCGAGCGTGATCACGTTGTCGCCGGGCGGGGGTGTAACTGTATCCAGACTTCCGAGGTCAACAGCCTCCGGCGAAGGCTGGGCGCCAGACGCCGGGTTTAATCGCATTGTCCTGAAATCAGCCATGTCAACCCTCAAAATATAGCATCCCGTTTACCATAACGGCATGACAAAAACAAACTTAATGAGGCCCGTGTCCCGGGGCTTCTAGGAATTGCATCAGCTCTACTCGATGCTCGGCGGCGCGCTGAACAAACTCGCTCATGACATCTTTCGGCGTTTCTTCCTTGACATGGCGCATGATCTCTTCGGCCACGAACTCATCAAATCGGGTCAAAACGTCTTCGTTAAAGGAGGCAGTCGTTCCGTCCCGAGTTGAGAAGCTCATGGTATAATAAGCTGGGTTTTTCATAGGCGCCTAAACATTGTAGACAGGCTTGTTGCTACGCTTATGAGCGGCATCACGCTCAATCTGAATAGCAATGTCAGCCGGGCGATGCAGAAAGCCACGCTCGCGCAGATAAGTAAGAGCCTGAGACACAGCATCGACCAAGTCATCGTGCTTCGCCTTCGGGAACGAGGCGCATTGATCAATGACCATGTCTGCCCAATCTCTGTTTGGCGCATAGACTGTCCCGTTGGCAAAGATCGGGCTGACCGCGTGAGCCCTTGCTACCTTATCAAGCTTGCCGGGGTTGATCAATTCAACATTCCACGCCGCGTTCCGATTAAGGCGACGGATCTCCTGCCCGACAGTAATGCCGTTGGCCTTGGCCTCAACCAACAGCTTGTTGGCCTTGAACTTCTCACACAGATACATGAGCTTTTCGACCAAGCCCCAGCCTTCCCTCTGACGACGCTTGAACTCCAGCTCTGTCTCTCCGGGCTCGGGCACCAAGTCAGGCCCATGAACAGGGTCGCGGTAGTTGGCTGCCCACAACAGCATGACCTTTGGGATGGTGTCTCGATCATCAATGATCTCTGAGCGAACGCCCTGACGCGTCAGGATAGCGCGAGCCGAGCCGCCGCCCTTCTGCCATACGCCAAGCACAACCACGCCAGACGGGTCGTTTTCGTGCTTCTCGCCATAGGCAGGGTCGCAGGACACGACCACATAGTCCATGTCTGGAAACGAGCCTTCGCCGGCAACGCCAGACGCTTTGGCCTCATCCTCATCATACAGCATCCAATGCTCACGCTTAATGATTCCGCCACCGCGAGGGCTTGGCGACATTTGGAACTGAGAGGCCACAGCATACGGCCCCATGACGATCTTATCGCGCTCTATCGTCTCCCGGCTGAACCGCTCGGGGAATAGGATGTCGCCCGGATAGCGGCGCCAGTCCTCGAAGCCAATCTCAGTGATACACTTTCGATCAGGGTCGAACTCCATCGGCAGCATGAGATGCGTATAACCTAGCTGCTTGTCTAGAATCACGCCTGTGATGTCTTGCTCATGAAGCCGCTGTTGAACATTGACGATGGCGCTAGGCGGCTCACCGTTTGGTCCGGGGCCGGGCCTATTCAGACGCGTCGGAGCAGCCTCGAGGAACCAGTTGACGGTCGTCTCTCGCTCGGCATCAGACGCAGCTCCCGTCACGCTGTTGATGTCGTCCAGCCACAGTATATCGCCTCTGGCGCCTGTGACGCTATTAGCCGCGCACGCCTCAACCCAGCCGGTGCCTTCCAGCTCAAACTTGATCTTGCTGTTCTGGTCGCCAGTCACAGGCGTAGGCCACAGCCTCTGAAACCAGTCGCTGAGAACGAGCCTTCTAGTCTTAACCGTGTCTCGGATGGCTAGGCTCTGGCTATGCGATACGCGAAGGAAGCGGATGTCTGGCCTTCCGCATGGTCCCCAGAGCCAGCAATTATAGAAGACGCTCATCAGGCTCTTCATGTGGCCGGGCGGGATATTAATGCACAGGCGGGTTATCTCGCCTTCATACTGGCCGCCAAGGATATGCTCGAGATGTAGAGCCATAGCGTCTATGTGCTTGCCATGCTCATACGGCATAGACGGCTCTAGGATAGGCCAAGCCTCTTTGATGAACTCTACTAGGCTAGACCGACAGCGCGTCTTCAGATCTCTGATGCGCCGATGCTCAAGACTTGCCGCGTAGGCTATCTTCTCTTTGCGCGATGAAGTCATCCAGCTCTTCGTCCGTCATCTGGTCAAAATTTACGCCTAAGCTCCCAGAGATATTCAGGTCAACCTTCTCACGCCAGCCCATTTTGGTCTTAGCCCAGAACATAGCTGCCGGTGCTGCTCTGAAGTCATCCTTGGTAGCCTGAACGAAGAGGTTTCTCGCTACCTTGGCATTAGCCTCCTCGGCGCCATAGTCCAGCTCTTGCCGGTAATACTTCCGCAGGGTCTTCTCATCCATCTTGAGAACACCCGCAATGCTGCTCTGAGGTATACCGAATGAAACCATCTCGGAGACAAGTCTCCTGTTCTCATCAGTTGGAACGTGAGGCTCTTGCCCGGCTGGTGGTTTTGTTCTCATGGTATTTCTTTATAAGCGGGATCACTTTAGTTTACAATACCGTTGTTTCTGCTCATCATCTCTTCTAGAGCTTTCTGGGCTTCTAGTTCCGCAATTCTCACTTTACTTTTATTATAATGTATAGACAGGCAATCTACTTCTTCAATTAAATCTGACAGAGCAGCAAGAACGTCTGCCCGAAGTTTTCTATCCTCTCTAAAACAACGGTCTTCGCTTAACCGATCATAAAGTTTTGCATAGTTACTCATTCCCCATTCTCCAAATCTGATGTTTCCTCAAGATGATGCCGTTGATTGTTCCTTCTAGGATCTCAATAGCATCAGCGGCTTTAAGCGCATCTTCTGGGTCAACCGTAGGCGCCATTTCCACACATTTCAATGTGTCTCGGGCAGCAATACCGTCACGACGCAATCTCTCAACAAGGTCT
>Ga0164297_10001820_pt1 | contig 21974 bp, 18 predicted proteins | sample GEODES058metaG_FD_113539 | JGI IMG/M metagenome (GOLD analysis project Ga0164297, IMG submission 113539) | Dystrophic lake water microbial communities from Trout Bog Lake, Wisconsin, USA - GEODES058 metaG | ecosystem: Environmental > Aquatic > Freshwater > Lake | place: USA: Trout Bog Lake... | reverse complement strand
TTTGCCGTAGGTAAACTCAGAGACAGTTAAAATCCATGATTCACAACGTCATCATTATCGGTTCTGGCCCTGCCGGCTATACAGCGGCCCTCTACACTGCCCGGGCTGACCTCAAGCCCATCATGTTCGCAGGACTTCAGCCTGGCGGGCAGCTCATGATCACCACCGAGGTGGAGAACTACCCTGGATTCCCAAATGGGGTCATGGGCCCTGAATTGATGGACATGTTCAAGCAACAAGTCGAAAGATTTGGAGTAGAGATCCACCAAACCGTGGTTTCCAAAGTCGATCTTTCATGCACTCCTTACAAGGTCTACGTCGACGATGAGGTCTATGAGACCAAGTCGATCATCATTACAACTGGAGCAAGCGCCAAGTGGCTCGGCCTGGAATCGGAAGTTACTTTCGGTGGGTTCGGCGTAAGTGCTTGTGCAACCTGCGACGGCTTCTTCTTCCGTAACAAACAAGTCATTGTTGTGGGTGGTGGGGATACTGCAATGGAAGAAGCCCATTATCTCACTCGCCATGCCAGCAAGGTGTATTTGATCCACCGTCGAGGGGAGTTTCGGGCAAGTAAGATCATGCAGGACCGAGTTCAGAGCAACCCGAAGATCGAGATTCTTTTGAACACTACCATCGATGAGATTCTGGGTAATTCAATGCCAAAGAAGGTAACCGGTGTGCGCTTGTTAGACACGATCACAGGTGAGAAGCGCGAGATGGATATCGACGGTGTTTTCATCGCTATTGGCCACCAACCGAACTCTGATCTCTTCAAAGGCGTCTTGGATATGGACGCTGTCGGCTACATTCGAACGGAACCAGGCACCACAAAAACCAACATCGCTGGTGTTTTTGCTGCCGGTGACGTGGCAGACAGTGTTTATCGACAAGCAATTTCGGCGGCAGGAACCGGCTGTATGGCTGCGATCGACGCTGAGCGCTATCTCGAAACATTAGGGCACTGATGATTACGACTCTTATTCTTGGCTGTCTGCTCCAAAAACCACAGGTACCAGACGTGCTTTGGCAGAAGACAATCTTGAACATGCCAGCCAAGAGTAAGACTGCCCTTTTTTACCAAGGTCCTGTTGAACCCATTGAGCCTCCAGCTTTATCGCCCAAACGCTTTGGTATAAGCAAGATTCAGTGGGAATTTCCATGGTTACGCGATGGATACACCCTGTATGCGGGTTCCACTGCTCAAAGGAGTTTCCAAGTTTTCGGACAAGAAAATAAGGGCGAATCAGTTGGACACGTAACTCAAATGCTATTGAGGTTGTGGGACCTCAACTACAACCGGTTGGGATTTGTTCATTCGCCCACTTACAATCAGGGTTTGGTCCAAGTCTATCTGTGCTTTGGTGGGAAAGCCGGCGGAGAACAGCTCTTCGACGTTCAACAGGGCATGAATACCACGACCCACAGGTTTGTAGATGTTAAGGTCAATACGATTTACATCTACGATATTGCCAGCTTCACAGACCCTATCGAGATGGCTCGCGAGATTGCTCATGAATACGGACATGCCACCCTACCGCCAATTGGCGGGTTCAAGCAACCCGAAGAATGGTCTGATGGCTACCTCGGCGAAAAACTGTATTTGAAGTGGCTACGTGATGGCTTAGTCAACGGGACTATTGTTTCAGAAGATGTCCTTGGTGCAACAAAAGAAGGCTTGGACAAATGGCTGACTGCTAACTACGATCCTGTTTTGGAAAAAGCCGCTACAACTCAACCAACAGTCGCTACCCTGACTGATCCATCTGCTGTAGGTATGAATCAGTTCATCGGAATGGCACTGGAAGTGGATACGATTTTTGGAGATTCTGTCTTTGCTCGGTCCATTAAAATGACGGGCTCGACCGAAGCCAAAGACTATCCTGCCGCTGCAGTTCTTGCGGTGGAAGAACCTGATGAAATCACTCTGAATATTCCGCCGAACTTGGTCGCGAAGCCGATTTGGATTCCGCTCGGAACCGGCAAACTGAAAGGCGCTCCGTGGCTGAAACGAGATCCCAATGGATGGGTTCAAATCCTACCGAAAGGGACCCCCATTTCCATTAGCAATATTCACTAGTCTGGCTCAGTTGGAGTAGCCTAACCACCAATCGTGGACTACTTGCTCTCAGACGACGTTATTCATCGAACCTATGCCGGTGTGCTTGGCAAAATCATTGGTGTCTACCTTGGACGTCCATTTGAGGGCTGGACATACCGAAATATCCTCAAGGAGCTTGGGGAGATCACCTACTACATCCACGAAAGATTCAATGACCCTCTCGTGGTCACTGATGACGACATCTCTGGAACATTCACATTCCTCCGAGCTCTTCAAGACAACGACTATTCGCCAAACTTGACGGCAGAGCAGATTGGCCAAACTTGGCTCAATTACATCATTGAAAATAGAACGATATTGTGGTGGGGTGGATTGGGAATGTCCACCGAGCACACTGCATATTTGCGCCTCAAGCACGGAATTTCAGCTCCAGAAAGTGGTTCTATCGCCAGAAATGGACAGGTTGTGGCTGAACAGATCGGTGGTCAAATATTCATTGATGGATGGGGACTAATCTGCCCAGGAGAACCTGATAAAGCAGCGTACTTCGCCCAAAAGGCAGCATCCGTCAGTCACGATGGGGTCGCCATTCACTGCGGGCAAATCGTCGCATCCATGGTTGCTCAGGCTTTCGTGGAATCCAAGATCGATCCGCTGATCGACACCGCTCTAGGATTCATTCCTGCCGATAGTTTGATCAGGACCATGATCGACGACATCCGTAACTGGCATTCACAAGGTCTGGACTGGCGGCGCGGCTTCGAGCAAATTGAGGCGAGATACGGATATGACAAGTTCGGTGGAAACTGCCACGTGGTGCCAAATCATGCGATTATCATCCATTCCCTCCTTCATGCAGGGGATGACTTCCATCGAGGTATGACGATTGCCAACACCTGCGGATGGGATACCGACTGTAATTCAGGAAACGTGGGATGCATCATGGGCGTTCGTCTGGGAATGCCTGGATTTGATGGTGGACCTGACTGGCGCGGCCCCGTAGCCGATCGCATGTTCCTACCTACCGCCGACGGAGGTCGGTGCATTTCGGATGCGGTTACCGAGACTTACCATGTACTCAACATATCAAGGAGGCTAAACGGGATTGAGCCCCTTTCTCCAAAAGATGGGATGAAATACCATTTCAGTCTGAATGGTTCAGTACAAGGATTTACATCTGAACTGGGAGTTCTCCTAAACAAGGATCAGACCTTGCAACTGACTTGGCATCAAGCCGGACAACCAATTTACGCTAGTACCGAAATTTTTCGAGCTTGCCCTCCGAGCAGAATCGGCAGCTACGACCTTCTGGCTTCCCCTGCTCTCCAACCGGGTCAAACTATTCGAGCTGAATTCATTGGGGACGCCCCAGAATCCGTTGAAGTCGCTCTTGTCTTGGGCGTCTACGATGCCCAAGACCAAGTGCAATGGGTGACTGGGCCATCGACCAATCTTAAAAAGGACGATCGAGAAGTTCTCGAGTGGACGGTTCCGGACCTCAATGGGTACCCAATCGCCCAAGTTGGATTTAGAGCAACAAGTGCTGGACCGGGCTCGATTAGAATGGACCGTCTAGGTTGGTCTGGAACCCCACAGGTGACCTTCAGGCAAACCGAAGGAAGTACATGGAAACAGCAGTGGATCAATGGAATGTCCGATCATGCGGGCTGGGGCGAACCATTCCGTGTTGTTCAAAATGAAGGCACCGGATTGCTGATGACCGGTTGTCGAGAGTGGGGAGACTATCGTGTGAGCACTAAACTTGTGCCACATTTGGTGGAATCTTGTGGCCTCGCTGCTCGGGTTCAAGGCATGAAGAGGTACTACGCACTGGAAGTCATCCGAGGAGGTGGTGCAAGGCTGGTGAAGGCTCTTGACGGCATCAACGTATTAGCCGAGATTCCATTCGAATGGAATCTCGGAGATGCAATCGACCTAGAACTCACTGTACAAGGGAATCACCTTGTGGGAACGCTCAACAAGAAATTCAAACTTGAGTTTGAAGACACTCAGCGACCACTTACCGGAGGTGGCATCGCCCTTGTGCTCACTGAAGGTCGAATGGGTACCCACGAAATTCAGATCGCTCCGATCTAAATCTTGCTCGGATAGAGTTTCTGAAATCCGTTTATGAAACGGTCAGAAACTCATTCCTATTCAATGGCCTTAGTCCAGAATCGAACATTGCCCCATCTGCCCCACGCCAAAAGGGAATGTACTTTCTAAGGCGGTCCAATCCAGCTTAATCACTTAAGCTGGATATTCGTGAACGGAATCATCCCATTTCCAATGACCGGCGCCTTTCCATCCCACTTGTCGATTGCTTTCTTGACAATCTCCTGCCTACGAATCGCCTTGGCCGTATCAGACATTTGGGCTTTGATCTGATTCAACTGGGCATCCCGCTCTGCGTTGGTAATCATCGTCACCGCGTCGCGCTTGGCCTTTTCCAAAGTGAGTTTTGAATTCTCCAAATCGTTTCGGCGAGCGATACGTTCCTGTGCCTTCTCACTGATCTCGCGGGGTGGATGAACCTCGCCAATTAAGACATCATCAACGGTGATGCCGTACTTGGACATGATTGGAGCCAAGAAAGTCTTCACCAAAGGTCCAAAGTTCTGTCGGTCCTTTGCCATCAAGTCAAAGATGCTCCTTTGTCCACTTACGCAGTTGACCGAGTACGTCGCCCAATAGCGAATGTATTGGTCCGTCATCTCCTCTTGATCGGCTGTGCCAAAGCTCTCAAACACAAGCACAACGTTTGCCGGATCTACGTGCCAAGCGACCGTAACATCGACAGGGAGTTGCGCGCCTTCGACCGTTGATGCCTTGATACTGTCCTCGCCCTGCCTTTGCCCCTCATTCTTGGCTTCGACAAAGCTCGCATTCTTGATGGATGTCGGATAAGTGATCAAGCGTTGTCGAAATCCCACTACCGTCATCTGAGGCTTAAGGATCTTCTGAGAGATTCCAGAATTGGCATCAAACAAAATGCCAACTGATGCAGGCTCAATCTTGGCGTAGTGACAACCTGCTCCGACAAACCCGACCAGTCCGAGTCCGATCATCCAAATTGTGCTTTTCTTCATTATCTTCGCCCCCTGTTATCCGTAAGTCCCAGAGCATCGGACCCGATGACGATTGTTTGATGCCCATCGGAACTGAGAGGTGAAACCTTTCCATCCCATCGCTCAATGGCTGCCTCCGTATTGTCCATCTGGATGACATCCAACGATTTTTGACTTGTAGCGGCAGCGGTCATCGACTGTGCCTTTTGCTTAGCCTCTGCGGTTAAGACAGACGTCTGACGATTGATTTCAGCGATCTTCTGATTGAGGCTGGAAATGTCTATTTGAATGTAGCCATTTACTCGGCTGTTGATCTTCGCCGACGTATCCACGTTCGGATAGACCGTCAAAATCATCGCCTGCTCGACCGTAATTCCTTTCCTAGCCAAGATATCTCGCAGTGAATCAGTTAGTCTGTCACTTGCTTCCTGCCTCTTGGGTCCCATCAACGAGAACAGGTCGTACTGTGAGCCAACCGCACTGGCAGCTTCCTTGACCGCCCTCCGAATGTGCTGAGATTGAATGTCTTCGATTGGGATTGCACCAAAGGCTGAAAATGCCTTGAACACGTCATCTGGTTTAACGCGATAGAGGACCGAGATATCGAACACTGTGTTCGCGTTATCCGAAGTTGTGATCGAAATTCCGTCGGCGGCCTTTACCTCACCAGAATTAGGATCCTGAGAATAGACCGCGTTCTGCAGCTTGGTCGGGTAAGTATAAAGCTGCTGGAACCAGTTCAGAGTCACTGCTTGGGGCATGTAAAACTTCTTTTCCAGCCCCCCCTGAGCATTGTAGATCACGCCTACATAACCAGCCGGAATCCAGTGCGTGAACGTGAAGTAGTAGAAGACGTAGGCCAGCACGCCAGAGAGAATGAGAATCACAGCACACCCGAATTTACGTGATGCCTTGAGTGGTGCTCCGACCGGAATCGATTTATTTGACATGGTTTGTACCTAAGCTAATATCCGAATCGAGTTCTCGTTCGGCTTCCTCCCGCATCGATTCAAGATGCAGCTTTTCACGCAGTCGCTCCTCCTCGGCAGCGTCCTGGGCGTGTAAATATTGAAGAATTCGTTGTGCGAATGGTCGAAACAGATAGAACAGGCCGACCAAGGCAATACCAAGGAGAACGAACGTTAGAAGAACGGCTCTCTCAACCATATAGATCAAAAACAGATTCGTTCGGCCAGCCCATACAGTTTCGCTGTGTAACGAAAATTGCTATTTTCTTTATGTAAATGGACAAGGCTTGGTGGCGTTCACTAACCTGCGAGTGAGTACAGGAATTCTGATTGGAAAAATCGGCCAATTCAGTATCTACGGGGCATATGGCCTGTAAGATGAACGTTAATGAATGCAAGTCGAGCCATCGCCGGCCTATTTGCCCTAACTCCGTTCGGACTTTTGTTGGCCACAAATCAACCAGCCCAAAAGGTGAACTTCGGAACCGACATTGAACCGATATTCAAGGCTCACTGTAGCTCCTGTCATGCCGGTCCAGGTTCCAGTGCCAAGCTCGATCTAGCCTCATTGGAATCGATCCAGAAAGGTGGTCGTGGTGGCAAACTTTTGGTCCCTGGTAAACCAGATGAATCGCTCCTCATGATCCGCCTTTTGGGGCAAGGCGGTATGCCCCAAATGCCAATGGGGTTCAAGCCTTTGGCAAAAGAAGAGTTGGACAAAATCCTACTCTGGATCGAACAAGGCGGAAGCACGGCTGGTGCTGAGCGAGCCCGCCACTGGGCATACGACAAGCCAGTACAACCTACACTTCCCGCAGTTCACCAAGCATCATGGGTCCGAAACCCGATCGACGCGTTTGTTCTAAGTAATCTCGAGCACAACGGGCTACGTCCTTCTCCCGAAGCCCCCAAAGAAATCCTACTCCGGCGTGTTTATTTGGATCTTATCGGGCTCCCACCGACAGTGAGAGAGATTGATGCGTTCCTCGCTGACAAGAGTCCCAATGCCTACGAAAAGGTTGTAGACCGCCTTTTAGCTTCGAAGCATTATGGAGAGCGTCAAGCTCGACCTTGGCTTGACTTAGCCCGATATGCCGACTCTGACGGCTACGAAAAGGACTTAAATCGAGTCGCCTGGAAGTATCGCGATTGGGTCATCGAAGCCTTCAATAAGAATCTGCCATACGACCAGTTCACGATCCAACAATTGGCAGGTGATTTACTTCCCAATCCAACCACAGACAATCTCGTGGCTACAGGATTTCACCGCAACACGATGTTCAATCGTGAGGGTGGAGTCGATCAGGCAGAAGCGCACTACAACGTTATTCTAGACCGTGTGAACACCACTGCGACCGTTTGGCTGGGTTCAACATTCATGTGTACTCGCTGCCACGATCACAAGTACGATCCTTTTACTCAGAAGGACTACTTCAAGTTGGCGGCTTACTTCTCCAATGCAGTCATTCTGCCCCGTGGGTCAGCCAGTGTCGGTGAAGAAAAGTGGTTCGAGTCCGAAATTAGGATTCCATCCGGGCAACAGACTGCCGAGAAGGTCAGGCTCCAGCAACTCAAAACCAAAGTCGTTCAAGAGCGAGATGAAGTCTTAAAGGGCTCAGAATCAAGCTTCCAAAAGTGGCTCCAGCAGAATTCTAGTGACATCCATTGGGAATTCATCAAAACATCTTCGACGAATTCTTCAGGTCACGCCACATTCACGGAACAGCCGGACGGCTCCCTGTTGGTTAGCGGACCAAATTCCCCCAAGGACACCTATACGGTTTCAGGCCACACCAAGCCCTTGAAAGCAACGGGGCTTAAACTCGACGTTCTGCCAGATTCCAGCTTGCCAAACAATGGTCCGGGCCGAGCAAGCAACTTTGTTCTCACTGGCCTTTCAATTCATGTAGGCAAGCAAGAGATTCCTCTCTCAGACATCCGAACCGACATGAGTCAAGAGGGCTACAATCCAGCCCGTATCCTCGCTCATGACACAAACTCTGGATGGGCCATCTATCCAGGAAATGGCAAGCCCCACACCTTGGTTGTCACCTTCAAGAATCCTGTTGACGTCAGCCTGGCTGACTTGATCACAGTGCGCTTGGAGCAGCAATCCCCTTGGGAAAACCATAACATTGGAAGGCTACGCTTGTCACTCACCGACGATGCTGAGCCACTTCGGTCTGCAGTTCCAGCCAATATCCAAGCACTCCTTGCAGCAACCGACCGGAAAGCATCAGGTGAGCAAGAACTCCGGAACTACTTCCTGACCACGTCTCCAATTTTCAAATCGGCAAACGAGAAAGTCAAGGACGTCGACAGCAAGCTTGCGGAATTAGAGGCTTCGATTCCAACCGCGTTGATCATGAAGGACAAACCGACAACGAAGGCGCTAACCGCATTCGTCCATTCACGTGGCGAGTTCTTGAGTCCTACCGTCGAGGTCACTGCCGGAACTCCTGCCCTATTCGGACAAACCGATCCCGCTTTACCCAGTAACCGATTAGGTCTGGCAAAGTGGATCGCCAGCAAAGACAATCCATTAACTGCCCGAGTTGAAGTCAATCGAATTTGGGAACAGTATTTCGGACGCGGAATCGTTGAAACGTGCGAGGACTTCGGCACCCAAGGGGCAAAACCAGTCAATCAACCCTTGCTCGATTGGTTGGCAACCGAGTTCATGGCGAAGAATTGGGACTTGAAAGCCGTTCACCGAATGATCGTCCTTTCATCCACCTATCGTCAGAGTTCCAACGCCACTCTGGACCTACTGAAGAAGGATCCCTTGAACTTGTTGTTAGCGCGGGGCCCACGGTTCCGACTCGAAGCAGAAATCATGCGCGATGCGGTGTTAACGGAAGCTGGCCTGCTGAATCCAACCATTGGCGGTCCTAGCGTATTCCCTAGCCAACCTATCGCGTGGGACACTCCCTACAACGGGGAACAGTGGATGACCAGTAAGGGTGGTGATGCCTACCGTCGAGGCATTTACACGTTCTGGAAGCGATCGGCTCCATATCCCAGTTTCATGGCCTTTGACGCTACGAGTCGCGAAGAATGTACGGTGCGCAGAATTCGAACCAATACCCCGCTCCAGGCACTGGCAATGTTGAACGATGGAGCAGTTTTCGGAGCGGCAAAGGCGCTTGGACATACGATGGCAGTTATTGGAAATTCGGATACCGATAAACTCGTATATGGCTTCCGATCCACAACTGGGCGGCACCCCAAGCCAGCCGAACTTTCTCGATTAAACCAACTCCTGACCAAGTTGAAGACTCGCTATGCCAAGGATCCCCAATTGGCTAAAAAGGTCGCTACCAGACCGACTGAAGCACCTTATGTCCTTACCGCCAACGTCCTTTTAAATCTGGACGAGGCCCTGACCAAAGGCTAAACCATGAACGATAACTTCGAACAAGAGATACTGAAACAGATCACCAGGCGAACCTTCTTCAAACAGGTTGGCTATGGCATGGGTGGTTTGGCCCTATCGTCCCTCATGCGAGAGGCTGGACACGCGTTTCAGACGCCAACAAGGACCGATCCGTTGGCGCCCAAATCGCCACATTTCAAGGCCAAGGCAAAGAACGTCATCTTCCTGTTTATGGCCGGAGCACCCAGTCAGCTAGACCTTTTCGATCCGAAGCCAACGTTGGTAAAGTACGACCGACAAGAGTGCCCAGCTGAACTCCTCAAAGGTGAAAGATTCGCGTTTATCAAAGGGACTCCCCGCTTACTGGGCTCACCTTACAAATTCGAACAAGTGGGCAAATCTGGACACTGGGTATCGGAGTTGCTTCCCCACTTTAAGGAGATTGCCGATGAAGTGGCTGTGGTCCACTCGATGAGCACCACACAGTTCAACCACGCTCCAGCACAAATCTTCATGAACACAGGGTTCCAGATTCCAGGACGTCCGAGCATGGGTTCGTGGCTAACCTATGGACTAGGCTCTGAGAATAAAGATTTGCCCGGTTTTGTTGTCTTGATCTCTGGTGACTCTAACCCGGATGGCGGAAAGTCATGCTGGAGTAGTGGCTTCTTGCCCACCACCTATCAAGGAGTCGAATTCCGTTCTCAAGGTGATCCAGTTCTTTTTGTCTCCAACCCTGATGGAGTATCCAGCCAAGTTCGACGAGATACGTTGGACGCTCTTCATGATTTGAATGAGTTCCAACTTCATTCCACCTTGGACCCAGAAGTGGAAACCCGAATCTCTCAGTACGAACTCAGCTATCGGATGCAGTCGAGCGTGCCTGAGCTGATGGACATCTCAAAAGAGTCCGCTGCCACTCATGAAATGTACGGTACCGAGCCAGGCAAGAAGAGTTTTGCCAACAACTGCTTGCTAGCTCGCCGATTGGTTGAACGGGGTACGCGATTTGTCCAACTCTACCACCGAGGATGGGACCATCACGGAGCCGACCAATCGACAGATATCAAACATGGTTTGGTCACGCGTTGCCAAGAAGTTGATAAGGCCGCCGCTGCCCTTATCAAAGATCTCAAGCAACGCGGGTTACTTGATGAAACCATAGTCGTTTGGGGTGGTGAGTTTGGTCGCACGCCGATGAACGAGGGTCGCGGAGGATCTCCGTATCCGGGAAGAGATCATCATCCAAGAGCATTTACAATGTGGATGGCTGGTGGTGGAATAAAGCCGGGAATTTCACTAGGTGAAACAGACGATTTGGGGTACACCGTAACCAAGGATCCCGTCGACATACACGACTTGCATGCAACCATGCTCCACCTCATGGGCATGGACCATTTGCGATTAACGTATCCGTTCCAAGGTCGGAATTTCCGGCTTACAGACGTCTATGGCAATGTGGTACAGCAGTTGCTCGCGTAATCGACCGACCCATAAGTTATGGAAGATCAATCACCATCGGCCACCATTCGCATCTCTCGAGATGGAGACCGAGATATCAAGATGCGCGGACTCGACGTCTTCTTGGACGACCAGTTTGTCCAGGAGATGGAGTTCGGCACTGAATTCACCCAATCGGTCTCGCCCGGTGAACATGTCGTCCGGATCACCAATCGGTTATACAGTGCCAAGCTGAACGTCACCACAAAGGTTGGTGAGACTGCCCATATCCAAGTTGGAAACTATTTTGGGCTATCCGGTCTGATCTTGATCACGATCTTTGGAGTGGGTCACTATAAGGTCTTTATCCGTGAAGTGACGGACAAAGCCGCTTGAAGACCGCGTTATAATGCGTAGGAATTCCGATTGAAACCATGGTTGTTTTCCGATCGATTCCGATACGATATATCCGTCGCATAGCTTCCTTGGCTTCCGTGTCTTTTGGGTTGTATGGATTCGCCCTTACCCTGCCCACGGTTCATAAGGTTGAATACAACGAATCCATTCAGCCGATCTTCAGTGCACATTGCCTCCAGTGCCACTCTGGCAAGAACAAGGCGGCTGGGTTGGATCTCTCAAATGCAAAAAGCGTCTTAAGTGCTCGAGTCTTTAAGGTTGGTCAGGCAGAAAACAGCATGCTGTTGGACCGCATTCTCGGCAAGCGCGGCCTACCCAGAATGCCGCTTGGATTCGGTCCACTCAGTGACCAGGATATTCAATTGATTCGTGACTGGATCAATCAAGGTTGCCTAGTATCCAACACTCATAAACGACATTGGGCCTATGTGAATCCCACTCGCCCAGCAGTACCAAAAACCGTTTCGAATCGCTGGGTGAAAAATCCAATCGACGCTTTTGTCGCTCAAAAGCACAAAGAACTCCACCTGAAACCATCGCCAGAGACTGATCGGACAACCCTTATCCGACGTGTGAGCTTAGACCTTATTGGCCTCCCACCGACACCTCAAGAAGTGGATCAATTCGTAGCAGACAAATCAAAGGATGCATACGAAAAACTGGTGGACCGACTTCTGGCCAATCCCCATTTCGGAGAGCGCATGGCGCTTCCATGGCTTGATGCCGCTCGATACTCCGATAGTAACGGCTTCCAGCAAGATGGAGATAACTACCAATACGTTTGGCGTGATTGGGTTGTCCAGGCTTTCAACAAGAATATGCCTTTCGACCAGTTCACCATTCAACAGTTGGCAGGTGACCTGTTGCCAGGTGCTTCATCCGATACTCCTGAGGGCATTCAGAAGCTTGTTGCAACTGGTTTTGTCCGAAATAATATGCTTAACGGAGAGGGTGGTGCCATCCCCGAAGAGCAACGCAACGTTGCCTTATTTGATCGTGTCGATACCTGTTCCACGACCTGGCTTGGAGTGACAATGGCATGTGCCCGATGTCACGATCACAAATACGATCCGTTTACTCAGAAGGACTACTACAGCATGTTGGCGTTCTTCAATCGTGTGCCCGAATCAGGGGTACCGTCGGATACGTTTGGCGGTTATTACATCGCCCAACCGTGGGTCTTCGCAGGCAACCCTGAGCAGATGAAGCGGTTCGAGTCCCTTAAATCAGATACCGATCGTCTGTCGAAGAAATGGAGTGAGATTGAGGCATCAGCTCCATTCAAAACTCAGCGTGAAGCATGGATCAAGGCGTTGACTCCCGGGAAAGACACTCCCAAGGACATCCGAGATTCACTTGCGAAGCCAGCCAAAGACAGAAACAAAGACGACAATCACCGGCTAGAAGACTATTTCCTGGTTATGGGCTTGGGTCGTGAGTGGAAAGAAACGAGAGATTCTCTCGTCAAGAACCAGCAGGAGCTCGACCGAATCAAGGCTGAACTTCCAAAGGTGATGGTGATGTCAGACAGGCAGGCTCGTAAGGCTCATATTTTCGCCCGAGGAAATTACGAGTCCCCACTTGCCGAAGTCCATCCGTCAACGCCAGATGCCTTACCTCCGATGAACATCATCGATCCAAAAGATCGTCTCGGATTAGCTCGTTGGATCGTCAGCCCCGAAAATCCGTTGACCGCTCGAGTCCAAGTCAATCGCTACTGGCAGATGCTGTTCGGCAAAGGTTTGGTCAAGACTCCCGAGAACTTCGGCGTCCAGTCCGAGCCACCCATTTACAAGGACCTCTTAGATTGGCTCGCAGTTGAATTTCGACAGAGTGGCTGGAATGTCAAGCACATGATTCGACTGATCGTGACCAGTTCCACGTATCGGCAATCATCTAAGGTCTCAAAAGAGATGCTCAAGTTTGATCCTGACAATCGTTACTTGGCGCGAGGGGCACGCTTCCGATTGTCCAGCTTGCTTATTCGTGATGAGGCCCTCGCAGCCAGTGGTTTGCTCAATCCAGCTATGGGTGGCAAACCGGTCTATCCCTATCAGCCGAAAGGTATTTGGGATGGATTGAACATCACCGACGAACGAGACTTCTCCTATCCTCAATCCAAGGGACAAGACCTATATCGACGTAGTATTTACACCTTTTGGCGTCGAACGGTTGGCCCGGGCAATATGTTCGATTCCGCGTCGCGACAGGTCTGCACCGTTCGTTCCTCGCGAACATCCACCCCGCTCCATGCTCTGACCACTCTCAACGATGTGACCTGGGTAGAAGCTGGACGTGCCTTGGCAATAAAGGTTCTACTTGAGAGCCCCAAGACAGTACCGGCAAGGCTGACCGATGCATTCCAACGAGTCTGCTCACGCAAACCGGACACCAGAGAATTGTCTGTCTTGGAAAGAAGCTTGAAGCAGTCCGTCGAATACTTCCAGAAGGACCACCAAGCCGCTAAACTCTTCCTGCAGCAAGGCGAGTATCCAATCAATCCCAAAATTGACCTCGCTGAGCAAGCCGCTTATGCCAATGTCTGCCACGCAATCCTGAACCTCGACGAGGCTCTATCCAAGGAATAAAGATGAACCCATTCTTCGAACGTGACCTTCGGATGACTCGCCGCCAGTTCTTTGGCAAATCGGCAAACGGATTGGGAGTTATCGCTCTGAGCGCCCTTTTAAATCAAGAGGGGCCCGGCGCAGTGGATCGAGTTGTACGACAACATCGAGGCGGAACACCGCCATTGCCAGGACTTCCGCACTTCGCCCCCAAAGCCAAGCAGATGATCGTTCTTTGGCAGGGTGGTGCACCCTCGCAAGTGGACCTCTTCGATTACAAACCCAACCTATTCTCAAGGAGGCTGGAAGAGCTGCCTGCTTCAGTTCGCTCTGGTACTCGCCTCAGCACCATGACCGCTTCCCAAGGCAAATACCCGATTCTCCCGGCCATTCAACCTTTCAGACAGTACGGTCAATCGGGAATGTGGCTATCCGAAATGTTGCCCCATATCGGCTCCATCTCAGACGAGATCTGCTTGGTTCGATCAATGCATACCGATGCCGTCAACCACGCTCCTGGCGTTACCTTCTTTCTTACGGGTAGCCAGATCCCAGGCCGCCCGAGCATGGGTGCATGGGCGACTTATGGACTCGGCACAATGACTGATGAACTCCCATCTTTCGTCGTCATGACATCGTCCGACGAGAAGAAGACTTGCGGACAACTCTTCTTCGACTACTACTGGGGTAGCGGGTTCATTCCCTCCCGATATCAGGGTGTTCAATTCAGGAGCGATGGCGATCCAGTGCTCTACCTGACCAACCCTCCCGGAATCTCACCAGAGCTTAGACGTAGCGTATTGAACGATATCACGGAACTAGATCAGCACCGCCTCCAAGACTACGGTGATCCCGAGATTGAGACCCGAATCACTCAGTACGAATTGGCATTCAAGATGCAGACAAGTGTTCCTGAACTCACCGATATCTCAAAGGAGCCCAAGAGCGTCCTTGAAATGTACGGTCCCGACGTCACCAAGAAAGGCACCTATGCTCACAACTGCCTCCTTGCACGCCGATTGATTGAAAGAGGTGTTCGTTTTGTGCAACTCATGCATAGCGGTTGGGATCAACACGGTAATTTGGATACTCAGCTTGCCCTGCAGTGCCGAGATACCGATCAACCGTCAGCCGCTTTGGTCAAGGATCTGAAACAACGTGGACTGTTGGATGAAACCATCGTTCTATGGTGCGGAGAGTTTGGTCGAACAGTATTTGCCCAAGGCGATGTGAACCGAAAGGATGCCCACGGTAGGGATCACTTTGGTGCATGCTACAGCATCTGGGCGGCGGGCGGTGGGTTCAAGGGCGGCCACGTTCATGGCGAAACCGATGAATTCTGCTACAAAGTCGTTCAAGATCCGGTTGGAGTACACGATATGCAGGCCACTCTTCTCCATCAATTAGGCATTGACCATGAAAGGTTGACGTACCGATATCAGGGGCGAGACTTTCGACTGACTGACGTTGCCGGTGAGGTCGTGAAGCCACTAATCGCGTAGCGACTTGAACTGCTCATTCCAACTCACCGCGATCCAGCCTTTGCCCTCGTCAAAGGGCAATGGGGTCCATCCCGTTGGCGACTTTTTGTCAGGAACAAATCGAGTTGCCTGAATAACCATTCCTGCTTGGGTCATCCGGTCATTCGGAGTCACGCGCCAGATATCTGTTTCATGTCGCCCCATATCTGACCACTCCCATCCGTTTTGCTTGGATAGTTCAAGCTTGGCTTTCTGAACAAAGCGTGAAATGTCCCCTTCAAACGTGTACCGAAACACCCGAGTGATCTGCTTCGAACTTGCGGATCGGTATTCACTCACCGAAACCAAATTCGATCTTCGACACAACGATTTGGGAACCGAGGAAGGTGTCCTTAGCGGTAAGTTCTTGACTGGGGATTCAGGACCAGCAAGCACCCAAAGTAGTGGCAAGATTGAGCTCATTGTGGTTCTATTTCAACTTGGCATCACAGAACCAACAAGTTCGCCATTTGAGGCATCCAAGACAACACTGTATTGGTTCTGATTCGCTCCGCTTCGCAACCGGAACTTAAAAGCCCAAACCACTTTGTATTCACTGGCATTCGGACCAGCCATATAAGCTTCCTGAGGCGTTCCCATCAGAATGACCTCGCTCGGATTCAGCGTCACAGGCTTTTCAGCACCCTTCAATCCTGTGGGGCTCATGGTTGACAAAGGTCCGCCATTGGGAACGTCAAGGCCGGTGCTATGGATTTTCTGAAATGCCTTGGTAGCTTCTTCTGCAGACTTAATTCGAATGGCTCCAAGTAGCTTGCTTGCTGGGCTTCGATTTTGGGTGAACTCTCTGAATTCACCACTTGGAATGGAAACAGTGAATGTCATCCTGTATTGTTGGTCCAACGGCTTGAAACCGCCCTTTAGAAACACGAACGAAGCAGTGGCAAGCCTAGAATCGGAACTTTCAAAATGCTCAAGTTTGATCGCGTCACTCCCTCTTAATCGATCCGCCCATCGAGAGACCTTTGCCGTTAATTCTGGATTGATCACTCCCTTCTGGGGTGGCTTGTTTTGAGACATAAACGGTCCGAACTTTAAGGTTGGATTTGGATTTGAACCGCGAAACACCAAGGAAATGTTGTGATCACCTTTGAGGTATTCACCCGTAGAAATCTCTTTTCCTCCGTCCAGAACACGAACAATCTTGATATTCGATGGTCCTTGTCCGCTTGATGAATAGCTTCGGAGAAAGTAAGGTCCAGGCACTCCTACGGTCTGGAGCACGGCCGTAATTTGCTTGACTGCCTCGTCGGCGGAAAGAGGCACTGATCGATGTTGCGAGTTGAGTAAATAGAGACCGATCATGAATAGACCTTTAACGGTTCAAGAGGCTGCCAGTAACAGCATCAACACACACAGGTAGTACATACCAATCTCGGTTATCGGTTCCTTGCTTGTTGTGGGCCGAAACCACTTCAACCCACACTAATCGAGCCTTTTGTTCATTCTTGAATTGATAATAACCAAGCTCCGTTCTATAAGAGAAGATCATCATATGTCTTGGATCGTTCACCGAATTGGTGTCATCGATTTCCCGCTGGTGAGTTCGGATCCATGATTTAAAGATTGATTCTGCAACGAGTCGGGGCTTTGTGGCCCTCGTTGCATTGACTTCTGGGAATGAGGGTCCAGACATGAATTCATTCGGAACGCCAGTTTTCCTATTGAACTGAACCATGGAAAACCCACTCATTTGTCCTTCGCCATAGAAGGTCAGGTCATACAACTTCTGGGCGAAAATTACGGTAACACGATCGCCAAGGATTGTTGATTGTGATGGAACGAAAATGGGTTTCCCTTTGACACCCAACTTTAAAATCAACTCCTTGGCATGTTGGATCAGCTTTGGGTCAGTCACTAAGGAGCCTGCCGTGTTCTTCCCATTATAAGGCGCGTCAATGCTAAGCGTACTGAGGTGCCTGTGGCGATCGCATCGAGCCATAACCGATTCCTTACCATTCAATCGAAAGTTGGTTTGAAATTCACCCCCAGCGGCAACTCCATTTCGATCACTCTCAACGAAGCGACAATCTACGAGCTTGAAATCCCCTCGAATTCCGGCTCCGTGAAGCAATTTAATTACGTAAGGCGGAGTTGTTTGCTTTGTAAGCGTGTTACCATCAATTCCCAAGCAAGTGCAGTAAACCAAGAATCCTTGAATGCTGATCACGGTCGCTACATTATCACTCTAAAACCAATTCTCGAAAGTGTTCTAATTCATCCCAGGGTCGTCGACCATCTTAAGGTCACCGGTAACTGCATCCACCATCATCTTCAGATAGCCTGACTCGACAGCCTTTGGTGCTCCATTGAACTTTGTCCACATCTGTGCAAACCAAACCAATCTTGCCTTAGGCTCGTTGGCAAACTTGTAGTACCCGAGCTCTGGACGGAGTTCGACCTTCACCTTCCAATCAGGCCCATAAAGATAAGCTGCTCCACCTCCCGACCTGTAATGGGTCTTCCCCCAATGCTCCAGCTTCCGAATCGCCACCTCCTTTGTGATAACCGCCGTGGAGGCAATCACGGGTGGAAAGTCCGGCGAGGAAAAATAGTCGATCGGCACCAGGGAGTCGGATTGGAATGTCACTCGATAACCATAAGTTGGATTCAGGTTAAAAAACCGCATGCCATTGAGCAGGTTTTTATATTGGACTCCTGTCGGAGCATTGCCGCCACCCACCACAAATGGTTGGCGCACGAAATTGCCTTTGGCACCAAAGAGCCGAACAAGTTCATCTGCTCTCCTCGCAAATCTAGCCGTATCAGAGTTGGGTTGTCGCGCGGTTCCATTCATCTGAGCTGGGTAAGGCAAGAATTGAATCTGTAAAAGCTTCCCATCCTGGCGTATCAGAGCTTGGACAAAATGCTTTTGGGGCTGATCGAATGCAACCTGAAATATCTTGCCATCACCGTAGCCCCATGCTTTGGCTTCAATTTTCCGGCAAGAGTTTAGCTTCAGGTCCCCAGATATTCCGGCCGAGCGAATGATTCGTTCTACACGCGTAACTGCACCCGCTTCGGAAAGGTCACCTCCTGCACCCAACAAGATAACGCTCCAAAAGGCTCCAACCATATCTGTTTAGTGTCACCTAGTCCAGGATGGGTTCTATGATTTCTCAGAAATCATTCAGGAGCGGTAATCTTTGCGACCTCATCCAGCTCGTCCTGACTCAAAATCCAGGTTCCAGCCGCGATGTTCTGATCGATCTGCTCCGGTTTGGTAGCCCCTGCAATCACACTACTGACCGGCGACTGCGCCAACAGCCAACTGATCGCAAGATCCAACAATCCCTTCCCACGCGACTGGACAAAACTCTCTAACTGCTCTACAATCGCCCAATTGCGTTCCGTCATATACCGGTCGCGGGCCCGCTGAGCGGAAGCAAATCTCGTGCCCTCTGGAATCAAATCGCGCTTGTACTTGCCGGTCAACAATCCACTCGCAAGCGGGAAGTATGGTAGAAGTCCCATTCCGAATTGACGAGCTGCGGGCATCAATTCCTTTTCGGCCGACCGCATCAGAAGACTGTATTCATCCTGACAAGAGATAAAGCGGTTCTTCCCTAACTCTTTGGAAATCCATTGTGCGTCGGCAACCTGCCAAGCTGGTACGTTAGAACACCCAAGGTAGCGGACCTTCCCTTGCGTCACCAGATCATCGAGAGCACGGAGCGTTTCTTCCATTGGGGTGAGTTCGTCTGGCGCGTGAAGTTGATAAAGGTCAATGTAGTCCGTCTGCAACCGCTTTAAGCTCGCTTCCACCGCTGTCATGATGTATCGTCGTGAAGCCCCTTTCAGCTTCCCAGCATCGTCCAGTTGCATCCCAAATTTGGTCGCCAGAACGATATCCTTGCGACGCGAACCCAATGTTTCACCGATGATCGTCTCAGAGCCGCCCGCGTTGCCATAAATATCTGCAGTGTCGAACAGCGTAATCCCTTGCTCAATTGCACGGTCAATCACCTTAACCGAAGCTTCCTGATCAATCCGCATGCCGAAGTTGTTGCAACCAAGTCCGACGGTCGAAACGAGAAGTCCTGAGTTTCCGAGATTACGCTGTGTCATAGGCCAATACTACGCGATTGACACCTCTGAAGTCGTCGCTCGTTAGCCAACCGTGCGATCTCTTACTTCATTCCAAGTCGGCTATATTGAACCAATCCTGGTACCGAAACCTTGACGAATAAGAATTATTCGCTCAGACTCTCTGGGTGGATCGAAGTGCCTTCACACTCCCCATTCTTACAGTTGCTGTTCTTGGAACGGTTTACTTCAGCGAATTCCTGACAAGTCCCGATAAGCCGGACGGAAAAGTTCACGTCAAATACTGGGAAAAGTGGACAGCTTTCGAGTTCGACGCGATGAAAAAGGTCGTCGACAGCTTCAATAAATCTCAAGACAAGATTCAAGTTGATATCCTCAGCGTCAGTGGTATCGAAGACAAAACCTTGATGGCGATCTCCGGCGGAGTTCCTCCCGACGTGGTCGGGTTATATGGTCCCAACGTCACCCAATATGCCGATAACCATGCCGTCATCCCGCTTGATGATATGTGCAAAGCTGCAGGGATCACCCGTGACCAGTACATAGAAGCTTACTGGGATATTGGTGTCATCCGAGGCAAAGTTTATGCTCTGCCAAGCACCCCAGCGACCACCGCTCTCCATTACAACAAGGAGATGTTCCAAGAAGTAGGGCTTGATCCAGAAAAGCCTCCCACGACGATTCAAGAACTGGATGAGGCAGCTAACAAACTCACGAAGAAAGAAGCCAATGGACATATTTTGCGAACTGGCTTCCTTCCGTCTGAACCAGGATGGTGGAACTGGGCTTGGGGTCCGTTCTTCGGTGGAAAGCTTTACGACGATAACGGCCACATTACGATCAACTCTCCTGAAAACGTCAGAGCCTACGAGTGGGTCCAACATTTCTCCAAGGATTACGGTGGGACCGCGCTCCAAACTTTTAAAGGTGGACTCGGAGGCTTCTCCTCGCCCCAAAACGCCTTCATGTCGAACCAATGCGGGATGGAGATTCAGGGCGTCTGGATGTACAACTTCATCAACATGTTCAAGCCGACGATGAAGTGGGCAGCCGCTCCATTTCCATCGGCAGGTCCCGGGCTAGAAAATCCAACCGTGGTTGACATGGACGTTCTGTGTATTCCGACTGGAGCTAAACATCCCAAAGAAGCATTTGAATTCGTGAAGTATGTCGAATCACAGAAGGGGATGGAACTGCTTTGCATGGGCCAGAAGAAGATCACGCCGCTCAAGAACGTGAGCGCCGGATTCATTGAGAATCACCCGAACCCATTCATCAAGCTGTTCATCAAGCTGGCTTACAGCAAGAACGCTGTATCCACCCCCAAGATCGGTTGCTGGTCACAGTACAACGATGAGATCAACAACGCTTTCAATGCGATTACCCTTATGCAAAAGACCCCTCAACAGGCGCTCGACGAAGTAAAAGATCGCATGCAGCCCATTGTCGACCGATACCTGGAGCACCTCAAGGCTCGAGGTGAAAAATGATGAGTGGTGGCAAGCGCGAAGCCAAGTACGGCTTTCTGTTCGCGTCCCCATGGTTACTTGGGTTCACGATCTTCATGCTGTACCCGCTGGTCGCGTCGATCTACTTCAGCTTCTGCGATTACTCAGTCCTGAAGTCCCCGATCTACATCGGTCTGGATAACTATAAAGCGCTCTGGGGAGATGAAGTCTTCTGGATTGCCCTTAAGAACACCCTGATGTATTCAGTGATTGCACTCCCTGCGGGCATGGCCACCGCCATCATTTTGGCGATGCTCCTGAATGCAAAGGTGAAGGGGATGACCGTTTACAGAACGATATTCTTTATCCCGTCCTTGGTCCCTCAGGTTTCGCTGGCCGTGCTTTGGATGTTCGTCTTGGACGGTGAGCATGGCATCTTGAACCCGCTCCTCAACAAGGTTCTAAACATCTTCCACCTTAGCGGACCGAACTGGATGACCGACCCAAACTGGTCAAAGCCTGCATTGGTCTTAATGAGCGTTTGGGGTGTCGGAAATGCGATGCTGATCTATCTAGCTGGACTACAAGATGTACCCGCTCAGTTGATCGAAGCATCTGAACTGGACGGTGCCAACGGGTGGCAGAAGACCAGACATGTCACTTTGCCGATGATCTCACCAGTCATTCTTTTCAACGGAATCATGGGCATCATCGGAACACTCCAAGTTTTCACCGTCCCGTACATCATGTTCCCGAACGGTCAGCCCGTTCGATCCACTTACTTCTACACGGAATATCTGTACGACAACGCCTTTCGTTATCACAAGATGGGTTATGCCAGTGCCATGGGCTGGATCATGTTTGTCATGATTCTTGGCCTAACCTTCGTCTCCGTCAAGATGAGTGAAAAGCACGTTCACTACCAAGGGAGCTAAGCCGATGAATAAGCAACAAGCCCATACCGCTCAGAGAATCCTCGTTCAGGTCGCCCTTGTGGTGTTGTCTGCCATCTTCCTGGTTCCATTTCTTTGGCTTCTGACCAC
>Ga0164297_10001819_pt1 | contig 21975 bp, 13 predicted proteins | sample GEODES058metaG_FD_113539 | JGI IMG/M metagenome (GOLD analysis project Ga0164297, IMG submission 113539) | Dystrophic lake water microbial communities from Trout Bog Lake, Wisconsin, USA - GEODES058 metaG | ecosystem: Environmental > Aquatic > Freshwater > Lake | place: USA: Trout Bog Lake... | reverse complement strand
GCTTCGCCTGTATCTTCTTCAGTATTCCTATACCTTAAAAATTGACAGTGCTGTATCCTCCAACCTCCCCGTTTCCAGTTCCGTCTTCCTACACAGCCCCGCTGCGCTTTTTGATTATCTCTTTACTTTAAAGAACATTTATTGTTCACTGTCGCAGTGAACTTTTATTTAAAATCCCGCAGGATTTAAATTTTTTAGCTATTTGCCTCGTTACCGAAGCGGCTGCAAAGATGGGAATAAAAACATATACCAGTCAAGTGTTATTTTCACTTTTTTTCAAATATATTTTTTAACCCCGGATTTCAATTTTTTGTACCCCTTCCTCGCAAAGGGGAGACAAATGTAAGGAGAAAAACAGCACCCTTCCAAAAGAAATGTTAAATAATTATTTAAACTGTTGTAAGCTAAGGTTATCGGGAATATAATACCCGTCGGTTTTTTGATGTGCCTGTTTCGTATCTTTGAAAACAGATATGAATACAGCCGGATTTCCGCCCGATTTTTTAAATAGTATTGCTGCTTCGCCTGGCTTCGATTCCGAAAGTTTCGTCCAAACACAGCTCGATGCCAACGCACCAACCTCCATCCGCATCAATCCTTTTAAAAAAACAGGGATAGTTTATACCGATAAAGTACAATGGTGCGACCAGGCCTTTTACCTCGAAACCCGGCCATCGTTCACCTTCGACCCCTTGTTTCATGCAGGATGTTATTATGTACAGGAGGCCTCGTCTATGTTCATCGGTCATATTTTCAACCATATCAAAGATGATGATCGGATCAGGGTGCTCGATTTATGTGCCGCCCCGGGTGGCAAAAGCACGCTTATCAGTTCCTTGTTAAATAATGACGACCTGCTGGTTGCCAACGAGATCATCAAAACACGCGTACCGGTATTAGGCGACAACCTGAGCAAGTGGGGACCAGCCAATACTATCGTTGCCAATAACGATCCAAAGGATCTTGGCCGACTGAAAAGCTTTTTTGATATCATACTCGTGGATGCACCCTGCTCGGGCTCGGGCATGTTCCGCAAAGACCCGGATGCCATGAATGAGTGGAGCCCGGCTAACGTTAACCTCTGCCAGCAGCGGCAGGAACGAATCCTGGCCGATGTGTACCCTGCCTTAAAAGAAGATGGCTACCTTATATATAGTACCTGCTCCTATTCCATAGAAGAAAATGAACAGGTGCTGGACTGGCTATGTAATGAATTTGAATTGGAAAGCATTCGCATTCCTATTGAAAATAATTGGGCGATCGTTGAAAGTAGATCTGAAGAGCATCAAGCCTGGGGTTACCGCTTTTACCCCGACAAAGTAAAAGGCGAAGGTCTGTTTGCCGCCTGCCTCCGAAAAAAAGAAAATACCGGCGAATTACCGAATACTAAATACAAGGAACAGCAAAAAGCCAATTATAAGGAGATCGACCTCGTAAAGCCATTTATAAAATATGCTGACAATTACTATTACTTTAAGGTAGGTGACGACTGGCTGGCAATTGACCGCATCCACAAAGAAGACTTGGGTACTTTACAACAATACCTATATATAAAGAAATCGGGCGTGCGTATAGGCAAAATGGCCGGGCGCGATCTGATACCTGATCATGAACTGGCGCTGAGTCTGATCGTTAACAAGGAACGCTTCTTAACTACTGAACTTAGCAAACAACAGGCCATACAATACCTGCAACGCGCCGACATTGCGGATCTGGAGATAAATGAAAAAGGTTGGAGCCTTATGAATTATGATGGCCAGACTTTAGGTTGGGCGAAGCTTTTGCCGAACAGGATCAATAATTACTATCCGAAAGAGATCAGGATTTTTTCTAAGGCGGAGTTGTAGAGGGGAGGAGAAAGGTGAAGGGCGAAAGGAAAAAGACGAAAGGTATTGGGTATTGGGTATTAGGTATCAGGTATTAGGTATTGGGTTAATAGGTAAAAGTTACCTGACACCCAATAGTCGATACCTCTTAACAAATAAACAACCCTGCTACCTTATACCCAATACCTGATAACAGATACCTGATAACAGATACCTGTTAACTAATATTGACCTATCGACAACAGTACCAACGTACAGGCATATTCCGTTTCAATTCCCTTTTCCTCAGCCAGCTTACGCAACTCGTCATTTTCGGTGCCCGGGTTAAATATCAGGCGTTTGGGCTGGGTATCCAGTATATAGTTATATAAAGGTTCCTGATGCTGGGGGCCGACATATAGGGTGATGGTATCTATATCGTGGTGGATGGTCTCCGGCTTTTCTATGGGCACTCCTGCTACTACACCGGTTTTTATGCCTACGTTGACTATGGGATGGCCTTTACTAACCAATCTGTTTGCAGCCAGGTTTGCATATCGGGTCTCGTCTGGTGTAGCGCCTAAAACGAGTGTTTTTTTATTATCCATTTATAATCCTGTTTAAAATAGCGATTTGCCCCGCATGGTAGACTTGATGCTGTATCAATCCCTCCACAAGTTGCTCGCAAGTCAGGCCATCATTGATCAAGCCCTGCCATTGCTCTTCCGGGAAATCGCTAATCACTCCCAACAAATTTACGTTGACCAGCTTCAGATCATTGACATAGTTCTGCCATTTTTCCTCATTGGGTGCACCGGTATCGGGCCAGTCGCCGCTTAAGGGCTGACTTGGTTCTTTGCCGTTCAGCCGATCAAGCACCTCTTCGGTCCAGCTCAGCATATGTAAAACAATTTCAGCGATCGTATGTGATGCACCAGGTGCTTTTTCATAAGCAGCTTCAAAACTTACCTTTTCGATAATAGCATATACAGGCTCCCCGTACCAGGGATCGCCGGAAAGAACGTTTTCAAGTTCTTGCTGTAGTTTTTCGGATGTTGTCATTTTCTACAATTTCAAATCGTGCGCCTCCGTTAAAACTCCGAGCCCTTTGTGGTTACAGATTTAACCACAGAGGTCGCAGAGGGTTTCTCAGAGAAGCACAGAAAATTTCTATTAGAAGACCAAATAAGTTTTTGCCGCAACCGCACAATTGATCCCATCTATCGCTGCAGATATTATACCCCCGGCATAACCGGCGCCTTCCCCGCAGGGAAATAAGCCTGCTACCTGGGGATGCTGCAGTGTTTCCCTGTTCCTCGGTATTTTTACCGGCGACGATGTTCTTGATTCCACACCTACCAATATCGCTTCATTAGTAAAATAACCTTTCATCTTCTGCCCAAAAACAGGCAAGGCTTTACGTAGTCTTCCGGCTATCCAGTCAGGTAACACCTCATCTAAAGCAATACTTTTTGTGCCGGGCAGGTAGGAGTTTTTGGGCAGATCTGCCGACAAGCGTCTTTTTACAAAATCAACCATCCGCTGCGCCGGAGCAACCAGTTGTCCCCCACCCGCAGTAAATGCCAGCTGCTCTATTTGCTGTTGGAAACGCAATAATCTGAAAGGGTCCTTTTCATCGCCTTTCACATCTTCAAAATTAATTTGTACAACAGTTCCGGAATTGGCATATGGATTATTCCGTTTCGAGGGGCTCCACCCATTCACTACGATCTCTTTATCTTCGGTTGCACAAGGTGCTATGATACCACCCGGGCACATACAAAAGGAGAATACGCCGCGGCCATCTACCTGCTCAACCAAACTATAATAAGATGGTGGTAAATGCTCATCCCGGATTTCGCAATGGTATTGGGCAATATCAATGATCTCCTGCGGATGTTCTATCCTGACACCTAAAGCAAATGGTTTAGCTTCTATCAATATATTTTGACGATGCAGCATTTCAAATATGTCACGCGCCGAGTGGCCGGTAGCCAATATAACCGCATCTGCTTTCCACGCTTCACCATCATGGGTTCTAACCCCTTTGATCTTCCCAAACTCCTCGATCAATCCAGTGACTTTAATATCGAAATGAACCTCTCCTCCGGCATTTTGTATCGATTCGCGAATTGCTGTAATAATACCGGGAAGCTTATTGGTACCGATATGCGGGCGGGCATCTATTAAAATATCTTCTGATGCGCCATGCGCCACAAAGGTTTTGAGTACCTGCACTACATCCCCCCTTTTGGTTGAACGAGTGTATAATTTACCATCCGAATAGGTTCCGGCACCCCCTTCTCCAAAGCAATAGTTTGATTCGGGGTTAACTAAACCTTGCTTATTGATATTTGCCAGGTCGCGGCGGCGTTGTTTAACATCTTTTCCCCGCTCCAGAATAATGGGCTTTAAACCTGATTCTATACATTGTAAAGCGGCAAATAATCCTGCCGGACCTGCACCTATAATAATAACTGGTTTGGCATCTTTTACGTTAGGATATTTAACGGTATAGATTTCGGGGCTAAAGGGTTCATTAATATATACCTTAACCTGCATCCGGTAAACTACTTTGCGCCCACGGGCGTCTATAGAACGCTTCAACGTTTTTACGCCTGTGATCTGATCAGGCGATATTTTAAATGAGGCAGCCGCCAAACGTTTGATGACAAGTTCATCCTCATGCTGCCCGGGTTGGCAGACTATTTCGGTCTCTTTGATCATGTTTTTGCCCGGTTTTTATCCGGGATAAAACAAAGATAGTGATTTGTTGGTTTGTGATTAGTGATCAGGAAGCTGAGCCCTCGGTTTTTAATAAAAATATAGATCTGATGATGATCAGGTAATTTTTCAAAAGCGTCAAATTCCATCCAAAATCCCTAATTTTCACAAAATTTAGGTCTGAAAATTACGCTTTGAAAATATTCATCCAAAAAATTCTGCTGCTATGTTTGCTTACTTTAGGATGTTTACTACAAGTATCGGCACAACAACTGCTGGTGACTGGCAGAATAACAGATGCAAGCAACAAAGGCATCGGTTTTGCAATAGTCTATATCCCGGGCTACGGTTATGGCACCAGTGCTAACGAGCAAGGCTTTTACCAACTCAAACTCAAGCCTGGTTCCTACAAGGTGGCTTTTCGCAGTCTGGGTTACCATGAACTGGTTGAAAATATTGATATCCAGGATCATAATCTGGTGCAAAATGCCGTTTTGGTTGGCGAAACCAGCATATTTAATATGCCTTCCGGGATGGCTACAGATTCGGGGCGCCAACTGATCATCAAAGCACTGGCAAAAGGCAACTATTTTCAAAAACAGGCAAAGATCTTTTCCAATGCAACTTACCTAAAAGGTGTACAAAAGCTGGTGGGTGCCCCAAAGTCATTAATGAATGCAAACGTTTCAAATGCGCTCAGTATTGATAGTGATGGTAAGGGTATTCTTTATCAAACAGAGTCGTCATGGATATTTAACCACCTCACAGAAGAACGCTTAAATACACTTTCAGCGGGTGAAAATGCGGTATTCGGCTACGATAAAGCCTCAGACCTTTCACAGGATCTTTACCGGAATATTCTGACTATTCCCGGTCTCAGCAGCCATGGCTTTATATCGCCACTTGGCAAAAAGGCCCTGACCTATTATAGATACCGGTTAACCGGCGCCGAGATCGAAAATGGGTTGTTGATATACCGGATCATGGTTATACCCAAACGTACACACGGACCGGTTTTTACGGGCAATATTTATCTGGTCGCAAACGATATGCAGCTTTATGCCGCAGACCTGTTACTTACTGATAAAGCGAACAAATTAAACCAGTTGGATTCTTTACGAATACGTCAGCAATATGCACCAATTGGCAAAAACACTTGGCAACCTTTAACTATTCACTACAGTTTTAAAGGTAATGTACTTGTTTTTAAATACGAAGGGTATTACCTGGGGCTTTATACTAACTACCAACTGGTTCCGCCCTTACCGAAACATTTTTTCAACGGCGAGCGGCTCCGTATTGACAGTAGTGTAATGGAATCGGATTTAAATTACTGGCGGGGTATCAGGCCTGTACCGCTGACTGCTCAGGAAATCAAAGACTATAACAACAAAGCCGATATAAAGAATCTAAAAAATGCTATGGCTAAGTTTAATGAACAGCATGGCAGCAATAATCGATTTAAGCCATTTCCGTACCTGCTTTATGGGTATAAGGCATCCTATAGTCAAGGCAAAGACAGCTTGTATGCCTTCCCCTTTTTACAAACTCTGTTTTACAATACTATTGAAGGGGCCGGTATTAATCTACAGGCCAGCTATTCGCATCGCATTGATTCATCCCATTCATTCAGCCTAACCCCTAACCTGCGATACGGCATTGCCAATAAGTTAATGAATGCCAATCTAAGGGGTGAGTACATTTACGACCATAACAATCTTGGTAAAATAAACGGAGGCTTTGGCAGCGACTTGTTGGATCTGAGTAATGTAGGTACACGTTCACTTTACTTCAATACCCTAAGCACTTTACTTAGCGAACAAAACTTCGTTAAATATTATCGTTCGGAGTTTATCGACGGTGGTTTTCAGCGGCTTCTTGTGCGGGGCCTGTTATTGAAAACTGACCTTTCATTCGCACAACGGACACAATTATATAACAACTCCTATTATTCAATAGATACCTATAAAGGCCGGCACCTGACATCAAATAACCCATTGGCACCCGATTCTGTAGCTGCTAAAGACCGTTCGCTATTATTCCCGCAAAACAAGGCTTTAACTATTTCTGCTTCGCTTACCTATTCCATCAACCAGGAATACGTTAGTCGGCCAGGCGGTCGGGAATACCTGCCTTCAAACTACCCTCAAATTAAACTGAGTTACCGCAAGGCCATTAAAGGACCATTTGGGGCTAATGCCGACTATGATTTCGCATCCCTCGCTTTATACCAGGAACATTTAAATACCGGGCTGCTGGGTTTTTCATCATTTAAGATCGAAGCCGGGAGTTTCCTCAATAACAGCAGGGTATACTTTATGGATTATAATCATTTCCAGGGCAACCAGGGCACCACTTTTGATCCTACGCCGGGGAGCTTTCATTTCCTGCCTTTTTACACTTATAGTACCGATGGGCCCTATTTTGAAGCGCATTATGAGCATAACTTTTCTGGCTTCTTTTTTAGCCGGATACCCTTGTTGAGATCGCTTAAACTGGATGAAATTGCCGGCATCAACTACCTGAGCGAAAACAATAACTATAACTACTCAGAATTCTTCATTGGGGTACAGCACTCAATTTTCCGTGTAGATTATGGCGTTTCCTACCAGGGAACCCACAAATACTTGCAGGGGTTCAGGATATATTACGGGATAAAGTAGGGAATATCTGGTATTAGTTAACAGGTATTAGGTATCAAGCTTTGTTGACTATTAATTGGACAACCAATAAGTGTTTGAGATTGGTGAATTTTTGAACATTTAATTTTTGAGATATAGTAAATAAAAACAATCCTTTTGCCCTCTAAGTATCCCCTATACCTCCTAATGATACCCAATACCCGTTAACTGATAACCAATACCTGTTAACTAATAACCTATAACTAATTACAAATTATTATCTTTGCCTCGCATTAAACGCCGTTTGCAGCGGTATCAATGGTTTATGGAAAAGTACAATACCCTACTCTATTATTGCTATTCGGCAATAGCTGATGCGGAGCAATTTGCTGCCGATCACCTCAAATTTTGTAAATCGCTTAACCTTGTTGGCAGAATTATAGTTGCTGATGAAGGTTTGAATGGCACCATATCGGGCACTGCGGAAGCTTGTCAAACCTATATGGACACTTTGCATGCAGATGAACGATTTGCCGGTATCGATTTCAAAGTTGACGAAGTAAGCGAGCCTTCTTTTGTAAAGATGCATGTTCGCTATAAAAGCGAGATCGTGCATTCAGGCTTACGTGATCCAAATGTGATAAACCCGCAGACAAAAACCGGTAAACACTTAGATCCAAAAGATTTTTTAGCCATGAAAGATCGCGATGACGTGGTGATTCTGGATGTTCGTTCTAATTATGAGCATTCGCTGGGCAGGTTTAAGAATGCCATAACCCTTGATATCGAAAATTTCAGAGATTTTCCCTCAAAGATCAACGAGCTGGCAAAATTCAAAGACAAAAAGATATTAACTTATTGCACCGGGGGTATCAAATGCGAAAAAGCTTCGGCGCTGCTTTTGCATGAAGGTTTTCCTGAAGTTTACCAATTGCACGGCGGCATTATAAAATACGGCAAAGAAGCTGGCGGCGAAGACTTTGAAGGCAAGTGTTATGTATTTGACAACCGGCTTTCAGTTGAAGTAAACCATGTAAACCCTGTAGTTATTTCCACCTGTTACAATTGTGGCAAGCGTACCGATAAAATGATCAATTGCGCTAATCCTGAATGCAACGAGCACTTTACGCAGTGCGATGAATGCGGATGGGAATTGGATGGCTGTTGCTGCGAAGCGTGCAAAACACATCCTCGTAAACGAGTTTATGATGGAACGGGATATTATGTAAAGGTGCCTCAACCCATCGGCGGCATTAAAAAATCAAAAGCTCTGCTGACCGAATAAGGCCAGTATTTAGTCTTGACCAACAATAGTATATTCCGCCTGCAAATAGTTTTATGTTATTTGCGTTTTATCGGCTGTGCATTAATTTAAAAATCAACCTGAATAAACCATATATCCGGATTACAGAAGCTGTAAAATAAGCCTTATATTCATTTCTATTTTAGAATTGCAAACAATTAGGGCCCAGGGTTGTTATTAACACTTCAAAATGTAAATTCGTACCACGAAGCTAACCTATTCACGACCAATTATATCATATGGCTAAACCCCTACGCCTCATTTTACTCTTTTTGCTATTTACTTTAAATGCTTTACAAGCAGCCGAAATAAAAAGCATCGGGGTGCCCTATGTACAAAATTATACCAAAGAGATCTACCAATCGGGCAATCAGAACTGGTCGGTTACCCGCGACGAGCATGGCATCATGTATTTCGGCAATTCGGGTGGCTTACTTTCGTTTGATGGACGTTACTGGCAATCATATACCATGCCTAATGGCCTCATTGTACGTGCCGTAGCATCTGACCGAAAGGGTAAAGTTTATGCTGGTGGCTTTGGCGAGTTCGGCTATTGGCAAAATAATTCCGAAGGTCAATTCCAATACCACTCGCTGGTTTCATTGATCCCAAAAGAAAATCAGCCCCTTAACGAAGAAATTTGGAAAATATATATTGATGATCAGCAAATCATCTTTCAGTCATTTGGCAAAATTTTTATTTACAGCCATGGTAAGATCAAAGCTGTAAAGGCATCAAATCCATTTCTTTTCCTCTTCCAGGTAGGTAAACGTTATTTTGTAGAAGAAGTAGGTGCGGGTCTGTTTGAATTAAAAAACGATAAGCTTGATTATGTTGCCGGCAGTAATATTCTGGGCAATGGTGGCATATTATCCATACTTCCTTTTCCTCATCATAAATTCCTGATCGGAACTGCGCACTCCGGGTTGTTTATTTATGATGATAAACACATTGTTCCACTAAACAGTCCGGCTAACGATTTTTTAAAGACATACCAGTTAAACAATGGTGCCGTTATACCGGGCAAGTATTTTGCTTTCGGCACTATTCTTAATGGCATTATTGTCATTGACACTACGGGCAAAGTTGTACAGCAGATCAACAAATCGAGCGGTTTACAGAACAATACTGTTTTAAGTCTTTATACAGACAACGAACAAAACCTATGGGCAGGACTTGATAATGGTATTGACCGCATAGAAGTTAATTCGCCTTTATATTTTTATTTCGATAAAACAGGACGTTTCGGTACGGTTTATTCGAGCATTATTTTTGGCGGAAAAATTTACCTTGGCACCAACCAGGGTCTATTTTACAGCGATTGGCAGGATGAAGCCAACCAAAAAGCATTCCAGTCATTTGATTTTAAACTAATACCAGGCTCACAGGGGCAGGTTTGGGAATTGTCGGTAAAAGACGGGCGTTTGCTCTGCGGCCACAATGGTGGCACTTACCAGGTTAGTGGTTCAACCATGACCAGCATTACCAATACCAGCGGAGGGTGGACAATTAAAAAGTATAATAACGACAAGTTGATTCAAGGGACCTACACGGGTCTGATCGTTTATAAAAAAGATGCTGGCGGCAATTGGGTATTCGACCACAAAGTTGAAGGCTTCGATGAACCTTCACGGTATGTTGAAGAAGACAATCGGGGACAACTGTGGGTAAGTCATGCCTATCGTGGCATTTATAAGTTATCGCTCAGCCCCGATCTGCAAAAAGCAAATGCGGTAAAATTCTACGATAAGCGTTATGGTTTGCCAGGCAACTATAACGTCAATATTTTTAACCTCGATGAAAGGATCGTTTTTTCGTCCGATTCGGGCTTTTTTGTTTATGATGATATTAACGATCATTTTTACAAATACCAGCAACTGAATAATAAACTGGGTTCTTTTGCTACTTCAAACAAGATCATCCCTGCGCAGGATAAAAAATACTGGCTTATTAGCCGGGGGAGGGTTGCACTGGCCGATTTTTCATCACCCGGAAAATTAGCGATCGATTCTAATCGCTTTAGTATTCTCGACGGAAGAATGCTGCACAACTATGAAAGTATCAGCCGGATCAATAATTCTATTTATTTGTTCGGCGTTGATGATGGCTTTGCTATCCTGAATGATGGCGCAAACAATAACAGCGCCGATTTGAAATTACCACCGGTACTTATCCGTAAAATTGAAGATATAACGGAAAAAACTAAAATCATTCCGGTTGCTGATACGTCCAGTGAAATTGAAATACCATACTCGCAAAACAATATCAGGATATCTTACACTTTGCCTTATTACCGGCAGGGAAAGGTAAGATTTCAATACTATCTGGAAGGATATTCGCGTGGCTGGTCTGATTTGAACAGTCAGACTCAGAAAGAATTCACCAACCTCGACAGGGGCAATTACCGGTTTAGGGTACGCGCCCAGGTTAACGATGAAGGTATATCACCCGAAACTGTTTTATCATTTACCATATTACCTCCCTGGTACGCCGGCAAAATTGCCATTGGTTTCTACCTGTTACTTTGTATCCTTGGCTTTTATCTGGTACGGTACATATATCGCTTAAAATTAAAACGGCACCAGCACCATATACACGAAAAGTTAAGAAAAGAGCACGAAGACTTTTTGCGCCAGGAAGCTATTGCCAATGAGCAACGCATCGTTAAGATCAGGAACGAGCAATTACAGGCCGACCTCGCCAGCAAAAGTCGCGAATTAGCCAACTCGGCAATGAACATCGTTTACAAGAATGAGCTGTTGCAAAAGATCAGTGAAGAAATGACGCAGTTGAAAGATGCTTCGGGCAAAACCTTATCGGCCGATCAGCTTAAACGCATTCAAAAGGTAATTGATGACGGCATGAGTGATGAACGCGACTGGAATTTGTTTGAGAGCAGCTTTAACGAGGCACACGAAAACTTTTTCAAGAAACTGAAAGTTCAGCACCCCGATCTGGTTCCAAACGATCTTAAACTTTGCGCATACCTGCGTATGAACATGAGCAGCAAAGAAATAGCATCGCTGTTAAATATATTACTTCGCGGTGTAGAGATACGCCGCTACCGACTGCGTAAAAAGCTCGACCTGGAACATGATAAGAACCTCGTGGAGTTTCTCATGGAGTTATAATACTACATCATTACCTCTCATAGGCAATTGTTAACTTATTGTATCATACTTCTTTAATGTAGTATGTAATTTCTACACTATGAAATTGCAACACACTGAAAAACAATTTATTACTACAGGTGTTCCCTTTTCATGAGATAGCATCTTTTTAAATGATGTATTAATGTAGAGTACAATAATTTGTTAAGAAAGTATTATCTCAACAACTTCGTACAGAATAACAACCAATTATCTATTAATCTATTTATCTAATTACCACATGAGAAAAATTTTTACTTTTTCGGGGTTGTTGCTGTTATGTTTACTTTTAAATAATGCTTACGCACAGAATGTTACCATTAAAGGTAAAGTTACTGACGCAACTACCGGCGAAACTCTGATCGGCGTAAGCGTACAATTAAAGGGAACAACAACAGGAACACAGACCGACGCCGGTGGCCAGTTCGCCCTTAGCGTACCCCCAAATTCAATTTTAGTTTTCAGCTATCTTGGCTATGCTGCACAACAGCTAAGCGCAGTGCCGGATATTGCAGTAAAATTATTACCTACAGCAAGCCAGTTGCAGCAGGTAGTAGTTATCGGATATGGCACACAGCGGAAGGTTGACAATACGGGCTCCATTACAACCGTAAAAGGGTCGGAAGTAGCCAAAGAGTCTTCACAAAATGCGCTGGCCTCACTTCAGGGTAAGGTTGCAGGCTTAAGCGTGATCAATAGCGGTTCACCTGGTGCTTCACCGCAGGTGACTATTCGCGGATTAGGCTCTATTGGTGGCAGCACCAGTCCTTTATACGTTGTTGATGGCGTTTGGTACGACGACATTTCGTTCCTGAATACCGCCGACGTTGAGAGTTACAGCGTATTGAAAGATGCATCAAGCACTGCTATTTATGGTATACGCGCCGCTAATGGTGTTATTGTTATAACAACCAAACGGGGTACAGTAGGCAAACCGGTGGTTAACTACAATGGTTATGCCGGATGGCAGAAAGCCACCAACCTGGTACCTATGGCCAATGCAACGCAATATGCAACTGCTATCGACGAATTATACCAATCAAATAATATCACCCCGGTTTTGTTTTCCGATCCGTCGAGTTTTGGAACCGGAACTAACTGGTACAATCAGATTTTGCATAATGCTTTTGTAACCAATCATGATCTGTCACTGAACGGTGGTACTGATAAATACCGTTACAATTACTCTTTCGGTTATCTTGATCAGGATGGATTGGTAAAGACCAATAATTACAAACGATACACCTTCCATGCATCTAATGACCTGAAGGTAGCTGATGTGGTTACCGTGGGCTTTGCTGCAACTTTACTTTCAAGTGAATCCAGAGACATTAATGGCGGCATATTTCACCAACTATATGGAGCCGCTCCTACCCTGCCTGTATTTTATTCAACCGGTGCCTATGGCGATCCTGCTGACTATCATACAGGTGATGGCAACAACTATAACCCACAGGCTACGCTCGACTTCTTTAACCAGCATTCAAAAAACCAAAGGATCACCGGCAATATTTATGGCGAGTGGAGTATTTTGAAAGAACTGAAGTTTAGAACCAGCTATAGCATTGATATTGGCCAGGCCGAACTTAGAGCCTATACACCAAAATACTTTGCCACGCTGGCGCAACAAAGCACCGTAAGTTCAGAAACTGTAGATCATACCCAAACCAGTAACTGGATGTGGGAAAATACGCTGACTTACGACAAGCATATCAACGATCATCATATTACTGTGCTGGCCGGCTATACTGCACAGGATAATACAACCTATTATGCGAGCGGTTTTGCTCAAAATGTACCCTACACTGCCAGTGGAAGTATCCGTAATTCGTTCCCGGATACTGCTAAAAATGTATTCCAGGCGGTTGTGCCAGGCCAGCAACCCCATACCCGTGCCCTGTCGGAGTTTGCCAGGGTTAACTACTCTTACAAAGACACTTATTTGTTAAATGCATCTTATCGTTATGATGGCGCATCAGGCTATTATTATGGCAATGGTGCCCACGCATTTGGTCCGTTCCCATCAGTAGGTTTGGGTTGGGTGATCACCAACGAGTCGTTCCTGAAAGATCAGCATGTATTTGACCTGTTGAAGCTGAGAGCAAGCTGGGGCCAGGTTGGTAACGCCAATGTTCCGATCAACCTATCAAATGTTGCTGTTACCAGCGACCCGGGATACCTGACAGCTATATTCGGTAACCCGCAGCAGTACTATCAGGGATCTGTTATCAATACAGTAGCCCCTCCGGTTACAACATGGGAAAAAGCACAATCTACTGATATCGGACTTGAAGGTGCTTTATTGAACAACCATTTAACTTTCGAAGCCGATTTTTACGATAGGACTACGGAAAATGCCATCTTTGCTATCCCTATTCCTGCGTCAGTTGGTGCTCGGGGCGGCAATATTGAAGGCAATCAGGCCAAGATCAGGAACCGCGGTGGTGAATTTATCTTAAGCTGGAAAAATAGCCCAACAAAAGACTTTTCTTACAGCATCAGCGCCAATGTAGGTATCAATAATAATACTGTAATTAACGTTATAACCGGCAAAAACCCGATTTATACCGGAGGTAACGGTATTGCCAATGGCGCCCTTGCAACACGTATCGTACAAGGCGAGCCAATCGGCGAGTTTTATGGATACAAAGTAGTAGGTATCTTTCAAACGGCAGCCGAGGTGGCAGCCTCAAAACAAACTTCCGCTAAACCCGGAGATTTTATCTACCAGGACACTAACGGCGATGGATCAATTGACAGTCGCGACCGTGTAGTGTTAGGCAATCCAAATCCTAAGTTCAATTATGGTATCAATACTTCATTTACCTATAAGAATTGGGATTTGATGCTGGATATGCAAGGTGTTGCAGGTGTTGATATTTATGCTGCTGACATTGCCTACCGTTATGGCAACGAAAACTTCACTGAAGACTTCTTCACACATCGCTGGCATGGAGCTGGTACTTCAAATACCTACCCATCTGTTAACGTTGGTTCAAATGCCAATGCGGCACCAAATTCATTTTATGTGCAAAGCGGCGCCTATTTCAGGTTGCGTAACGCCCAATTGGGTTATACCATACCGGGCACTGTATTAAGTAACCTGGGTATCAAAAAAGTACGCCTTTATGCTAACGCACAAAATGCACTCAACATTTTCGGGTACAAAGGTTTCAACCCCGAAGTTGGTGGCGGCGTAGGCAATCTGGGAATTGATGCTAACGTGTACCCACTTTATGCAACCTACAACTTTGGTGTTAATGTCACATTTTAATTGAGATAAAGAGATGAAGATTAAAACGAATTTTATGCAGAAAGCACTTCTTATAGGTATTCCTGCATTATTACTGATCACTTTTCAAAGCTGTAAAAAAAGCTTTTTAAATGTACAGGCAAAAGGCACAGTTGCAGCAACGCAATTCTGGCAAACCCAGGCAGACGCAACCGGAGCAGTTAATGGTATGTACGCGTACCTTCACGAATGGACAAACATAGCTTTTGCACCAATTGCTGTTGAAAGCATGGGATCTGATGATGTTGATAAAGGCAGTACACCTACCGATGCATCATTCATGAATGATTTCCACAACTTCACTGCAAATTCAGGAGAAGGTCAGATTGCTGATTTCTGGGGCGGTGAGTACAGCACGATTAACCTGGCAAACCAGATAATTGACAATATACCTGCTATCAATATGGATGCGGCTCTAAAGGCACGCTACCTTGCTGAGGCGAAATTCATCCGCGCTTATGCCTATTTCAGGCTGGTTAGGGCGTTTGGTGATGTACCGCTTCGCTTACATATTCCTAAGACTGCGGCTGAGTACAATTTGCCACGCACAGCAAAGGCGCAGGTTTGGGCCGCAATAGAAGCTGACCTGACTGATGCCGCCGCTGTATTACCTCAGGCTTACTCCGCTGTCGACATTGGTCATGCTACTAAAGGAGCTGCATTAGCCTTGCATGCAAAGGCAGCAATGTACCAGCATAAATGGAGTGATGTGCTGAGTTTAACCAACCAGGTAATGGGATTGGGTTATTCCCTGTTTCCCAACTATGAGCAATTGTTCCGGACAAATAACAAAAACAATTCGGAGTCTATCTTCGAGATACAGTGTATGCTGATCCCGAACAATCCGAACGCTTCAAACTCGCAATATTCGCAGGTACAAGGTGTACGTGGTTCTACTGGCGGTGGCTGGGGCTTCAACGTACCTAGCGCAGCATTGGCAGCGGCATACGAACCAGGCGATCCGCGCAGGGACGCTACCATTATTTTCCGCGGTGAAACGACACCAGAAGGTGATGTGATCCCTGCATCGGGTGACAACCCTATGTATAATCAAAAATCGTACGTGCCATTCGGCTTATATGTATCAGGTTTTAACGAAGGCTGTCAGCAAAACAAGATCGTTTTACGCTACGCCGACGTATTGCTGATGAATGCTGAAGCCAATAACGAACTGGGCAACAGCGCAGCAGCTTTAGCTTCCCTGGAACTGGTAAGAGCCAGAGCCAGAGCAGGCAATAATGCCATCCTGCCGCCGGTAACTACTACTGACCAGGCTCAATTGCGTACCGCCATCTGGAATGAGCGCCACGTTGAACTGGCCATGGAATTCGATCGTTATTTCGACGTTATCCGCCAGGGTCGCGGAGCCGCATTATTTGGTTCAAGGGGCTTTAAAGCTGGCAAAAACGAAGTTTGGCCAATTCCTCAAAATGAGATCGACCTGAGTGCAGGCGTTTTAACACAAAACCCCGGTTATTAATTATTAATCGCAAAAAGAAATGAAGACATTCAAAAATAAAATAACAGCCGGGCTGGTTTTGGGAGCGGTCATCAGTTTCACGCTATCGTCATGCCAGAAGGAGTTTAATCCTAAATCATACGCGCCTAAAAAGCCGCTGCCAAGTTATAGTGGTTATACCGCTTCCAAGGACATCGAACCTGCTCACCTGGTATCTTACTGGCCGTTTAGCGGCAGTTTGAAAGACAGCCTTTCAGCTACCACAGCAGTAGCAACCGGCACCGGTTATGGTACTGGTGTAATTGGCCAGGGCTTACAGGGTGCAAACAATTCCTATGCCGTATCTGATGTTCCTGCTGCAGTTAAAGGCATTCACAGTTTTACCATCTCATTATGGGTAAACATGCCTCAAAACGTGGGAGCAGTTGGTTTGATCAGTATTGCTCACAGTCAGAATTTCTGGGGCAACTTTGATGTATTTTTTGACAATGGTGGTTCGGCCACAACAGGCGTTTTAAAAGTACATATGTATAATAACGCAGGTTCAACCAGCGGCGTTGATGGCTGGGAAGGTGGCTACACCGTTTCTAATCCATGGAATACCTGGACACAGGTCGCCGTTACCTATGACGATACTACAGGTACAATAACCGTTTATTATGATGGTGCCCAGGCAGGTGTTAACACGCCATCAGGCTTTAGCCCGCTTGATTGGTCTGCCGCATCCAAATTGGCATTCGGAACCCTGCAGTTCCAAACTACGCCATCGCTTACTTCTGCAACCGGCTCCCAAGGCTGGGCAGGATATGTGACCGGTGTATTGGACCAGGTGAGAGTTTACAACGAAGCGTTATCAGTAACACAGGTATCGGCATTGTATAACCTTGAGAAATTAGGGAGATAGGTTGATTGATTAGTTGAAGGCTGCCTGCCCGCACAAGCCGGGCAGCAGCCTTTTTTCTTGCTCAAACAATAAATGTTAAATTCGGAAAGATATTTGCAGCGGATGAAAAAAATAAAAATACTGGCATTAATAGCCATTCCTGTTTTTCTTACTTCCTGCGGCAAACAACATAATCAACCGGCACCGCCTGCACCAGTTTCTTTTAGTTTTAGCGGCTTGAAGGTGAACGGCAGCTATAATGGTTTTAGCTACAAAGGTGTTCCTGCAAACTCCATTGTAAAAATATCTTTTTCAGCGCCTTTAAACATCAGTACAGCGACAGGAAGCCTGAGTGTTTCGTCTGGTAACGGTACTTCGCCGGGTTTTGTCACAAGTTTTGAAAATAAAGACAGCACCCTGGTGATCACCCTTTCGGCATTGCAGCCGATCACACAATATAATTTGAATGTAGCGTCCTCACTTAAATCAGTTTCCGGTGGTGCACTTCAAACAGCCGTCAGCCTTCAACTGCTAACGTCGATCGATACAAGCGACAAGTTTCCGCAAATAAGTGATAATGCCCTGCTTGATCTGGTACAGCGGCAAACACTCAAATATTTCTGGGACTTTGGCCACCCCGTAAGTGGATTGGCGCGTGAGCGCAATACCTCCGACGATGTGGTTACCATAGGCGGCTCCGGCTTTGGCATCATGGCTATTGTTGCTGCCAGTAATCGTGGTTTTATAAGCCATGCCGATGCTCTGGCAAGGTTACAGAAGATTGTCGGCTTCCTGAAAAATACGGCCCAAACCTACCACGGCGCATTTCCGCATTGGATGAATGGGGCTACCGGAGCGGTGGTGCCTTTCAGCCCTCAGGACGACGGTGCCGACCTGGTGGAAACTTCGTATCTGATGGAAGGACTGCTTACGGCACGTCAGTATTTTAATGCCGCCGGCACAGATGAAAGTAACCTAAGAAATGATATCAATACGCTCTGGAATAATGTCGACTGGAATTGGTTCACGCAAAATGGTCAAAACACTTTGTATTGGCACTGGAGCCCGAATTATGGGTGGTCGACCAACCAACAGATAAACGGCTGGAACGAAGCATTAATAACATACGTACTGGCAGCATCGTCAACTACACACCCTATCAGTAAAGCTGTTTATGACAATGGCTGGGCACTAAATGGTCAGATCAAAAATGGTGGAAATTTTTATGGGGTAACACTTCCGCTTGGTCCTACCGGCGGAGGTCCTTTATTTTTCGCCCACTACTCGTTCCTGGGTATCAACCCCAACGGATTATCAGATGCCTACGCCAGTTATGATGTACAAAATCAGGCTGATGCGCATATAAATTTTAATTATTGCGTTGCCAACCCAAGAAACTACTATGGTTATAGCAGCCAATGCTGGGGCCTTACCGCCAGCGATATTGCAAACGGTTATACCGCCAGCTCACCAACCAACGATGTTGGTGTAATTGCCCCTACCGCTGCTATTGCTTCTTTACCCTACACACCTCAGCAATCCATGTCGGCACTCCGATTTTTTTATTATAAATTAGGTGATAAACTTTGGGGGCAGTACGGTTTTTACGATGCTTTCAATCTGGATAACCCCTGGTTTGCCACATCGGATCTGGCTATTGATGAGGGGCCGATTGTTGATATGATTGAAAATTACAGAAGCGGACTTCTCTGGAATCTATTTATGAGTTGTCCAGAAATAAAAACTGGCATGAAAGGTCTCGGATTTCAAAGTCCGAACCTCTAAGCGTCATTAACCTCCTTGTGCTTCAACACGAGGCATTATGAGAAGACTTTAAAAAATTTAGCATAAAATGAAAAAATTAGTACTCCCTTTACTACTGTTGGTGTCAACTTGTTGCTTTGCTCAGGAACAAGGGAAAGCGGAAACTGGCATTAAACCAGTAGGCATCATTAAAGGGCTTTCAGACAGCGCCCTGCTGGATGTAGTGCAACGCCAGACATTCCGGTATTTCTGGGATTTCGGCCATCCAACCAGCGGCCTGGCGCGCGAGCGCAGCAATGTGGCTTATGACTATGGCAATGAGGTAGTAACTACCGGTGGTTCGGGCTTTGGTATCATGGCGATGATCGTAGCAGATCATCGTAAGTTCATCACCCATGATCAGGCGGTGGATCGCATGTTGAAGATACTGGAGTTTTTGTACCGTGCCGATTCATTTCATGGTGTATTACCACATTGGTTAAATGGCGAGACAGGGAAAGTAATTCGTTTTGGACGCAAAGACGATGGCGGCGACCTGGTAGAAACTTCTTATCTGTTTGAAGGCCTCCTATGTGCTAGGCAATATTTCACGGCAAATAATGCCAAGGAAAATCATATCAGGGATGTGATCAACTGGATGTGGGGCGAAGTGGAATGGAGCTGGTATACCCACGAAGGTCGCGATAACCTGTATTGGCATTGGTCGCCCAATAATGGCTGGGCCATGAATTTTCCGATACGCGGCTTCAACGAATGTTTGATCACCTATATCCTGGCCGAATCAGCCGACCGTTACCCGGTATCCAGCGACATTTACCACCGGGGTTGGGCTCAAAGCGATTTCTTCCGGAACGGCCGAACCTTTTACGGACATAAACTTCCTCTAGGGTTTGATTATGGCGGACCCCTGTTTTTTTCGCATTACTCCTTCATGGGGCTCGATCCAAAAGGCCTGAAAGACGATTACGCCGATTATTGGGAGCAAAACACCAATCATACTTTGATCAACCACGACTATTGCGTAGATAACCCTAAAAAATATAAAGGCTACGGCGAAGATTGCTGGGGATTAACCGCCAGCGATAGTTTTAATGGTTATGATGCACACTCGCCTACGAACGACCTGGGCGTGATCACACCTACGGCGGCTTTATCGGCATTCCCTTATACGCCCGAATATTCGATGAAAGCGCTTCGCCATTTTTACTATGACCTGGGCGATAAAATATGGGGCGAATATGGCTTCGTGGATGCCTTTAGCGAAACACACAACTGGCAGGCAAAATCATATCTGGCCATAGACGAAGGACCTATTGTAGTTATGATAGAAAACTACCGCAGCGGTTTGCTATGGAACTTATTCATGAGCTGCCCGGAAGTACAACGCGGCCTCAAAAAACTCGATTTTACCAGTCCGATGATCGCGGACAAAAATTAAAATAGGCACCTGGTTAATAAAAATATTTTGCACCTTAGGAATTCAAAAAAACTAATTTGAAAAGGATAAAATCCTGGCTTTGGAGATGACTGCAAAAAGAACTTTATTGATCGTAATTATGAGTGTTATCAGTTTATTCCCTTTTTTGTCGAAAGCACAAAATCTTTCGTTATTTGACAAGGGTGTATTTATCAATAAAACTGACACTCTACCCTACCGGATACTGTTACCCCTAAATTTCGATCCAGCTAAAAAATACCCTGTCGTCTTTATATTACATGGTTCGGGCGAGCGGGGAAATGATAACCAGGCGCAATTGAAATACGGGCCAAAGTTATTTCTGAATGATACCATAAGAAAGAAGTATCCTGCCATCATTATATTTCCGCAATGCCCCAAAGAACCTGATTACTGGAGCAACGTAATCCGTAAACCGGATTCAAATGGAAAAGAAGTTTTTCATTTTCAGGCTGGAGGAGAACCCACCCATTCGATGAGAAGCCTGATAGGTTTACTTGACCAATTCCTGAAAGAGCCTTTTGTAGATAAGCATCGGGTATATATTGGCGGACTATCTATGGGCGGTATGGGAACATTCGAAATTCTTCGCCGCCGACCGGAAGTATTTGCTGCTGCTTTTCCAATTTGTGGCGGTGATAACACCCTGAATGCAAAGATATACGCCAAAAAAACACCTGTTTGGGTATTTCATGGCGCAAAAGATAATGTAATTGCTGCCGATCATTCTATCATTATGGTCAATGCTATCAAAGCTGCAGGCGGCAACGCCAAATTAACCATATATCCCAACGATGGCCACAACAGTTGGGACGACGCCTTTGCCGAGCCGGATCTGCTGCCCTGGTTGTTTGGGAATAGGAAATAGTCCGAAAGCCTCGTAAGTCCGAAAGTCCGGAGGTCTGCAGTAGTTATAAAGCATCGCGTAGGGTGTCACCCTGAGCCTGTCGAAGGGCGACGCGGGTAGGTAGCTTAACTAACCATGTCATTGCGAGGAGTCAGCAGAGGTTTGCGCGCCGGGCAGCGACGTGGCAATCGCAAGGCGGCATTGCGACCATTGTCTGAACCATGATTCGTCGGATTTGAGGATTACCCTGATGTTATTATCTTAAATACAGTGTGCGTAGGCTGTCACCCTGAGCATGTCGAAGGGCGACGCGGGCCTGGAGCTTAACTAACCATGTCATTGCGAGGAGCCAGCAGCGGTTTGCGCGCCTGGGGGGCGACGTGGCAATCGCAAGGCGGCATTGCGACCATTGTCTGAACCATGATTCGTCGGATTTGAGGATTACCCTGATGTTATTATCTTAAATACAGTGTGCGTAGGGTGTCACCCTGAGCCTGTCTAAGGGCGACGCGGGCCTGGAGCTTAACTAACCATGTCATTGCGAGGAGTCAGCAGCGGTTTGCGCGCCTGGGGCGACGTGGCAATCGCAAGGCGGCATTGCGACCTTTGTCTGAACCATGATTCGTCGGATTTGAGGATTACCCTGATGTTATTATCTTAAATACAGTGTGC
>Ga0164297_10001817_pt1 | contig 21992 bp, 19 predicted proteins | sample GEODES058metaG_FD_113539 | JGI IMG/M metagenome (GOLD analysis project Ga0164297, IMG submission 113539) | Dystrophic lake water microbial communities from Trout Bog Lake, Wisconsin, USA - GEODES058 metaG | ecosystem: Environmental > Aquatic > Freshwater > Lake | place: USA: Trout Bog Lake... | reverse complement strand
TGGAGCGCTGCGAACTGAGAAATCGGATCTTTTTGAAACGAAATAAAGAAGAGTCCGGCATCAATCTCGCCGCTTACCGGATCAATGCCGTCGGCATAGTTGTAGCCACGTCTCAAGATTCGCACACCCTTATTTTGGGATGGTGCGGCGACACGGATGTGGGCCCCTTCCGGGATCACCGGTAAACCGTGCGAGCCTGACGCAGAGAGATTCACGGGATCATGTTCACTCTTTCCTCCAAGTGGGGCCCCCGATTCTTTCGCTCGACCAATTGCGTCTTGCTGCGCTTGAAGCGAACTCGATGTCCACTGCTCCAAGCGAATCCGAATACGCCGAGCAACCAGATAGGAACCACCCTTCATCCATGAGGGCTGTTCTTGGTCGACCCAGACATAGTGGTCTAGGGCAGTTCCACTGTTTGCCATCAGGTTATTCGAACCGTCTTTAAACCCGAGGAGGTTTCGTTGGCTCTCCTGGTTTACCGTGGTGTTCGATGTTCGGCCGAATCCCAGTTGAAGGTTGCGCAGCGTGACTGCACCCAAACCTTGACGAACCAGATTGTGGACTGCATGAAAAGAAACTTGTGGATCATCGGCACAAGCTTGGATGCAAAGCGCCCCGCCAGACGCCTGAGGGTCAAGTTGATCGCCAGGAAACGCGGGCAACTCCGCGAGCGCTCCTGGTTTAGCCCTCATGTGTCCGGGAGGAGATGAAAAAAACGACGGTCCAACGCCGAGGGTTACCGTCAAGTTGGCTGGCCCCCGCCCAACTGCTTCTCCTGTATCGCTTGGGGGGAATCTCAGAGAACTATCTCCTGGAATGGACCGTCCCTCAGTCATGGCTGCAGCTGACGTGCTCCACTGATTCAGCATTAGGCGCAGACGCGCAACAGACGTTGTGGCGATGTCAAAGGTCGCAAAAGCGAGATTCTCTTGAGCCGGTGTGGTTAATCCTGCTTGATGTTCTCCGTAAAAAGGGATCGACGAATTCTGCATGGCTCCCGCTGGGGACGCTGGCAACTCGGCGCCCATCACACTTAATGCACCCAGTGAGGCAAACGCCGAAGATCCAAAAAATGCTCGTCGAGAAAGTCGAAAAGTCTGATCCTCGCTCATTGATATGCCCCGTTAACCCCATAGCCCTCAAGTTGTCCCGACAGTTGCGCAAGATCCGCTGCAACTGCGTTTGCCGCTTGAATTTCGTCAAGAACAGAAATATTTTGATGGGCGGAGACGGCCGCACTGAGAGTAGCGACGTCATGTTGTGCTTGTGCCGTCACGGCGGGAGCCAGGAGGTCCCCTAATGGTTTGAGTGCTTGTAACCACGTTGCCAGGGTCTGCGCAGTAATAAGGAGATCACTCGCTGAAATGGAGGAAGAAGCTTCACTTGATTGGGAAGTGTCTGGCGCGTGGATGGCAATCCACTCTGCGTCTTGACGAATCATCTGGGCAATGGCACCTGGAGAGAGGATGATGCGTGACAGGCCAAACTCCACATCGGGTGCTTCAGTCATAAGCGAAGCAATTGTTGCTGACTGAACTGCTGCACTTTGGTCGAGAATTTGCGGATTAAACGAAACCTTCCCGAGCATGAAATTTCCATTGACTGGTCCAGATAACGAACCCGAAAGAGAAGAATCAAGTTGCGGTCGAACCACGTCAAAATCACCCTGCAAGGCGATCAGGTCGTCAGTAATTGATACATTCGCCGCTTCATCAACGGCAAGATGGTTGATGTCATTTGCAATCTGTTGGCCTGCTCGTGCCATGGACCCACGATAGGCAAGCGTGGCTGAATGAGCCGCTGTCTGTACGGCGAGATCGGCTGAATAAGAGGTACTCGACGGCGTGGTCGTTGGGGCTTTTGCAGACCTAGCCTCTGAGGAACAAGCAGAGGCCATGAGGGCGACCACGAAAAGGGTTGCCAAACCCACTCTTCGTCCCCTAATTCTTCCCCGTGTCACGGGCCCAATGATAGAGGTCTCGGTGAACTCATTTCGGTAGGCACAGGGTTGGAAGTTAATGCTTGAATTCAAATCGGGCATTGTCATATTTTGAAAAAAGGGGGCTTCCGGTTCTATGTGGCTGTATCAGCCAACTTCGCCTAGATTGGTGGCCTACCGAGTTAGCGGTGAATTCTCGTCAATTGAGGAAGACCATTAACCACGGGGGTGTAGCTCAGTTGGCTAGAGCACCTGCTTTGCAAGCAGGGGGTCGTGGGTTCGAGTCCCATCACCTCCACAAAATGTTGTCAAAAGCACAACAACATCGACGCCAAAGTTCGACCCCCTAGCCCTTCAGGGTCAAACGTGAACGACGGGCAACTCTGCCAAGTTGATGTAGTCGTCGTCTTGAGTGACAATCGGCACTTGAAGTGCCATTGCCGTTGCAGCAATCCACGAGTCATTGACCGGCATTCGTTGTCCTGAGTCACGCAGTATTACTCGGAGGCGCGCCCACTGGGCCGCGACATCGTCATCAATGACAATGGGATCGAGTGTCATAGCCGCAGTCAGCGTCGCTAAACGCGTGTCACGAGTCGAGACGTCGTTTGCAGCCAGCACGCCCGCACGCAGCTCACCAATGGTGATAATCGAAACCGCCAGTTCATCAGGCAACAGTGACGCTTGGAGCGGTCGGCCAGACTCGCGTGCGATGAATACCGAGGTGTCGGCAAGCCCTCGCGTCACAGTGGTAGGTCGTCGGTCATGTCCGGCGACAAGACCTGCAATTCCGCTCGCAGCCCTGGGTCGGCCTGGCGATGCGCCAAACGTCGCGCAAAGTCGGCTCCATTCATCCAACGAGGCCGGAGGTTCAACGATCGCAATGCTGCGACGGGCTGACCGTCCACCGTAATGACAACGTCTTCGCCACCAGCAACCCTTTTCAGGAGTGATCGAGTGTTATTTCGAAGTTCACGAGAGGCAATTTCTGACATACACAACTGTAGCACATATGCGACAGCAGTGGGCGTAACTTCAGGGTTCGAACTTTTTCCATTGCTTCCTGAGTCGTGCTTGAGACATCGAACATGACGGGAATGAAGCCGTTCAGGCAATCAGAAACCCCTGAAGCTACAGAGTTTCTGTCCCCACGAGGGGCTCGAACATAGTCCCATCACCTCCACCAATCGTTGTCAAAGCCACAACAATGCATTGATTCCTTAGGGCTCGATTCTCTCGACCGTGGGTATTCGACTGATGGCTTTGTCGAAAGAAGCGACCTTTCCTACCCCGGTAGTTTCCGCGCAAGCCACGAGGTAGGCGTCGGCAAAATCAAGCCGTTCGCCTTCGTACAGGGCAACCGTTCGCAGGAGTAGCGGAGCGTCAATCACTCGGACCGACTCCATAGCGAGCAAGGATCGAATTGCTTCACAGATGCGAGAACGGTCGATTTCGTAGAACGATTCGAGTACGTACACCGTTTCGGCAACGATGAGATCAGCGAGGTAGAGACTCTCTTTGCTTCCCAGAAAGGCGGTGGCTCGCCTCGCCATGTCGGGTGGATCACCAACCAGATGACGAACGAGAACGTTGGTGTCGACAAACGAACTCACTGAAACTTCTTGGCCCTACTCGCACGTGAGACTTCTAGGACTCGGTCCCAGCTGGCGCTCTTCTTGGTTGCCGGTGCGGCGAGCGTTCCTGCCAGTTCAATGAAATCTGGTGTCCGCTGAAGAGTCGCGCGGTTGCCATCAATTCGAAAAATAACGGAGTCGCCTTCTTCAACACCGAGGGCCTCACGTACTGCCTTCGGAATCGTTACCTGCCCTTTGGAGCTCAAGCGAGCGGCCACGTCCATCTCATTCTCCTTACTTTTGTCTAAATGTAAGGATAGCAAATGTTCGGTGGATTCTTCCCTCGCTCTTGCTGGAACACCGACAGCACAAGGTCGCTATCGCAGGAAGGGCTGCCGTGGTTCCGGGAATCTCGAGCGGTTGACCGTCGAGGGTGTCGATCTGGGTATCGATCGTGATGAGGGCGGATTAGTCGAACCTGGGCGAGACCCCGTCGTCATCCATTTCGAGAACGATACAAACCGGGATGCGTTTGCGTGGTCGTCCTCCCAGCAGGCGGCACATTTCGCGTGGTTGGTGGAACGATGCAGATCCACTTGAAGCGCTATTGGCGGCAGTCGACTGCAACCTCTAAGGCTGCGCAGACCTCTCGCATGCGGGCATCCGAGAGACGGCCCAGCCGCTCGACGAGTACGGCGATCGCAACGCTCTCGACCGAGTCGAGGTTGATCGCTGATCTCCGCGGGATGGGGTCGTCTCCAGGCTCGAGGAGCACCTCGCTCGGCAATCCCCGAACTGTTGTGGTGCAAGGCGCTACCAGCGACCTCCCGAGCCGAGGGATCGCCACATCTCGAGAGAGCACGACCACGGGACGCCGACCGATGTCAGCGAGCTCACACCACCAGATCTCACCCCGGGCGGGAACTGAGCTCACGAAGCCGCTGCGGCTTCACGAAAGGATGCGAGGTCTCCCCACTCGTCGACCTCTGTGAGTGGATGCTCGTCGTAGGCGCCATAGCTTGCATCTACTTCTGCGGCTCGGTGCTTCGACAGCAGGGCAGTGAGCGCCTCGTCGAGGAGAGCGGAATCTGGCGTTCCTTCGCGAGCGCTCCGGGCGCTCTTGAGGAGATGTTCATCGACCGTGGTGCTGACGCGAATCCTTGGCATGCCATAACTATGCCACAAGGGTGCTACACGTCGATGTGGAGATCGTCCGCTTGCATAGCGGAATGGGGGGACCACACCTTGAGCGGACCCTCCCGGGGATGCCGCAGAGCTTGGAGGGAATTTGGACATAGTCCCATCACTTCGGAAGGTGACCTCGCGAGTGGCTATCCGGCGTCGAATAGGAGGTCCAACTCGGCCTCACAACGCGCGTTACCCCAGGTCAGAAGTCCAGGAGGGGTTCGAACATAGTCCCATCACCTCCACTCTTGCTCGAGGGAACGCAACACGAGCAGTACGAGGAAGTCCCCGTTCACGACGAACGCTTCATCCGCACCCACCTCCCGATCACCCGTCGTGCGTCCCCTTCAGCCCTGCCCTTTGGGAGAGCGACGACGGAGGAGCGGGTCACCGTACCGAGCCGTGGAGTCCGGTCGAGTGGCTCAACCATTAGAGGCACTCCAGCGCGAGCTCTCCAAGCGTCTTCCAAGGATCCTCCCAGGATCGCTTCGTATGGTTTGGTTCCAGACCCTCATTCGGAGCTCCCATGATGAAGATCCAAGCGAGTATCACTGCGGTGGCGCTTTGCGCGCTCTCGGCTCTGACCATGGCCTCCTGCAGCTCGAGCGCCAGCAGTGCCACGTCGGCTGCGCAATCGACTTCGACGCCTTCCTCGACGACCACGACCTCATCGACTGGGGTCGGCTCAATTCCGGGTGGCTCAACGAAAGGCGTCGCTCGAAGCGCGCCGGTGACGAAATTGGGCATTCCTTACGCCACCGCATCTCCGAATGAGACGCTCGACCTCTATCTTCCCGCGTCATCGGGCTCGAAGCCCGTACCCATCGTCGTCCTGATCCATGGCGGAGCGTTCAAGATCGGTGATTCGACCATGGAGGCGACCCACGCGGAAGCGCTGGTGCAGCAGGGCATTGCTGCAGCGTCGGTGAACTACCGACTCTCTGGCGAAGCGCTGTTCCCGGCGGGCGCCCAAGACGTGAAAGCCGCTGTGCGCTGGCTCCGAGCACACGCCAGCCAATATGGCCTCGATCCTTCCGAAGTCGGAGCCTGGGGCGAATCCGCCGGCGGCTGGATGGCCAACATGCTCGGCGCTACCGGGGATCAGAAGACGATCTTTGACAACAGCTCCCTCGGCAATTCTTCCCAATCAAGCGCCGTGCAGGCCGTGGTTTCCTGGTACGGACCAAGCGACTTCGCAACCATGGACGCACAGGCCGCTCTGAGCAAGTGTGCCTCCCCTCAAGTCCACGGAACAGCAGATTCTCCAGAGTCCCAATGGTTGGGTGGAGCGGTCAACACCTCGTCAAGCACCGCTGCCACCGACATCTCTCCGTATGTTGCCAAGGCGAAGACCCTTCCTGCCTGGTACCTCGCCCATGGCGATTCCGATTGCCAGGTTCCAGGTGGACAGTCGCTCGAGCTCAAGGACGCGTTGGCCAAGAGGGGCGTGACGGCCAGCTACCACGTGCTTGCGGGCGCCGGGCACATGGACCCGGCGTTCGAGCAGACTCAACTCCAGCCGAGCATCGCCTTCTTGAAGACAGCTCTCTCCAGGCAACGGCAATGACGGCAAGCGGAGACGAAGGGTGGTGACGCGAGCACAGCTTCGTTGCCATGGCGTGACGGACCACGAAACTCGAGATCGGCTTGTGCCGCACTGGCGTCGGCACGAGCATCCGAGAGACCCTCTCGTCCAGCTCCCCGACTGAGCAGACCACCGAGAGGAAGGGTTGCAGCACGGAAGCACGCGCCCGGTGCGCCCGAATTGAGGTCTTCAGCCTTCCATCGAATGGGTGAGCGAAGCCGCTCCCGAGCGCCGAGCAGATGCTCGTCTTCAGTGCCGGCGCCGAGGCTCCCTGGGTCGTTGAGGGTCGAGCATCGGGCGGAGGCAGCGCCGCCACCTGTGCATGGCTCCCCGACCCTCTGCACCGCAGCCTGCGAGGGGAACGACCATTCTTCTTGCAAGGAGTTCTCAACTACTCTACTTTTCCAACAGGCAGGGATCTGGCAAGACGACGAGAAAGCCGCGCAATGGTCGATGTGATGAGCCGCAGGACCAAGATCCGACAGAGCCTCTCACCACAGGAGTGGACGAAGGTTGCCGGGATGGTGCTCACCATCATCGTGCTCAACGTGGCGGGCTGGAGCATGCTGGCAGCGGCGAGTGGGCATTTCCGCGTCTCGAAGTATGAGGTGTTCGGTTTCGGCACCGGCATCCTCGCCTACACCTTGGGCATGCGTCACGCCTTCGACGCCGACCACATCGCCGCCATCGACAACACCACCCGCAAGCTGATCCAAGACGGCGAGCGTCCGCTCAGCGTTGGCTTCTGGTTCTCCCTCGGCCACTCGTCGGTCGTCTTCTGCTTGGCCTTCTTGCTCAACTTCGGGATCCGGGCGCTCAACCTGGCGGTGGCCAACAATGCGTCGGCGCTGCACCGATGGACGGGGATCATCGGCACAAGCGTGTCAGGGACGTTCCTCTACCTGATCGGGATCATCAACTTGGTCGTGCTCTTCTCCATCATCAAGGTCATGCGAGAGATGAGGGCGGGCCACTACGACGACGAGGAGCTTGAGCGTCAGCTCGAGAGCCGAGGTCTCATGAACCGGATCCTCGGCGGGTTCTCAAAGCGCATCGACCAGCCGTGGAAGATGTACCCGGTCGGCGTGCTCTTCGGCCTGGGCTTCGACACTGCCACGGAGGTGGCGCTGCTCGTCCTGGCGGGCACCGCGGTCGTCGGAGGGCTGCCGTTCTATGCCGTGATGTCCTTACCCATCTTGTTCGCCGCCGGGATGTGCCTGCTCGACACCATCGATGGGTGCTTCATGAACTTCGCCTACGACTGGGCTTTCGCCAAACCGATCCGCAAGATCTACTACAACCTGACCATCACTGGCCTGTCGGTGTTCGTTGCGCTGTTCATCGGAACGATCGAGATCGTAGGGCTCGTGGCACAAGAGACGAATCTGTCGGGCGGGTTCTGGACCTTTCTCGAGGGCTTCAACATCAATCGGGCAGGCTTCATCATCGTGGGGATCTTTGTGGTCACCTGGGTGGTCGCCCTACTGGTCTGGCGCTTTGGCAACATCGAGAGCAAGTGGGAGCTGCAGACCTCGCAGGCGCACGCGCCACCGATCGAGGTTCAACAGCCCTGACTCCGGTCACCAGTCCCTGCACGACACTGACGTCTTCGAGGGGCATCCGACGGTGACGCACGCCGCGAGGACGAACGGCGCGTTCCAGAACGCGGGATCTCCTGGGCGCTCCGCGCCCCACGGGGCGACATAGAGGTAGGGCACCGGACTGAAGGCATCGCCGGGCGATGCGCCGAGATTGGCTCGGCCATGGCGGGTCTGCACATCGAGCCCCACATCGAAGTGCTCCGGCCAGAGCTGGGCGATCGACGGGTCAGTGACGCTCGCAATGACGGAATCGAGCGCCACCTGACCAAGGTGGAGCCACGTCATGATCTGCACGACCGCTGTCGGATCCAGGCTGATCGGCGCGTCGATCGGCCCCCGCGACGGCGTGTCGTCTCCCGCACTGAAGTCGACCTCGAGATCGACTTGCGCCACGACCGCCATCTCGGCGAGCGAGCGCCCATCGATGGGCAGCGCGGTGGTCCGCGCCACGCCGTCGACTCGGTGCTCACGGATGAGTGTGGCTCCGGCAAGGCGGACGACGACGTCAGGGCCGAACCTCGGGGTGCCGATGCCGCTCGGCGTCACCCGAAGGCCGAAGCGCTGCTCGTCCTCGAACCGCGCCCTGGCCAGGATGTGGGTTGCGATGCGCTGGAGCTCACGGCGCGTCTCGATGAAGTCGTGTCCGACGCTCACGATGACCTCTGTGGCGCTTGCGTGCGGAGCGATGTCATGGTGCGTCCACCCCCAGCGTTGGCGACGCCGATGAGCGCATCTGCCTCTCGAACGACGGTCGCAAGGTCATCAGGGCCGGCATCGCTCAATCGGCGGAACCCGAACGAGCGCGACAGCACCTCACGTGCGAAGGTCATCGCACCCTCACATGATCTCGGCGATCATCGTCTCTGACTCGGCCTCGAAGGTCTCGTCGCTCGAGGCCGTGTTCCCGGACTCTCCGCTCGGTCGCTTGAGCAGGAGAATTCCGAGGATGATGGCCAGCACCACGCTCGCCATGGCCACGATGAAGGCCAGGTGATAGCCGCCGAAGAGCGCGTCGATGGTGGACCGGCCCGCAGCCACCAGCGAGGCGGTCCGACTCGTCGAGACCGCGCCGAGAACCGCAACCGACAGCACACCGGCGACCTGCTGCGACACGTTCACGATGCCCGACCCGATGCCGGCGTCCTTGGCCGGCACGCTGGCCAGCGCGATGGTCAACAACGGCGTGAACGCGGTTGCCGCTCCGAAGCCGATGAACAGGACGGCGATGAAGATCTGTGGGAAGTAGGACGTGTGCGGGCCGGCCAGGACGAAGAGGCCGAGGCCGATGGTCACGATGACCATGCCGGCGACCGATGTCGTCTTGGCCCCGATGCGAGCGATGATGCGAGTGGTGAGGCCCGCCGACATGACCGCCACCATCAACGTCTGCGGCAGGAACGCCAGCCCGGTAGCCACGGCGTTGAAGGCCAGGACGTGCTGGAAGTACAGGACGCCGATGAAGAAGGTGCTGTACATCCCCACCACCATCAGGCCTCGCACCACGCTCGAGCTCAAGAGGCCCGGCGCCTTGAGGACCGACATCGGCATCATCGGGTTGGTCAGGCGTGTCTCGAGCACCATGAAGACGAGGAGCACCACGACGGCGGCTCCGCCGGTCAGGAGGGTGTGCGAGGACGTCCACCCGTACTCGGTCGAGCTCACGATGGCGTAGACCGCCAACATGAGCCCCGCGGTGCTGAGCACCGCCCCACCCACGTCAAGACCGGCGCGGATACCAAGTCCGTCGTTCTCGTCGATCAGGACCATCCCGACCAGGAACGTGGCGATCCCGATCGGGATGTTGATGAAGAAGATCCAGTGCCAGCTGAGCGCCTGGGTCACGTAGCCACCGACGAGGAGCCCGAGCGAGCCGCCGCCGACGGCCACGATGATGTAGGAGCTCATGGCCTTGGCCCGCTCGGTGGGGATGGGGAAGTCGGCCACGATGATGGCCAAGATCACCGACGAGGACAGCGCTGCGCCGAGGCCTTGGGCGAAGCGAGCGCCGACCAGCAGGGCCTGGGTGTTCGCCGCCCCGCACGCCGCCGAGGCCACCGTGAAGAGCCCCACGCCGAACAAGAAGACCTTCTTGCGCCCGATCAGGTCACCAAGGCGACCTGCCAGGAGCAGTGCTCCGGCGAAGGTGATCAGGTACGCGTCGATGACCCAGGCCAGGGCGGCCTGCGAGAAGTGCAGGTCACGCTGGATGGTCGGGAGCGCGACGTTGACGATCGTCTGGTCGAGCGTGTTCATCAGCATGGCGAAGCACACGACGATCAGAGCGATCCAGCGTCGACGCTCGTGGATGACGCTTCGGAGTGACGAGGGCATGGGGGGGGTGACGTCCTTGACGATGGAAGCAGGGAGATTCGCCTCCATTCTGGCGCACCATGGGTCGCTCCCGTTCCGCTCGCCCCGTGTCGCACCCCAGCGAGCTGCGGGTGCCACCGCTATGGTGCGGCGGAGTGAAGGTCTACGCCGGCATGGACCCAAGGCTCCCTCTCTCGGAGGTGGCGGCGCACGCTCGGCGCATCGAGTCGCTTGGCTACGACGGGCTCCATGTTGCCGAGACCATCCATGACTCGCTTGCCGTGTCGATGCTCGCCCTCGAGCACACCACCACCCTCACGGTCCGCACCGCCGTCACCATCGCCTTCGCCCGGAGCCCCACCCTGGTCGCCACCGGCGCCTGGGGCCTCTCGAAGATGTCGGGAGGTCGCTTCGAGCTCGGCCTCGGCACTCAGATCCGCCAGAACATCGAGCAGCGCTTTGGCATGCCGTGGAGCGAGCCCTCCGAGCGGCTGGGCGACTACATCGGCGCCCTCGCTGCGCTCTTCGAGAGCTTCGCCACGGGCGAGCCACCTGCGCACCATGGGCCGCACTATTCGGTCACGCGCCTCCAGCCGTACTTCAATCCGGGACCCGACCCCGCCGTCGCTGCTCCGCGGATCTGGATCGGAGGCGTCAACGAGCAGATCTGCCAGCTCGCAGGAAGGGTTGCTGATGGGTTCATCACCCACCCCACCAACTCGACGCCCCGCTATCTCGCAGAGGTCTGCCGACCCAACCTCGCCATCGGCGCCACCACGAGTGGCCGGGCCCTCGCTGACCTCGAGCTCGTGGCCGGCACCACCGTGATCACCGGAGCCACCGACGAGGCGATGGCACCCGAGATCGAGCGACAGCGGTCCCTCTTCGGCCTTTTGTTCTCGACCCCGGCCTATCGACGCACCCTCGAGCTCTCCGGGTGGGAGGCACTCGGCGATGAGCTGCGCTCGCTCATCGCCGCCGACCGGTGGGAGGACCTCGGCAAGGTGATCACCGACGAGATCCTCGACGCCGTCGTCCCGATGGCCACCCTCGACGAGCTCCCTGGCGTGCTGCTCGACCGGTTCGGCGGGCTGGCGGATGGCGTCCTGCTCAATGTCACGGCCGACCAAGATGAGACAGCGCTCGCCGCCGCCATCGCCGTGATCCAGCAGGCCTAATGATCACCACCTCGAGGTCAGGGTCGGAGCCCGACCTCAGGCACGTTCGATGACGACCCCGGTGAAGTCAGGAGCCTCTCGCCAGCGCTCGAGGTAGCCGACATAGTCGAGGAGGCTGCCGGTGTAGGTCAGGTTTCGAGCCGCTCGCTCATCGATCGCCTGCTGCTCGGAGTTGTAGAAGCTTGGTGTGCACGCCTGGAAGTACCGTGCCCCACCGAACCCCACCTTGTGGAGCACCGAGAGCCACTCGTCCTCTGCGGGCTCCTCGGCCTCGATGGTGACGATGCCGTCCTCGACGCAGGCCTCGACGATCGCCGCGACGTGCTTGGCCGACTCGGAGAGGAGGTGCGAGAAGTTGGTCCCGAAGCCGCCCTGCACCAAGCTGATCAAGAGCATGTTCGGGAAGCCGCTGGCCAAGACGCCGTGGAGGGTGTGGGCGCCGGTGGCCCAGCGCTCGGAGAGCGCCACACCGTCTCGACCCTTCGGATCGAAGCCGAGCCGGTGGTACAGGTCGGTGGTGACCTCGAAGCCAGAGGCATAGATCAAGAGGTCCACCGGGTACTCCACGCCATCGACCACTGGACCATGCTCGGTGATCGCATCCACGCCCCGGCCGTCGGTGTCCACGAGGTGCACGTTGGGCAGGTTGAACGACGGCAGGTACTCATCGTGGAAGCAGACCCGCTTGCAGTGCTTGCCCCAGTAGGGCTTGAGCTTTTGGGCTGTCTCCGGGTCTTCGACGACCTCGTCGACGCGGCGACGGATCCCCTCCATGGCCTCGAAGTCGATCTGCTCGAGCTCCTCGGCCTCCTCCGGACTGGCGGCCTCCTTCTGGGTGTCGAACCACATCAGCTCCGTCCAGCCATCCTGAACGAGGTCGACGTCGGGCTGCGATCCCGTCACCGCCTGGGTGAAGTTGATGATCCGCTCACGTTGCCAGCCTGACTCGAGGCTGTTGAACCAGTCGGGGTCGGTGGGCTGCTGGTTCCGGACGCCCACTGCACCCGGCGTCCGCTGGAACACGAAGAGCTCATCAGCGACCTTGGCCACCTGCGGCACGACCTGGACCGCCGTGGCGCCTGTTCCGATGATGCCGACCCGCTTGCCGATCAGCTTGTCCATGGGTTCGGTCGGACCACCGCCGGTGTAGCTGTAGTCCCAGCGGCTGGTGTGGAACGCCTTGCCCTTGAACGTCTCGATCCCCGGGATCCCAGGAAGCTTGGCCTTGTGCAAGATGCCACCGGCGAGGACGATGAACCTGGCGGAGAGCTCATCATCTCGGCTGGTCGTCACTGTCCAGCGTTGAGCGTCCTCATCCCAGACCGCATCGGTCACGTTGGTCTGGAAGAGCGCTTTCGGGTACAGGTTGAACGTTCGGGCGAGGAGCTTGGAGTACTCGAAGATCTCCGGGGCGCTGGCGTAGTGCTCCGTCGGCATGAAGCCGGTCTCCTCGAGGAGGGGGAGGTAGACGAAGGACTCGACGTCGCACATGCAGCCGGGGTAGCGATTCCAGTACCAGGTCCCGCCAAAGTCGCCAGCTTTCTCGATGATGCGAACATCGGTGATGCCGTGCTTGGCCAGGTCGATGGCGGTGAGCATGCCCGCGAACCCGCCACCCACGATGACCACCGTGGTCTCCTCGACCACCGGCGGCCTCGTGAAGCCCGGCTCGACGAAGGGGTCACGGTCGAGCTCGTCATCGAGCTCGCGCCACTGGTTCATGCCCTCGGGTCGAAGGCGCTTCTGCTGCTCTGCTCGATAGCGATCGCGCAGCTCATCGATCGATGGCTGACTGTTCTCAGGCCCCATGGCTTCTCGTCTCCCCAGCTCGGTCGCGGCCACCCACGTGGTCGGTCGGACCCTCTCGGATCTTGTCACGTTCCGTCGCCCTCGGGAAGAACACGTTCTAGAAATCTGAGGGAGCCCGAGGTCGCGAGGGCGTCAGATCCGAGCTCGGCGGACCTGCGGCCGCGACCCGATCAGCCTCGTTGGGCCCGGACGACGGTATCGATCGCCTGACGCGACCCCTCCGGTGTCGCCACCTCCCGAAGGGCCTTGGTGGCGGTGACCACGCGCAGACCTTCGTTGGTCACCAGCTCAACCACCTCCGTCACGACGTACAGGACCTCCTCCGACTGGGGGCCTCCCACGCCGTTGGCCAGATTGTCGAGATCGTGGGCCACCACGAGGAGCGTGCCACCTTCATCAACGGCGTCGATCGCGTGCTTCAGCATGGCGTGCCGCTCCGGTGGTGGCAGCTGGAGGTAGAGCACTGCCACCAGACCGAACCGACAGGATGGCTCCCAGCTCACCGCGTCGTGGTGCTCAAACGCCACGGTGACGCCGCGCTGGTCAGCGAGCTGCTGCGCCTTTCCGAGCGCGACAGCTGAGAAGTCGGCCCCAGTCACGGTCCAGCCCTGCTCGGCCAGCCAGATGGCGTTTCGTCCCTCGCCGCAAGCAAGATCCAACGCAGTCGTCGGCTCGAGGCCCGTCACCTCCTGGACCAAGAACTCGTTCGGTCGATCGGTCCAGATCAGCTCGCTCGCGGCGTACCGGGCATCCCAGTCATTCGCGTCCATGTGGATCCACTCCTGTCTACGGCGTGGCCACCCACGAGCTGGTCATGCCCGTCGTGGCGCTCCCATCGAGATCGCCCAGCTTCATGCCGACGAACTCGGTCGACCACGAGCTGGTCTGCGCACGGAAGGGGGGCGAATCTGACTCGACGAGCCCCACCAGGACCTGGGCAACGTCCTCGGACGTCTGCATCCCGGCCAGGCGCTCCGGTGAGCCGAGCCGAGCCAGGTACGCCGCCTTCTCGACCGCGTAGAGACCGTCGTCGCCGGAGAAGACCGAGTCAAGGCCGGTCAGGTTGTCGATGAACTTGGTGGCGACGGGCCCGGGCTCCACCACCGTGACCTGGACCCCGACGGCTGCCGCCACGGGGTGGAGGCTCTCCAAGAGCCCCTCGATGGCGAACTTGGCGGCACAGTAGGCATCGTTGAAGGGCTGCCCCACCACACCACCGATCGATGTCACCACGATGATGCGACCCGTGTGCCTGGCCCGCATCGAGGGCAGGACGGCCTGAACGATGTGGGCCGCCGCAAAGAAGTTGAGCTCCATGCATGCGCGCAGGTCGTCAAAGACCAGCTCCTCGGTTGTCCCGACGTGACCTGCCCCGGCGTTCTGGATGAGGACATCGATGCCGCCGTGCTGCACCAGCGAGTCGACCAGTCCGTCGACGGCGGCGAAGTCGGTCACGTCAAGGAGCGCCACATCGAGGCTGACGCCGGCGTCGCGCGCCTGATCGAGGAGCGATTGGCACGCCGCATCGCTCCGAACAGTGGCGATGACCTCGTGCGAGGCGGCGAGCTGAAGGGCGGCCGCCTCTCCGATGCCGCTCGATGCTCCGGTGATCAAGATTCGTGCCATCACTCCCCCTCGACGGTGTTGCTCAATGTTCGCAGTTCGAGCGAGGTGGTGCTGCGTGAGGTCCGATCAGCGAAGCTCGTGGATCCGATCGAGCACCCCGTCGGGCAACGGTGGCGTCCCTTCGAAGATGGCTTCTACGAAGGTGGCGACATGGCCGTAGATGGCTTGGCTCTCATCAGCCCACGGCATCAAGATCTGGAAGACGTGGAACATCCCGGGAACCTCATGGGTATGGGTGTGGACCCCCGCCTCGTCCAGCTTGGCGGCGAAGCGGCGGATGGCATCGCGGAACATCTCGTCACCGCCCCATGAGACGCAGGTGGGCGGGAATCCCTCAAGATCCGCCTCGACAGCCGAGACGAGCGCGTTGGTCGGGTCGGTGCCCTGGAGATAGGGAGTCGTGGGCACGTTCCAGGGGAGGATGTCGAGCTCCGCGTTGTCGGTGACTGAGGGCTCATCCATCCGAAGATCGACCTCGGGCGAGAACAGGATCACGCCAGCGGGCCGCACCAGTCCGTCATGGTCCTCCGCCGCCAACGCCATCGTCGTGCAGAGCCCCCCACCACCGGAGTCACCGGCCAAGACCAGGCGGTCGGCGGGGACCCCCGCCTCGATCGCCGCCTTGAGGACGCTTCCCGCGTCGAGGGCACCGGCGGGGTAGGGGAACTCAGGCGCCAAACGGTAGTCAGCCACGAAGACGGCGCACGAGGTCTCGGCACAGAGCCGGGCGGTGAAGAAGGCGTACATCGTGGGCGAGGTCCCGATGTAGCCCCCTCCGTGGAGGTAGATGATCACCCCGACGGGCTCCCGGTCCTTCGGTGTGTACAAGATCCCTGGAACCCCACCGATCTCGACGCGGCGATGGTCGACGCCAAAGGAGGTGACGATGGGCGGCATCACCACTCGGCAGAGATCGTCGAGGAGGATCTCGATCGACCGGAACTCCGCCAGGGGCAGTGACGTGGCGTAGCCCATGAAGGATCGCACCATCTCCCGAGTGGTGCTCGCGCCGAGATTCGAGAGCCAGGTCGACCGGCCGTGGAGAGGGCGGCGGAAGGGAAGTCGGGCCAGAGAGATGGCCATCTGCTGCGCCAAGAGGACCGTATCAAGGGCGACCACAGGGCCGGGAGCAGTCTTGACCTCAGGTCGTCGGCCCATGACCATGGTGCTGCGTCTCCCTCTCCCTCGGACGCACGGCGTGCACCCGAGCCAACTCTACTGACCGAATCGATCGGAACCGAGCGTCGAGCTCGCCCTCCTGGGACTCCGAAGCCCCCGCTCTCGCCCTGTTCCCCCTTGAGGTCTGACGTAATCCCCCGCCCAAGCAACCGGCCATTGTTCGCTTGGCTGGCACTCAACATCGTCGAGTGCGACCCACCATTGGCAGCTGCCGGGGCTTCCCCATTTGTGCTCGAGGAGCCCGTTCAGGACTGATTCTGGCCCGCCGGCTCGACGATGGGGGCCCCTCAGACAAAGAAATCTCACCTTCGTTCTCCCAGGTCAGAGCGCTAGAACGAAAGAAATTCTGCTCAAGGAGGGTCATTGAGCGCCCCTGCGGGGTGTCGAGACCCCGCCGCAATGCGACGTGGCATCTCGAGGACTCATGACGCAACGGGGATGCCAGCGACCGACCTCCTGGCGATCTCCGCCTCCGCGCACAGTCGGTGAGGCGGGCGGTTCACACCGCTGCCGACCTCCGCTCGACGACGACCGAGCACCAATGGCAACTCCATGAGGCCGACTGAGCCCCCAATAGGGAATCCCAAGGCGACCTGGGAGAACAGCACGACAAACCACACTGCTTGGAGAAGCTGCTCCCGGGCGAGACGCTCATCTATTGTTCGTTATTGCTCGTTTTAGTTTTAAGTTATAGAAAGCAATGCCAATTGCCATCTTGAATGCAGATCAATTGACTGATTGAAACACTCATTCTCTATTTCATTCCGCACTTATCGCTCAGGGACTCTCATTCAGCTCACGATTTCTCCGGCAACTGGTTCGCAGAATCCAGCACACAGCGTCCTCATACTGCGATGGGTACGCTGCGAGACGAACATATGTTCTTGGCGTTGACCTGGACTTTTCTCGCTCTGACATGTCTTCTCTGCTTCGAGCAGCCCGTGGTGGGTTTGCAAGCTGCATCAATCCGTCTAGGGTTTTTCTCTGTACCAATCGCCCAAGGGAAAGACCCTTGGATACGACGATGGGATCGGGTCTCCTTCAGTTGGACCCCCGTGATCATCGAGGAGGCACACCATCAAGAACCAAATGGCTTCATCGAGCGAGGTCGTTCTGATCTCACCGAGCTGCCACGGGTTCTCCCAGCCAACCATGCTTGCCAGAGGATGATCTAAATCCCAGGACGCCATATGGGCGACCGGCAAGGTCACTGGAACAACGGCTGAGTACCCGCACACCGACCAACTGACAGATCCGCGGCGCTATGTCGGAGCGCCGCCGAACCCGAGGAAGGAAGGACGCGGAAACCTATGAACCGTCGTCATCTCTCTGCCCTGGCACTTGCTGCCAGCGCAACCATTGCAACCACGGCCGTCGCCACCACCACAAGTGCCGGTGGCTCGACCAATGTCCACATCACCAACCACCACGCCGCCCCGGCCCCGCTGCCGGCGCTGCTGGCCTCCGTCGCCATCCCGAATGCGTCGACGGCGACGCCCAGCTGGACCGATCCCTCTACGGCGATCCAGGCCCGTGCCGCACAGGCACAGCGTCAGCAGGAGGCTGCGATCACCTTTGCCGCCGCGGAGCAGAGCCAGAAGGTCCTGGCCTTCGCCACTGCCGTGGAGAGCGCCAAGGCTGCCCAGGAACAAGCTGCGGCGGCCGCGGCCGCCCAAGCCCAGCAGGTGAGCTCCGCCGCCGTCTCCGTCGACCCGTCGGCAGGCATCAGCGGTCTGAGTGGCTTCCTGGCCTGCGTGGCGTTCCGCGAGAGCAGGGACGACCCCTCTGCCGTCAACCCCAGCTCCGGCGCCGGTGGGCTCTTCCAGTTCCTGCCCTCGACCTGGGCAAACCTCGGAGAGCCTGGTCTCCCCGAGAACGCTCCAGTGAGCGTCCAGATCGCTGCTGCCGAGAAGCTCATGTCCATGGAGGGAACCTCTCCCTGGGCCGGAGGCAGCTACAGCTGCTGACGATCGGGCTCCGGCACCCTGGTGTCGACTGAGGAGCCATCGACTGACACGACCACCGGTGCTCGATCGCGGAGCCCGGTGGTCGTGTCGCGTCTCAGGACGTGGTCTCGGCCTCTGCGCTCGCCTTGAGCGCCGCCAACGTGGCCTCCATCCCAGCCCGATTGTGCGCCGCTCGGTCGCTCACGCCACTGATCGGCTTCCCGAACAGCTTCACCAGCGCATTGCGCTCATCGATCCAGGTCTCGGTCACGGTGCAGCCGCTCTCTGTGGGCTCAAGGTCGTAGCGCCACTCGGCAACCTTGCAGCCCACCGCCACGATCCGAAAGGAGAACAGGCGCCCTGGTTCGCAGCCCACGACGGTGGCGGTGGTCTCCCAGCTCTTGGATCCATTGGCGTTCGTGCCCTTGAACCGTGCCCCCAGCTCAGGGCTCGTCGCTCCATCGAGCCACACCGATCGAGTGCACTCGGGCGACCACTCGCCCATACGGGTGACATCGGCGATCATCGACCACACCGTGTCTGCTGGTGCATCGATCGAGACGGTCACGGCCACGGAATCTGTCATGGCCAGACGCTATCGATCTCTGGCTCGAGCCGCGCTGGGCGCCCTCGGGCACCATGGCCATTGACCAATTCGCCACCCGACCACAGAGGAGCGATGGATCGCCCTTTTGGGGAGAGCTCCACTTAGGGCGCATGCCTCCCGCAGGGCGAATCGAGTTCCTCAGCGACGTTCGAGGGCTCACATCGTCAAGAAATGTGCTCCAGCTTCTCCCTGCTCAGAGGTTGTTTCTGAAAGAAACATCGCCCCGAGGCCCGCCGATCGGCTCGTCCAAGGCCACCCTGGCTCCTCCCCCTGACGCCCATAGCCACTCGTCGATTCATGCCCAGATTCGGGTCCCGACAAGGGTGCCGGACGAGGTGTCACGGACCAGAAGTTGGAGATGGCGAGTGAGGCAGCGCCCATGGCGGCGTGCTTCGCTCCATCTCACGCCAAATGGCTCGACGAAGGACCCTGGTGGACGGGACACGCAGATGACAGTCCTCCCAAGGGCTTCGAGAGGTTCCGTCCAGGTCGGTGGCGAAATTCGACCCCTTCTCGCGGGACCTCTTTTGTTGTTGAAAGATGCGTTACTCATTCAATATGGAAACCCATGTTGATAGGCAACTTTCTGAGAGATTCATTGATATTATTCATCACTGAATTTGATCTAGATAGTGTCTATTGAGGAATCACCCCTTCAGGGGATCGTGGGGTTCTGTCCCGAGACCCGGGTTCAGGTCGCACGGAGCTCCCTGCCACGGCTTTGCCTCGGATCCGACAAAAAATGCCTCTGAACTGGGAACTTAAGGGACTCCTTCGTTCAGATCGACCCAGATTCAACCTCGACTTGCAGAGGTGTCGTGAGCGTCGCCTAGGGTTTCGGGAGCGAAACGAACAGAGGGAACGTCCCTCGAACAGATTCAGTGCCGCTCGGGTCTCCATCAACTTGGACCCCCGAGAGCACGCAGGAGGCAAGTCATCAAGAACCAAATGGAACTCGAAGAAGTGAGCCGGTAGGCCCTCTTCGAAGTACCACGGGTTCTCCCGGCCAACCACGCTTGTCAGCGGATGCGAAAAATCCCAGGTGGCGCAGCCCGCGCCGCCGACGAGATCACTGGACCAACGGCCGAGTTCCCGCACACCGACCAACTGAAAGATTCCCCGGGACCGTTGCGTCCTGTCGAACCCAAGGAAGGAAGGACGCGGACCCTATGAACCGTCGTCACACCATCGCTGCCTCGCTGATCGCGGCGGCAGCCCTCACCATCACCACCGTGGCCACCACCGCCGGTGCGCAGTCAGCCACCGCGCCGACGAGCACCAGCACGGTGCCCACCATCACCCTGACCGCCAGTACGAACACCGACCAGGTGAGCACCGCAAGGACCCTCGTCGCAGCCCAGCAGGCCCGTCAGTTCCAGACCATCCGATCCGTCCAGGTCGCCGCCGCCAACTATGCGGCCGTCGCCACCGCGTCGGCGCTCCAGGCCATCCACACGGCGACGGTCAAGGCGCAGCTCACCGCCCTCGTCGAGGCGCACAATGCCGTCCAGGGCAGCATGTGGTCGTGCATCCGCATCGCCGAGTCGGGAGGGAACTACGGAGACGTCTCTGGCGCCTACGGCATCTTGATCTCTTCGTGGAACGCTTACTCCTCCGTCTGGGCTCCCTATGGGAGCTGGTCAGTCCCAGGCGAGGCACCCCCAGCCGTCCAGGATCTCGTCGCCTACCGCCTCTACCAGATCGGCGGCGGGTTTGGCGGCTGGAACGACCGCTGCACCGGTCGCTGAGCCACACCTTCTTCACCCCACCACCCACAGCTGACCACCCGTACCCACTGCCGACCCGGCAGAGGGTACGGGTGCGTCGCGTCAGGACCCGAGGATGAAGCGCTCGATGCCGAGCGCAAACCCCTCATCGGCGTTGCTCGCTGTCACGTGGTCCGCCCGTTGTCGGACGAACGAGGTCGCCTGACCCATGGCGATGGATCGACCAGCGGTCTCGAACATGGCCACGTCGTTGCGGCCGTCTCCCAGCACGCAGATCGCCGCCGGATCGATCCCGACTCGGTGGGCCAAGGCGGTGACGAACGTCCCTTTGGAGGCACGCGCACTGGTGACGTCGAGGTAGTAGTCCTGCGAGCAGGCCGCATGGACCGTCGTGGCCAGTGCACCCTCGAGATCGACCCGAGCTCGCTCGACCGTCGCCAGGTCGTCACAGACCCCGACGATCTTGACCACCCTCTTGGTCGGGAGCGCATCGCTTGCAACGACCGTGGGCGTCCGATCAAGGTTTGTGGTCTCGCTGCGGACGTGGGGACTCGAAGGATCCGTGATCCACCAGCCGGTGGCGCTGTAGGCCCAGATGCCGACCTGGTGCCGGCTCAGGATCTCGATCGCCGCCTCAACGTCCTGTGCGTCGAGACAGGTCTCTTCGAGGACGCGAAGGGAGGGGTCGACCATGAGTGCGCCATTGCACGCCCCCATGGGCTCAGAGATGGCCAGGAGGCTGCTGATCCGCTCGATCCCAGCCGGGGGTCGACTCGATGACACCGTGAAGCGGATGCCAGCCTCCCGGAGGCCGTCGACCGCCTGATGCGCTCGCGGCGTGATCCCCTTGGCCGAATCCAGCAGGGTCCCGTCGCAGTCGCTGATCACCAGCTCGATCGGGACCGCCTCGTGATCCGTGCTCATCGATCGAGGTGGCGGGCCGCCGGTGCATCGAGCAACCAGGTAGTGGGTGCCGCCTCGACGATGGCCTGGGCCGGAGCCACCACCGGATCGAGGTCACCGTCGAGGACCGTGGCGACCGCCGCAGCCTTGGCCTCGCCCTCGACCAAGAAGACCCGCTCGCGGGCCGCACAGATCAAGCGTGGCGTCATCGAGAGCCGCCATTGCCCTTGGACCTCGACGAACTCGTCGATGACGAGCTCGTCGCCCCGTGACCGCCAGGAGAGCCCGGGGAAGAGCGACGCGGTGTGGGCATTGCCGCCAAGGCCGAGCAGCACCAGATCGAAGATCGGCGTGCCGTCGGCGTTGCGATCCAGCTCAGGCTGGTCACCGAGGTGCTCGACATAGCGCCGGGCCGCCTCCGCCGGGGACCGTTCGCCCTCGAGCCGATGGACCTGCGCTGGCGGGATGGGGACGTGATCGAGCAGCGTGGTGGCGGCCATGGTGAAGTTCGAGGCGGGGTCGCCCGGAGGGACGCAGCGCTCGTCGCCGAAGTACACGCTCGTTGTCGCCCAGTCGAGCTGGTCCACGGCTGGCTGGTGGGCCAGGTGCTCATAGAGCGCTGCCGGCGTCGAGCCACCTGAGAGCACCAGCGAGAAGTGACCGCGTGCCTCGATCGCTCGACGGCTCGCTGATCGCACGATGTTCGCCGCCGCCGCGATCCAGGCGTCGTGGTCAGCGACGACGGTGATCGTGGCGGTCAGGCCCATCGCCGCCGTGCTGCGCGGTAGCGCTCGATCGCCTGCGTCGTCGAGGGGTCGTG
>Ga0164297_10001815_pt1 | contig 22015 bp, 18 predicted proteins | sample GEODES058metaG_FD_113539 | JGI IMG/M metagenome (GOLD analysis project Ga0164297, IMG submission 113539) | Dystrophic lake water microbial communities from Trout Bog Lake, Wisconsin, USA - GEODES058 metaG | ecosystem: Environmental > Aquatic > Freshwater > Lake | place: USA: Trout Bog Lake... | reverse complement strand
ATTTCCCGGGTCACCCATCCCGAAATCAATCTCCTTCGCTTACGGCTCAGGAGATTGATTATTGTTCTGATCGCCGTGTAGCCGCCCCCTGGTTTGTGGGGGCGTTTTGCATTCAAGAGCACGGAATGGTGTCATCAATCCACTCAGATTCAGCCAATTCCACACGAAACGAGGGCACAAACCAGCCCTCGGCTACAGGAATGTTGAATGTTTGTAGGTCAAACTCCACTGTTTTGTCACTCGATTATTGTTCTCCCTGACTTGTAGCCGTCCCCTGGTTTGTGGGGGCGTTTTGTTTGCACCTGGCACTAAAATCAACTGGACAGAGGACGACCGAGAAAGTAGCGTCCATAGAATCAGGCCGGAGCCCGAGCTCGGCTAAACTGGTTCCCAGATGCATGATGCCATCGTATTTGACCTGGATGGGACGTTATGGGACACCTGTGCTGCCTGCGCGATAGCCTGGACCGACATTCTCAAACGCCTAAACATTCCCTATCGAACAATTCAGGCGGACGACGTTCGAAGGGTCACCGGTAAACCTCATGCCGAATGCGTTCAACTAACATTCCCCGATCTCCCAGAATCCACGGTCAATGAATTGATCGAACTAACCGCCATAGAAGATGCCATGGCGATAGAAAGGGTGGGTGGAGAGTTGTATCCCGGAGTGAACGATGGACTCGTAAGACTTCAAGAACAGTATCGACTCTTTATCGTCAGCAATTGTCAATCGGGCTACATTGAGATGTTCCTCAAACTCACGGGATTTGAACCTATATTCGAAGGTTTTGAATGCTGGGGGAACACCAGCGAGCCCAAGTCTGAGAACTTGAGGCGAGTCATCGAAAGACACCAATTGAACAATCCCATCATGATTGGAGATACAGAAGGGGATCAAAAAGCCGCCATCGACTGTGGCATTCCATTCGGTTTCGTTTCCTACGGATTTCAGAGTTGCCGAGGGGCAGACGTTGAATTCACTTCGTTCACAGAGTTGGTCGAGTATTTCCTACCCTCGTAACGTGTAGACTTTGGGCACCTGCAATGGCGCTGGTTTCTAACGCAGCGTCGTGCGTAAAGGTCTAGAACCGAATGAAGCCAGCCGAACCGACACGAGAAGAGTTTCTCTTTTTCTCTCTCCCAGAGAAGCTCCTGTTCTACATCATCGTCTATGCGTGTCTCGCCTACTTTGCGTTTCAGATTTTTGACCGCATCAAGATATGGCGACAGGGCAAACCGATCGACTGGGCAGTTCTCAGGGAAGGTCGTAACTATTGGATTCCGACTCCAGACGGACTTCAGCATTGGATCAAGAACGTTCTGACGTACATTGTTGGACAAAGGAAGGTGCGATCCTCTCGGCCGACGTCGGGTGCTCCCATGCACTTGATGATTTTCTACGGATTTCTCACTCTGTTTCTGGCAACCACACTTCTGGCGATCAACACTTATGGTCCGGTCAAGTTCCACCACGGCACTTATTACTTGGTTTATGAGATGGTTGCTGACATCATGGGGCTTGTGTTCCTTGTCGGAATCGTTTGGGCAGCACTCCGACGATGGACTAGTCTGGCGATCGAATTGGAGACTCAGGCAATCGATGACCCCAAACAGCTGATTCAAAGACGTCGATGGCCTATGAGCCATGCTGCGAGCGATTTCTGGACCCTAGGGTTATTGTTCATGCTCGGATTCACCGGGTTCTGGTTGGAAGCGGCTAGGATGTCTGCCAAACCCGAACCGTTTGATTGGTCGGCGCCAATTGGGCATTTCTGGGCTGAGTTACAAGGCCCAATGGGACCTCTCGCTTACAAGTCTGTGTGGTGGTTCCATATGATTTGGGTGTTCATCTTCTTCTGTGTGCTCCCCAAGATGCGAATTCGACACATCGTGATGGCGATTGCTTCGAGTGCAGGCCAGCCTGATCGTCCGATGGGCAAATTGCGAACGATCACGATGGAAGAGGTGGAGCAGACAGAGCAGATCGGGGCGAAATTGCCCAAAGATCTCACCCGTTGGCATTTGATGTCAGCAGATGCGTGTATGGAGTGTGGTCGTTGCACTGAGGTCTGTCCGGCATGGAATGTTGGCAAGCTTCTGAACCCCAAACAGATTGTTCAAGACGTGCGAACAGCCATGACTGCTGGAACCGAGTTGGTGGCTGAGATTGGTGAGGAAGCGCTTTGGGCATGTACGACTTGTAGTGCATGCATGGAGGCATGTCCAGTACTCATCCGCCACGTAGATGTGATCGTCGATGTTCGACGCAATCTCGTAAGTGAGGGGATGCTGAGTGGATCGGGGGCAACAATGCTCCGGCAGACGGCCAGTACCAGCAACGCTTGGGGCCAAGCATCGTCTAGCCGAGAGGATTGGATGAAGGGCTTGGAGATACCGCTATGCCGAGACGGGGGGGATTTCGAGTTTCTGTTCTGGGTGGGATGCGCGGGAGCGACGGATCCAGAAGCCGTGAAAACCACCAAAGCAGTAGCCGAGTTACTGAAGAAGGCTGGAGTCAAGTTTGCTTGTCTTGGTAAGGAAGAGGCTTGCACGGGCGACCCGGCTCGTCGGCTGGGAGAGGAGTTCTTGTTTCAAGACAAGGCCCAGCAAAATGCATCGGTCTTCCAAAAATACAACGTGAAAAAGGTGGTCACTGCCTGTCCACACTGCTTCAATTCATTGAAGAACGAGTATGGAGATTTTGGTGTTCAGATGGAGGTTTTCCACCACACCCAACTGTTCCAGCAACTGATATCGAAGGGACAGCTACTGGCGGCCAAGACTCCAAAGTCTGAAGTGACCTTCCATGATCCTTGCTATTTGGGTCGAGTCAATGAAGAAAGCGATGCTCCACGAGCGGCTTTTGCCAATGGTGTTTTTGAGCCAGAACATGCTCGGCACAAGACACTCTGTTGTGGGGCAGGTGGTGGTCGAATGTGGATGGAAGAACCACCCACGCAGCGACCATCCAATCGTCGAGCAGAAGAGCTTTTGGCAACTGGAGCCACAACCGTCGCAGTGGGTTGCCCGTTCTGTCGAATCATGTTGGGAGATAGTCTGCGCCAAGCCCGACCCAATGAAGAGATTCGATTGGTGGACATGGCTGAACTTCTTCAAGAGGCAAATTCTGACAAGATTTGAGTTGGATGCGTCAAACACCGCCATCATTCCCGTCTGAGATTTAGCCATGATTGTCGGACTCGGAATCGATATTGTCGAAGTGGAAAGAATTGCGAAAGCGATGGAGAATCCCCGCTTTCTAGATCGAATTCTGACGCCCTACGAACGTGAGTTCTGCACAACCCCGAGTCGTGTCGCTGGTCGTTGGGCGGCCAAAGAGGCGATTGCGAAAGCGGTCGGTTTGCAGCTCAGTTGGCAGGATGTTGAGATTTTGCCCGATGAGTTGGGGCAGCCGATTGCCAAGATTTCATCCAAGCATTTGGATCAACTGCGCTTTCGGTTGCGGGTGAGTATCACACACGAGCGGAAGATGGCGGCGGCGGTCGCAACATTGGAGCGGTTGGTCTATCAGGCTCCTGGCAGTTTGATGTAGAGGCGTTCCTATCGGAGAACTCTTTAAGGTTCCTGGGCATACAAAAAAGTCCTCCAGGTTCATAACCCAGAGGACTTGATTGGGGCGGAAAAGCTTACTTGGTTGTAGCGGTGCCGTCGTCTTTCGTGAGGGTTGCGGTCTGACCATTTGCACCCTTCTGAGTCAAAGATTTGCCATCTTCGCCCAAAGTAAGGTCCATCTTGGTGAGCTTGGCTTTGGCTTCATCAATCTGAGCCTTGGTAACCTTGTCGCCAGCCATTTTAGCCATCTGATCGATGAAATCTGTGGCAGGCTTGCCTCCAATCGTCTCGACGGAAAGGCTCACGGTCTTCTCTTTCAGACTCCATTTACCAGTTGCAGCCATGACGCCGCCTTGAGTAAAGGTCTTATCCTGATTGAAGGTCAAGGTGACGCCCTGAGGGCCGTTCCACTTACCGACGACTTGGGATTCTGGATTCTTACAACCCGAAACGAACCCGACCGCGAGGATTGCGGAACAGAGAAGTGCGTTAATTTTCATGTTTTTTCCTACTTTTGACGAGCCCGAATGAAATCATTCGACTATCGGATCACTCCGCTTGATTCGCGCCATCGGGACGTCGCAAGCCGATCTCTCATCGATGAACCGGCTGACTTCGCACCTACGAATCCTTCTTGATCAGATAGGTCGCCTTCCGGAAATACAGGCACAGTTTGAATGATTTATCATCATGGGATGCTTGTTTTTGGGAAATACACCGGATAAGTGCCTTGGGTTGCACAGGATTTGCAGGCCATTTGAACCTACGCGCCGAAATCTCAAGCATTTGGTAGACTCCTCTCTTACCTATGCCCAACTACTTAACCAGCGTCGGCATGGAGGTTCACGCTGAACTGGCGACACACTCCAAGATGTTCTGCAGATGCCCGGTGGCATTTGGCGGCGAGCCCAATACTCGCGTGTGTCCAGTCTGCCTGGGATTGCCCGGCACATTACCTGTGCCCAATCGAGCCGCCATTGAAATGGTGTTAAAAACCGCCTTGGCGTTGAATTGCAAGATTGCGATGCACAGCATCTTCCACCGCAAGAATTACTTCTATCCCGACCTTCCCAAGGGTTACCAAGTGAGCCAATACGGGGACACCAATCCCCTTGGTTACGACGGCTGGTTGGAGATTCCAAGTGACACTGGGGGTACCAAAAAGGTGCGGATTCGGCGTGTCCACTTGGAAGAGGACACGGGAAAGCTGATGCATCTGCCCAATGGTGGGAGCGGTGTGGATTACAACCGAGCAGGAACCCCCTTGATGGAGATCGTCACGGAGTTCCCGCCAGATATCAGTTCGCCCACTGAATCCAAGGAGTATCTCACTCAACTCAGGCAAATTTTGGTCTACTTGGGAGTCTGCGACGGGAAGATGGAAGAAGGTTCGTTGCGTTGCGAACCAAACATCAGCGTGCGGTTGGAAGGGGCAGAAAAATTTGGAACGAAGACGGAGCTGAAGAATCTGAACTCGTTCCGGAGTGTCCAACTTGGAGTCGCGTTTGAAGTTCGTAGGCAAATTGCTGAAATCGATACTGGAGGCAAAGTTCTGCAAGAAACAAGAGGATGGAACGAGCAGAAGGAATCCAGCTACGTCATGCGCCTAAAGGAGGAGGAAAACGATTACCGCTATTTCCCTGATCCTGACCTTGCGCCCATGGTTTTTGAGCCGGATTACATCGAGAGCCTACGAGCCTCGTTACCGGAACTGCCGACGGCAAAAGCCAAGCGTTACCAAGAAGTTCTTGGTCTGAGCGAATACGACACTGGAGTCCTCATCGCCGACAAGGAGACCTCGGAATTCTTCGAGGAAGCGGTCGGCTTGGGCGGAGATCCCAAACTGGTCTGTAACTGGATGACGGGTGATTTTGCCAAATTAATCAACGAAGATGGACTATCGATCCGCAGATCGAAAATCACACCGACTCACATCGTTGATCTCGTCAAATTGGTAGATGGTGGGACGATCAACGGCAAAATGGCCAAGCAACTTTTTGCGGAAAGCTACCGCGAGGGAGGGTTGCCCAGTGAGATCGCCAAAGCAAAAGGGGCATCTCAAATCACCGATTCTGGAGAAATCTTGGCGATTGTGCAGAAAGTGCTTGGCGAAAACGGTGAAATCATCGCAAAGTACAAGGCGGGCAATGTTGGAGTGAAAGGTTTCTTGGTCGGACAGATCATGAAACAGAGCAACGGTCGAGCTAACCCGGCTATGGTCCAGCAATTACTGAGCGACGAATTGGAGAAACCTTGATCACACAGATTCTTCCCACATTGGCATCTCTCTTGGCATTGACGACCTCTACGTCTGATCAGGCGGCTAGTAAAGCTCGACTCGATGCGATATGGGACGCAGCGGATGATCGTGTGTCGCGACAGATCGATATTTGGTTTAACCAAGGGGATTATCCAAAGGCGATTCACGGTTTGACGATGCAGACCCATTACTATCCTCACGACTACGATGTCGCAACCAATTTGGGATGGATGCTGGAGAACACGGAAGAGTGGGACAAAGCGCTGGGAGTCTATGAAGGATTTCAAAAGGCTAATCCTGGTGACAAGGATGCTGCATTACCCGTGGGGCAGTATTACTGGATGAAGAAGCAATACGCCAAGGTGCCACCGATATTTGAACCTGTTCTAAGCAAGCATCCGCATCCCAATATCTATCGAATTTTGGCCAACTCGTATGAAAAAATGAAGAAGTACGATCAGGCAATTCGAGTTTGGAAAACCTATTTGGCGGTATATCCAAACGATGGCCAAGCCAAAGTCAATTTGGCTCGCGATGAGAAGAAGCTTGCACAGTCCAAGTAATCGAAATTGAACGAATTGGCGGTTTTGCCAACGAAATAACTTACAATAAGGTCTGGAGGATACGCGATGGATCGCATCATGCCTATCGATTTGGAGCGAGCGAAGCTCAAGAAGAGTTTGCGCGGCTATGACACAAGAGCGGTGGAGGAGCTACTTGCTCGTGCTTCACAAGCGCTTCAAGCTTTGCTTGGAGAAAATGCCGATCTGCGGGAACAGGTCGAGCGCCAGTGGAGGGACTTGGAAAAGACCAAGCTGGAAGAGAACACCCTCAAAGACGCCCTGATTTTGGCCCAAAAAGCGGCCGATGAAACCCGAGCGGCGGCTCAGAAACATGCCGATGCCATATTGGAAGAAGCTCGTCAGTCTGCCTTGGCTGAGAAGGTTGCTGTGCAACAACAGGTTAGTGAGATGCGCTGGGAAATTGAGCGTATGAAGATAGACCGGAAGCGGTTTGAAGAAGATTTCAAGGCTCTCCTAGACCGTTATCAGCGCGAAATGTCGGGACCAACCGTCATCAGTGTGGTAGATGGAGCGGCGGCTGTCGGGAATTAGTTGTGAAATCGACATTCGAGTGACCCCTCGAAGCAGTCGGAACAAGGTGGAATGGGTAGGTGATGTACTCAAAGTTTGGGTTACTGCTGCACCCACCGACGGCCAAGCCAACGAAGCCGTGTGTCAAGTCGTGGCGAAAGCGATCAAGCGCCCGCCATCCAGTGTCTCGGTTAAAAAGGGACACACCAGCCGCGACAAGACACTCGCCTTCGACGGTTTGGACCGTGAAGAACTTCTTAAGCGTCTTACAGGCTGATTACTTTCCGCCGGCACTAGACTGCGGACCATTGGCAACCGCCTCCGCCAATGCTTCCAGAACGATTTCCGTCTGCTCGATGCTGATGCAAGCGTCGGTTACGCTTTGGCCGTAAATAGCTGTCGGTCCGTAGTTCTGACGCCCCTCGACAATATTGCTTTCGATCATTACCCCGAAAATCGGAGATCCAGCTCGTACCTGGGAGGCGACGTCTTGCCCCACTTCGATCTGCTTCAAGTGATCTTTACGGCTGTTACCGTGGCTAAGGTCGATCATCAATCGCGTCGGTAGCCCTTCCTTCTCCAGCATGGATGCTGCATCGGCAACATGCTTCTGATCGTAATTGGGACCAGTTCTCGATCCACCCCTCAGGATGATGTGACAGGTCTCATTGCCGGTGGTTTGGAGAATGGCACTAACTCCTTGCTTGGAAGTGCCAGGGAACCAATGGGGCTGCTTGGCCGCCATGACTGCATCCACGGCTGTTCGCACACTGCCATCGGTGGCGTTTTTGAATCCGACCGGCATACTGAGGCCTGAAGCGAGTTCTCTGTGCGTTTGGCTCTCACTGGTTCGAGCACCGATTGCACCCCACGAAATTAGGTCTGCTATGTGCGCAGGAACGGTGGTATCCAGAAATTCGGTCCCAGCAGGAATGCCCAGTTCTGCAAGTTTGGCCAAGAGCTTTCGTGCGCTGCGCAAACCTTCGTTGATTCGGAATGAACCATCCAGTTTGGGATCATTGATCATTCCTTTCCAACCTACGGTTGTCCGGGGCTTTTCGAAATAGGCCCGCATAACGAAGACCAGTTGGTCGGAATAGCGATCCATGATCGGCTTGATACGTTCGGCGTAATCGATCGCCGCCTCTGAATCGTGAACGCTACAAGGGCCAACGACCATCACCAATCGAGAATCCTCTCCTGCCAAACATCGGGCGATGGTTTGGCGGGCATTGCTGACCAGTTCGGCAGCTTGGTCGGTAAGCGGCACCTCTTCCATGAGAATAGCGGGTGGAAGTAGGGGCCGTACGGCTCGTATACGTAGGTCGTCGGTAGGTCCGATCATTGCGGAGAAAGTTTACTTGAGTTTAAGGTTTTCACCCCGCGCCGAGCGCTTCCGCGAGGTTTTAAGGCAGTCAAGTAAACTCTTGGGCATGAAACTGAAGCTAGGTTTGCCCAAGGGCAGCCTTCAAGAGGCTACGTTTGCCCTGTTCCAGAAGGCAGGTTACACGTTCAAGGTCTCTTCCCGTTCCTATCAGCCGGTTGTCGACGATGAAACGATCGAGCCGATTTTGTTGCGCCCCCAAGAGATTCCAACCTACATCGAGCAGGGCGTGATTGATGCCGGTCTTACCGGTAAGGATTGGATCGCTGATTCCGGTGCCAAGGTCCATGAGATTTGCGAGCTTCGCTATTCCAAGCTCACCAGTAACCCGATTCGAATTGTGTTGGCGGTACATAACGACAGCGCCGTGCAATCGGTGAGAGACCTGGAAGGCAAGTGCATCGCTACCGAGTACGTTCGACTCACCAAGCGCTATCTGGAAGAGCACGGTGTCAACGCCCTCGTCGAATTTTCTTGGGGAGCGGATGAAGTCAAAGTTCCAACCCTGGTGGAAGCGATCGTGGTCAATACCGAAACCGGCAACAGCCTTCGTGCGCACAATTTACGAATTGTGGATACGCTCCTGACCTCAACCACCCGTTTGGTTGCCAGCGATGCGGCGATGGCAGACGAGTGGAAGCGAACCAAGATTGAATCGCTTCAGATTCTGCTCACTGGAGCAATGAACGCAACCAAGCTTGTGGGTCTGAAGATGAATATGCCTCGGGAGAAGCAGGATGAGATTCTGTCCCTCCTACCGTCCTTGAAGAATCCAACTCTGAGTAACCTTGCCGATCCAGCTTGGCTTGCCGCGGAAGTGATTTTAAGCGAAACAGAAGTTCGGGAACTAATCCCCGCTCTGAAGCGAGCTGGGGCAACCGGATTGGTGGAATATCCGCTGAACAAAGTCATTTATTAGGCTTTTGTTCCAAGCATATTTGGATGGCCTTACTGGTTAAGTCAGGCTCTATGGCCCTTTACGGGCCTCCTAGCCACGGGTAGAACACTCGTGGCACTGGAGGCAGAGCTCAATACAGGACTCAGGCCATCATCAGGCAATCGGACATATTTCGTGTTACCGGAAGTTATCGAGGGAATGTTCTGAAAATTGGCATCCTCGCGCATGCTGAAATGCGTGCTCTAGCGTTCGACGACTACGCAGATTTCCACCTGATCTCATGAGCGGGCTTTCCGTGTCAAGATGCTCCCATGGTCGAACTCTCACTCGATACACTCCGTCGATCGATTTTGCAGCGTCAGGGGCTGATACAGCCGTTTGCGGAACCATTAGACGCTGTTCGGGCAATGGTGGCGGTGCAGACTCAGTACGCCGCGAGTCTCCCAGTAGCAGTCGCAGTGAGAACCCGAAAAGTGAAAGCAGGATGGGATGATCAAGCATTGGCGGTCGGTGGCTCGCTGATCAAGTCTTGGAGTCTTCGGCATACGCTCCATGCTCACACCGTGGAGGATTATCAACTTGTAGTTGGGACATTGGGTGATCACTTTTATCCAAACTACCTTCGCTTCATGTCTCGGCGGAAAAGCCTTGACTGGGTTCAAGCCATGGAAGAGCAGATCTTAACTGAGCTTGCCGAGAAACCACTTTCGAGAAAAGAATTGCATGATCGGCTTCCAGAGTTGAAAACGATCGACATGGTGGGGTGGGGATTGGACGTCATGGGCCTGGCGTTTCGGCGACGGGTTTGCATCATCGGCAGAGGTGCAGATCAGAAGTTTTGCCATCTCCCCGAGTGTCCATCGAATCCTCAGTATGGCGAGCTACTAAGACGCTATCTTTTGAATTATGGTCCGGCAACCAAAGCTGACTTCGCTCATTGGACCGGGTTCAAGGCACCTCAGGTTCAGCAAGCCTTCAAGGAGTTGGGAGAGATCGGCAAGCCAATTAAGGTTGGACATAAGCCCAACTTATATTTTATGATCGACGGAATCTCGGATGATGATATTCCTGAAGTGCCACCAATTCGCCTTCTCGCCAAGTTTGATCCATTGATCCTTTCGCATCGAGACAAGTCGCTGTTTTTAGAGCCGGACCGAAAGGCATCCGTTTTTCGTAAAGCTGGGCAAGTTGAGGCGGTGGTATTGGGTCGCGGCATAGGCATTGCCACTTGGCGAATGGAGAGAAAATCAGACCGAATGGTCTATTCCGTGGAACCGTTCCGGACTTTGGGGAAGATGGAGACCACGCGTTTGGAGAAAGAATTCGCACACTTGACAAAGTCTCTGGGCGCCAAAGAGTTTGAGACTTACTTCGTGTGAGCGGTTCCGCGTAGTTGACCGATCGAATCAAAACCGTCTCGCCGCATGAGGAACGCCAATTGCTTGGAGATTGCAGGAATCATCTTTGGGCCGCCGTAAATCCATCCGGTGTAGATTTGGGTCAAATTGGCGCCCAAACGAATCTTCTCGTAAACATGTTCACCCGACATAATGCCACCGACTCCGATCAGGATCATGTCTAGATTGCACGACTGGTACAGGTAGCTGAGAAACTGATTGGAGCGCTGATAAACGGGCGCGCCTGACAAGCCGCCTGTTTCACCCGGATCGAAGGTGAGTCCCTCACGAGCGATCGTGGTGTTGGTAGCGATGAGCCCGGTGAGATTGGCCTCGTGTGCGACGGCAATGACGTCATCCAGAGCCGAAAATTCTAAGTCGGGGGCGACTTTGACGAAGAGCGGCTTATCCGGATCAATCGAGCGAATGGCATGAATGATCTCCAGTAATGGACCCTTCTCCTGTAGCGTACGCAATCCCGGAGTGTTGGGGGATGAGACGTTGACGACGAAGTAATCCCCGTAGGTATGCAACAAGCGGTAGCTTTCCAGATAGTCCTTTGGGGCGTCTACCAATTCAGTGATCTTGGATTTTCCAAGGTTGATGCCAACTGGAATTCTTGCCTTGGCTGATGCGAATCGCTGGGCAGCCGCCTCAGCGCCCTCGTTGTTGAACCCCATCCGATTGATGAGGGCACGATCTTCGGGAAGGCGGAAAAGTCGTGGTTTGGGATTGCCGGGCTGGGCATGGTAGGTGATGGTTCCTGCCTCGACAAAACCGAATCCCAACCTATGCCAATGATTTAGGGCGATTGCGTTCTTATCGAAGCCAGCAGCTAGTCCAATCGGGTTTCGAAACCATGTTCCAAAGAGGGTCTGTTCAAGAATGGAGTCGTGGTAGGCGGGGGTGGATATAAGACCTTTGGATAGGGTGCCCATCACCAGCTCGTGAACCTTCTCCGGGTCGAAAAGGAAGAAGAAGGGTTTAACGACGGAGTGGTAAAGGCTCATCCCTTTCGATTATGGCGAAAATGGGATCTGGCTGGTCAAAAGGGTGAGAAGGCATCGACCATGGATGGCCGCTCGAACAGAAAGCAAGAATTGCTGCAACAAGCAGGATGGGAAAGTACTTGAAAAATGGCTAGATCTCGTTGATCCAGTTAGCCAATAAAAAAGAAGGGGCCGTTTCATGTGATTTCTCATGAAACAGCCCCGTTACCATTAACAACGAAAGACTCGCTTACTTGAACTTGTAGCTAAAGGTCAGTCCAACATTCCACTTGGGAGCGTCGCTGGAGTTGTAGGGGTAGTCCCAGATGTAGCCAGCATTGAAGGTGACGCCGATCTTGCCAAGTTTGGTGTGAGCCATATAGCCCGACTCTTGCTGCCAAAGGCCAACGAGGTCATTCTGAATCTTGGTGTAGATGCCGGAAGTGACGTTGCCAGACTTGTCGAAAACGTACTCAAGGGTTCCACCAGCTGACCACTGAGAAGGAGACTTCCAAACGAGTGGATAGGTCTGAACATAGGCGATGTTGACTTTGAAGCTTGCGTTTCCACTGGAAGCAATTTTCGCCTGGTAGCCGTACTCATTGTTCCACTGACCCTTCATGTTGGTATACGGCTTAACATAGATGGAGCCGTCCGTGATCGAGTGGTACTTGATGTCGTCTGCCTGCGCGACAGAGGCAACACCCAGAATGCCGATAATCGATGCCGAAGCAAGGAATGAGCGCTTGATCATATCAAGCAGATTTTGAACGGAATCTTGAATTTGGTCTAGCCCATCACGAAAACATAGCAAAAACAGCAAAAGATTGTTGCGGGAACAACATGGGTTAGAGAAGCGTCTTGGGGCCGACAACCGTCTATATTTCAGGTATAATTTAGGTTCAATTTGAACCTGGGAACGCACCTTACCTCACGTTTCCAAGAGATACGAAAAACGCCTATGTCCGATAATACGAACCCGAACGAACACGACCAGCTTGAGAACATCGAAGAGATGCTCAGCAAGGTTACCGGTGACTATAACGCCGATCAGATTCAAGTCTTGGAAGGCTTGGAGGCGGTTCGAAAGCGCCCTGGAATGTACGTTGGAGACAACGGCAAGCGCGGTTTGCACCAGCTCTTCAAAGAGGTCTTGGATAACTCGGTTGACGAGTCATTGGCTGGTTACTGTACCGAGATTATCGTGATTCGTCATGCCGATAACTCGCTGGAAGTCATCGATAATGGTCGTGGAATTCCGGTTGACAAGCACGAGAAAATGGGTGTCAGTGCGTTGCAAGTCGTTATGACGGTTCTGCACGCAGGTGGTAAGTTCGGCGGCGGCGGTTACAAGACTTCTGGTGGTCTGCACGGCGTTGGTGTGAGTTGTACCAACGCCCTTTCAGAATGGCTGGTGGCGACGGTTCGTCGAAACGGCAATATTTATCAGCAGCGCTACGAGAAGGGTATCCCGCAATACGAAGTTCAGATCATTGGAACGTCTGATTCCAACGGCACCAGCATCCATTGGCTGGCAGATGAAAGCGTCCTTACGGAGACCGAATACGATCTGCACATCATCAAGACTCGAATGAGAGAGCTGGCCTACCTCAACCCGCGAACCAGCTTTGAGATTCGGGATGAGATGGATGAGAAGAATTCTGAGAAGTTCCACTATCAGCGCGGTATTCCGCAGTTGGTAGAGGACCTGAACGAGGGCAAGGACACCCTGCATCCGGTCATTTACTTCAAGCGTGTCAGAGAAGCAACCGAAATTGAAGTGGCTCTTCAGTATCACGATGGTTATAACGAGACGATGTTGGCGTTCAGCAACAACATTCATAACCCAGATGGTGGAACCCACGTTAGCGGCTTCAATACCGCTTTGACCCGCGTTGTCAATACCTACGCCAAGCGCATGGGCTTCCTGAAGGAGAAGGACAACAACTTCACCTCCGACGACATTACGGATGGTCTAACCGCCGTTATCTCGCTCCGATTGGCCAACCCGAGCTACAACTCACAAGACAAGGTCAAGTTGGTAACTCCAGAAGTTCAGGGACAGACCAACTCACTCGTGGGTGACGGTCTCAATCAGTTCTTCGACGAGAATCCTGCTATCGCCAAGCGCATCATGGACAAGGCGGTTATCGCCCAGCGCGCTCGTGAGGCGGCCCGAAAAGCAGCAGAAAGTATCCGACGTGGTAACGCGATGGATAGCTTCGGTTTGCCAGGCAAGCTCAGCGACTGCGTCAGTAAGGATGCGGTTCACTGCGAACTGTTCTTGGTTGAGGGCGACTCGGCTGGTGGATCCGCCAAATCGGCACGTGACCGAATGACTCAGGCGGTTTTGCCGCTCCGAGGAAAGATTTTGAACGTTGAGCGCGCTCGACTCGACAAGGCGCTCGACAACGAGGAAATCAAGTCGTTGATCGCGGCACTTGGAGTTGGAATCGACTTGACGATGGGCAAAGGTTCGCTCCGATCCGATGAAGAGGAGCAACTTGAGTTTGAGATGACGATCGGCAGTAGCAACGGTGCCGCTCGAAAGAAAGAAAACAAGGATGGTCGAGAGCGGGAGATTATGTTCGACATCTCCAAGCTACGCTACAACAAGATCATCATCATGACCGATGCTGACGTTGATGGTGAGCACATCCGAACGCTGTTGCTCACGTTCTTCTATCGCTATATGAAGCCGTTGGTCGCAGCGGGCAACATCTACTTGGCTCAGCCGCCACTGTTTGTTGTCAAGGTTGGAAACAATGAGCGCCACTATGCGATGACCGAGCAAGAGCGCGATGATATCATCAAGTCGCTCAAGAAGAAGAACTTCTCAGTTACCCGATTTAAGGGTCTGGGTGAAATGAACGCCGAGGATCTGGAAGATACGACCATGGCACCGGCCAACCGTCGCTTGGTTCAGGTCAAACTCGATCCTGCCTATGAGATGGATATCGAGCGGATGTTCAGCCGACTGATGGGTGAAAAGGTCGAACCTCGTCGAGAGTTCATCGAAGCCCGCGCCAAGTTGGTTGACAACGTCGACTGGCACTATTAAGGGCAAAAGTCGGCAGGCAGGAATGCAATCCAAAAAAGGGGACCTCCGTGAGGATGGTCCCCTTTTTCTTTGCGAGGATTCTGTACTTTGAATCCGTAATCTCGTTCCACCTTGTCTTCGCCATTCTGACAATTCACCACTTCAGGCTGAATTGGTCGCCGACTTCGGGTACCTCAAGGTTGATGTAGCCAACCGCGTCGGCAATATCTCGGAATGTGCGCATCCCCTCAGGGAGGTTGGCGATAATTTCCTCTCCATACGCCTTGGTCTGGACCCGCGGGTCCAAGATGGCGATGATTCCTTTATCTCCCGCACGGCGTATCAGGCGACCGGCGCCCTGACGCATCATCATTTTGGCCAGAGGCAACGTATGTTGACCAAATGCATTAATCCCCTGAGTCTGGAGGTAAGCCAATCGCGCAATCTGAGGTGGATCGATCGGAACCTCAAACGGGACACGGACCAAGACTACACAAGAAAGGGTTTCACCAGGAGCATCAAAGCCAGTCCAGAACGAGCGTAGGGCAAACAAAGAGGACCTTGTATTGGCGATAAACCGCTCACCCACTTCTGCAGTACCCTGCTTGGCTTGCATCAGAACGGGCAGTTCGGGTGGGAGATTCATGAAGGATAGAACTCCTTCCATCTCCTTTCGGGAATGAAACAGGGCCAGGGTGCGCCCTCCCACGGTGTGAATGATCTTTGAAATCTCAGCCGCCAACCGACGCCAGTAAAACTCCTCATTTCCATCCCGGCGAGCGTTCGACGGATCAGGGATCGTGTCAGCAGGGGGAAGATAGATCGCAGCGTTGGATGGGTAATCGAATGGGGTGGGCAGAATCTCTTCAAAGTTCGGCATGGCACCAGTTGTTCGGCGGAAGAAATCGAAGTTCCCGTCGAGAGCCAAAGTTGCCGAGAGGCACGCATAGGGAGTTCGATCCCAGATTAGCTCTTTCAGTGGCGCTGCGAGATCGATCACGTCTTGACGCAAGATCGAATCGGTGCCAGATCGTCCCACATAACTCACCGCTACTCCCTCGGGAGTAAAGAGTCGATGACACATGGTTCCATATTCTCGAATGAACGAGATGTAATTGGCGGCCGAATCGGCGACCTGACGCCCCATTTCCGGCTCACGATCTTTCCAATCCCGGATCTTCTGATCCAAATCTTGGACAAAGATGCGACAGATCTCGCTGACACGGTCGGAGAGGTCTCGGGCTCCCCGCATATCGTCGCCTGTCCGATTATTTTGCACCTGGGGATGATCGTAAACATCGGCCGGAGAGGCGGTGAGAATTCCTGGGCGTCCCAGTGACAGGCTGTAAGCAACCAAGCCCTTCTGGCAATGGTCGATTGCCTCCTTAAATTCTCCACATAGCTTTAGCCAAGCCTTGCCGTCCTGATTGCGTTGAGCTAACGGTAGGATCATCGACTCTAGTCGGACACACATTCCTTCCAATCCGCCCAACTTGGCTGGACTCAGTTCAAACTCCATGCCATTCATGGCTGCCTGAGGAAAATCGTGCGCCTCATCCAGGATCAGAAAGTCGAACTTGCCCAGCATCGCTTCGTCGTCCTTACTGACCTTCGCATACAAGGCGTCTTGGATCACGACACTGTGGTTGGTGATGACGATTTCTGCCCGCTCTGCCGCCCGACGTGCCGTGTAGTAGTAACAATCGTCATAAGCGGGACAAAGGCGACCAGGACAAATCGGAGGGGCAGCAACCTTGCGCCAGAGGGCATTCAGGTCTCGGGCCGGACGCTTGAGAATGGACCGAAATTCTGTTTCGTTTCCCAGCTTGGCACTCTTACGGTATTCATCGATGAGGGTCGGGGCTTGCTCATCCATCGCCGTGAGACAGACGTATCGTTGCCGTCCCATCAGCATTTGAGATCGAATGCCAAGTAAGAAGCCAGCCTGCGCAACCGAAGATGCTTGAACCCCATCGTCTAAGAACAGACTGAGCGCCAATGGAAGATCGTTGCGCCAATACTGCTCCGCCAAAACGTTGGTGTAGGTGGCCACTACAGTTCGTTTCTTGTGCACGATGGCGTGGGCAATCGCTGGGATGAGTGCGGCAAGTGACTTACCCAATCCGGTGGGAGCTTCAAAAGCACCCGATTCACCCTGTTCGATGAGGTCAGAGAGGAGGAGAGCCAGCTGCTGTTGATCAGGTCGCTCCAAATAGCCCGGACGCTTGGCCAAGTTCTGAAAAGCACGCTCAATCAGTTCAGAAACAGTAGACATTCGTTCACAGTATGCCAGTTTCGGGCAAATAAAAACCCGCCTCGGACCGGATGCTAATCTGGTCCTCGGCAGGAAGTGGCATTAGAATGACATACCTACTATAACACGGTTTTTTTTGTATGCCAAGAAAAATCCAAGTTGTGATTTTTCTCAGAGCCTTGGCACCCTACCTAACCGTCCAGCGTAGCTAACCTCTAGCTTTTGTGCAACGATAGGGGAGTTATCGGTGAAAGCCGTTGGTCGGGGAGAAAGTATGAGTCAGGAAAGTGAAGAACAAACATGGAGTGCCGGTGCAGTTCCTCCGATACTGATTCCCCCTGCGCCTCCAATTACCGGTCCGGCACCTGACCCGTATCCGGAAGAAAAAGGTCGATACTTCACCGGATGGATCGCGCTTGGCCTATTGATCCTGTTGACCATCCTTAGCTCATTTGGAGAATCGGTTTCCCCCTCCTCCGTGTCTGCGCTTACCCATGAAGATCTGCAGGACGTAGTTCAAAGCGTTTTACAGAATCGAGAGGCCACTTTCAACAGGCGGAGCCGAACAGCGGAAGCAGCCAAGAAACAGGTTGCTATTTCGCTAAAAAGGCTGGAGAAGGAATTACCCAAATTGGCCGCCGCCAAACCGACCGATTTGATGGCCCGCAAACTCGCCGCAGTCATCGAAACCGAATTGGGCAAGCCTGTCGACCAGACGATCATTCGAATTCTTCAGGGCAGCAATAAACCAGTTGATCGAGTCATTGCCGAGATCTATTCTGCCAAATCATTGTCCATGAGTCAGGCTAAGAACCTGACTGCGCTCCTGCCTGATTACCCACCGGTGTACAAGGCAATCAAGGTTCAGGCGTATCAGAGGGCCGGTGACAACCGTGCGGTTCTCAGGTTCGTTCATCCTCAAAACTCCTCCCTTACCAGTCTGGCTGGCATCGGTGGCATCATAGTTCTAGTGTTGGGCTATATGTTCGGCGCTCAATACTTGCGGCAGTATCAGAACGGGACATTACGATATTTGGGGCTACCGCTTAACCGCATAACACTTCTGGATGCTGACCGACTTGCGGTTCGTGCTGCCCAAATCTTCGCCCTTTACTTAGGGATGGAGACAGGTGCGTCCTTCCTGCCGAAGGATCTGTTCAATAACTTCCTTAGGATCATGGTGGTGATCGTCGGAATGGCGTCTGGTGTGATATTGCTCCAAAACAACACGATCGAAGGGAAGAAAATTTCGCTGGCTAGCATGGGCGTAAATGCCCGAAATTGGAAAAATCATGTTGGCTTCGGGGTGATCGGGTTCCTGATCGAGTTCCCAATTGCGATGGCACTGGCCGCATTTGGTACCGCAATTTTTGCCTTTCTGCCCAAGGCGACTCACCCGGCATCGGAGGCGATCGCCCGAGATCATAGCTTGGGAACGGTGGTTCCCGTCATGCTCTTGGGTTGCGTATTGGCTCCGTTCTGGGAGGAGTTGGTATTCCGGGGATTGCTGCTGCCCGCCTTTACACGCATGTTCAAGGGAATTCGGCCCGGTATTTTTCTTTCTAGCTTCCTCTTTGCCAGCATGCACCCCCAGGGGATTTCGCTTTGGTTTTCCTTGGCGGCAGTCGGTGCGGCAAGTTGTCTGCTTTCCATTCAAACCAAGTCATTGATTCCCAGCATGGTCATGCACTGTTTGCACAACCTCACCGTGTTCACGATCGCGCTCATGTACCAATCCTGACCCTATACAGTCCGTTCCGGCAGCCAATCCAAACTGAATCGGTGGTTTCCAGGACTGTCTGGGGTTCAGTCGGCTGAAATTCACTCGGAAAGGTTAGTTTCGGTCCTATCTGCTCCAGCCCGGCGGAGGTCACAATCCACAACCTCTTTCCAACGGCCAAACTTCGAATCTGGGCGCTTGCAGTTGGGACCCGAACCGGACGACCATTCTCATACCGATACAGTCCACCTGCATAGGTTCCAAAGTAGAGGTGATCGTCAAATTGTGCGAGCCCGACAATCCAATCATCCGTCAAGCCGTTGGCGAGATTGAATGACTTCGGCACGCCCAAGTCCGGCACTTGGACAAGTCCGCTTCCCTGAGTGCCGACCCACGTCACACCATCAAACCTAGCCAGACACGTGATAGCCTTGTTTTTCAGTTGGGGGATCTCAAAATGCGAGATCAAATGGCTACCATCCCACTCGCTCCAACCACCCCATTGTCCCATCAAAAGGTTTGTCTCGGATGCCGCGATCGCACTGCATTCAGGGCGCGGCAGATTTGCTTGAAAACCCCGCTGCCACTGGTATTCCGAACCCATATCAATGGCACCGTTGGCATGGCGTAAATAGAGTTTGCCTTGGAACGGGACGAGTTGCCTTGGGGTCTCATACGTGGGACCCAACACATCCCGCCAGCCTCGCTTGGTTAGAACCGAAAGACCGTAGTCCAGGGTTCCGGCATACATTCGACCCTGACACTCTGAGAGACTTACGATGCACGAGGAGGTCAATTCATTGGTTGGGTTCCAATAAGTGGCATGACCTTTCGGGTCGTAGGAGTAAACACCTTGATGATTGGTACCCACCCAGAGCCTATTTCCCGAAATTGCCAATGCGGTTGGCTGCGTGTCTAGTGTATTGACGGAAACCCAAGCGTTGCTCTTGCCAAGCAACGCACGACGATAGAAAACTCCCCTTCCATAGGCGGCGATAAAGAGTTGCGGGCCATCCACCACTGCGTCAGTCAACCATGCGGTGCCGCTCGGACCGCGCATGCGCAGAGATCCACTGACCAAGGAATCCCCATCAATTTTCCAACTCCGTCCATTCCAATCGATCTGCTTGGGGCCGAAGTTTTGCGGTTTGATGGGAGTAACCGAAGTCGGTGTGACCTCGGCATATCGATGTCCCGGGAACTCCGCAATGACTTTTGAACCGACCTTGGTCAACCCCTGTAGTTCGTTGGATGGAAGACCCGAAAGCACGGTCTGCTTGGTGACTTTGCCTTCCTTGGATATCCAGAGCAAGCCCCCAGTGGTTCCGACCGCCACCGCACCATTCGGTGCAGTGGCGATACCTATGACCTCTCGAGTGCTCGTAAACTCCTCGATCGCTGGGGCCGACGGTCCGACACCAAGAATGGCTACCGCAATGAGTTCAGCGAGCAAGAGATTTCCCTCAGATTGTGTGCCTTGTCAATGAGGACTGCTTTCACTTGGATTGGAATGTTTGACGGAAGTTTGACGGTCTCAGCGAACTTACCGAGTGCCACCTTTGCAAGTGAGACGGTGCTTCCATCGGGGAGAATCGCCTCCGCACGAGCAACATCCTCAGAGCATTCGACCAAGATTCGGAGACGATCACCCTCCACTGCTAAAGTGATCTTTCCTTTCGGCGGAGTGTTATCGACAACGTAAGTGAAGTTTTCAACCTTGCGCGCATAGTCGGCAAGGATCGAGACCACTTCCACCTTGTAACGCCCTTCGTGTGCGGTGGAGGGAATCTCAAACCGACATTCCCATCGCTGATTGGGTTCATTCCATTCCAAGTGCTTGATGGTCCCGTCGGGCAGTTTGGCAACCACCATCTTGGCGTCGCGTGGAGCGTCGGAGGTGATCAATGGATCGCCCCAACTCCCGCGTAGCTCGTTGTCTCGAATCTTCATCGCTTTGATGCGGAGTTCCACATCTGGAGTTCTTGGCATGTGCTCCAAGCGATCCAGTTCTACCTGAACGTCGATTCGATCCAGATGTCGGGACGCCCAATCGGGATACCACCGCATGCGTTGATTGTCCAGCGCGAACAGGGTTCGCCGTTTGGTCAACAATTCCACCTTGGGTGTATTGGGGTTCCGTTTGGCTTCGATGTATTCGTAACGCGCCTTTGTCCGCGGATCAGAGAGTGTCTGCTCGAACGCCTCTTTGATCTTTTGGTCGGGATTGAAATGTCCGGCTTTGGCCAAGCGATTCAATTGATTTTTGAGCTCATCGAACTGAAACTGGCTCTGGCGAATTGCCAATTTTGCGGCGACATATTCACCTGCCTTCTGGCTGCCCTGATTGGATATATCTCTATCCAGTTGCTCAGACAAATCCAAGTCGTACAGTTTTTCGAACTGGTTGAGCTTCCATCGGACAGTGCTGGGATGTTCTGGAGTATCGATGCCGTACGCAATGTCATTTCCCAGTTGATAAATGTCATTCCAAAGGCTGTATCGGTTGATTGCCGCTCGCGCCCGATCAGTCTTGGTGTAATGAGCAGCATTTGCTTGGTCAAAATACATATGAAGCGCTTCCATTGCTTCCGGCGAATTCGGGCCAAATTGAGCGACCTTCTGCTGAGCAACACCGAACCTGTTTCCAACCAAGTTGTCGAAGAACTGGTGATACTCCATCTGGTAAGTCTCACCCGGCTTGTCTTCGGCATAGGGTTCTATTCGATGGCGCTGAACCTCTAACTGCTCCAAAGTATGTCCTTCAGGGTCGGTTGCGGCCGCATAACGCATTCGCACGATCAAATTGTCCAGTTGATAGAGCCAGCCAGACAGGTGTTGGCGGAGGAAATCTTTCTCTGAAAATGAGGAAAGCTGCGACCACTTATGAAGCATCTTGCGCCGATAATTAGCGTTCGGGCCGGTGTTGTTCTTCAGGATATCTTCGGCGATGGCATCGGCAATTCGATGGACTTCAGGAGTATTTTCAAGACAGTCCCGGAGAAGATTGGGATACCCACTCATCTTGGCCAATCTTTGAATCCGGAGGAGATTCTGCTTGGCTTTGAGTCCGGAAACTCGGCCGGCTACCGATTCGATTCCGAATTCATTCGCATATCGGCGACCCAACTCCCAAACATTCTCACTCTCGATGTACTTCCAGTAAATGCCTTGTTTCGTTGCTGTCGCTTCAATCTTGGAGTGAAGCGCATGATCAACTTTTCCGTCTGCAGCAAGCGAGACATAGTTTCGAACCATGATCTCCAGGTCGGCTTCCGCCTTTTCTCGGGCGTATCGCTGTCGTTCTTCTTCGGGAATCGCCAACCAAGACGTTGCCAGACTTGGAATACCGAATCGCTCGCTGAGACGAATCATCTCGTCTCGATTTTTTGTCACCGATAGACTT
>Ga0164297_10001814_pt1 | contig 22016 bp, 20 predicted proteins | sample GEODES058metaG_FD_113539 | JGI IMG/M metagenome (GOLD analysis project Ga0164297, IMG submission 113539) | Dystrophic lake water microbial communities from Trout Bog Lake, Wisconsin, USA - GEODES058 metaG | ecosystem: Environmental > Aquatic > Freshwater > Lake | place: USA: Trout Bog Lake... | reverse complement strand
CTATATCATGTTTATTGGAGAACGTAATACAGGACCTGAAGTATTTGGTTCTAAGATTTGGTGGCAAAATCTTCGTCCTGTACACGCCCTATTATGGGCTGGTTTTGCGTATCAGGCGCTTCATGGAATTCCAAGTGCCTACCGTTTTATAGCCGTTGATACACTCGTTGGTTTAACTGCGTTTTTATACCATCATTATCACAATGGAGAACTTGCCGTGATGATGTCATGAAGACGCTTCGATACGGCAGGGCCAATCTTTCTTGCTCCCACTTTAACCGCTTCGATATCCTTTACAGGAGCATCCATGATTGCTCTTAATGTTCCAAACTGATTAATTAACGCTTCTGACATTTTTACCGATACTCCAGGACACTGTGCCAGACACGCAATGGCAAACTGTTTTGGATCTGCTGCATTGACTTTCTTTTGAACATGGATCCCATCCGTCATTTTGATCCGTTCTGTGGTCTGACGAAGACGTGTCGGATCTTCCTTCCATTGTTCCATCAGTGTTTGAATCAATTCAGATGTTTCATGAACCGAACTGGATTGGATCACAGGAATCTGATAATGAAGTACAAGGCGTTGAATGAACTTCATGATCGCCGATTTTTGAAGACGTCCTGTATTCGACGACAAGGAACCCTCCAAAATATACATAGGTTGTGTTTTGTTTTCTTCACAAAATGCTAAAATACGTCCACGTTGTTCACGATATCTCCCATCTAGAATGGATGCTTCTAAGTCGCGAATGGATTTACGTTCAATAATCAGACCTCCTTCTGACATTTTTCCCTCTTCATTTACCCCGATCCAGATATCACCGACAGGAAGTGCTTTTACTGTTATATCCGTTAGTATTGTGATTAACTCTGATTCTCTTGTATCCAACCAAAACATACTATCAAACTGTATACTATGTTTTGTTTAGGCCTAAATAAAATAGACGAGAAGTAGACAATGAGTCACCTTCAACTCCGAGAGGGCGAATTAGATCGCTTACAGAAAAATCATCCTGATAAAATCCCTGTATTTGTTACTAAGTCGCCTAATTCAAATGATTCCGTACCCGATATTCGCAAACATAAATTTTTGGTTCCTTCCGAATTGACCATGGCACAATTTCTTGCCACCATTCGCCGATGGATTATGCTGAAACCTGAACAGGCAATGTATATCTTTATCGGAAATACAATGCCTATGACGAGTTCTACCATGAAACAGCTTCATGACAAACACAAAGACAAAGACGGTGTTCTTCGTATGTGTTACGCCACTGAAAATACATTTGGTTAATTCTTAGGATTCTTGCGATGACGACGATTGAACTTCTTGATCGCATGAGATTCCGAATTCATATTTGGAACAAACTCAGGAATACGTGATACATCTCCAGTGTGTGGCAAAGGAACAACCTCCGCTAGAACCTCCGATGGCGCATCAGTAGGGATCACAATCCTCAAATTCACTGGTGGAAAATCAACCACTTCATTTACGACTGGTTTTACTTCTTCCTTTTCTTCCTCTTCCTTCACTTCCTCCTTTACTTCTTCTTTCACTTCTTCCTCTTCTTTCACTTGTTGCTTCACCTCTTCCGCAATCGGTGTCAAAGGTCGCTTGTCGGCCGACTCAATCACAGTAATCGTATTTTCTACATCAATTCCATTCACATTAGGCTTACCTGGCTCTAGATGAACCACTTTTCGTGATGCATATGGTAATGAAATATAGCTACCCATCCTACCTACTATCCAGTTTATTCGGTTTAGGTTACTATTTTTTTGTAATATAATATTACAAAAAAATAAAATTATGTTATATAACATATAAACAATATAATTAATTCCAAGCAGGAATGGGATAAGATGGTGTAAACATACGGTCCACGCCTGGTGTCCATTGCGGATTATCATTTTTACCTTTATTAACACGTTGACGAGCCTTCATAAATGGATTTAATCCTGCCGCTAAATCGGAAGCCGGATGGGGGACTTCAATGGTCTCCTCTCCACGCTGTCTCTTGATTTGTGATTGCTGTGCTTCCACATCATCTTCCCATACAATCTTTGGATTTTTCTCCTTCACTTCTGTAATCTCCCAGATGTTTTCACCCTGTTTTGATTTCTGAATCACTGGAATCAAACCCTTCTTATCATATACCTTATCAAGTAAGTTCTTCACATCATCCACCGAATAGGTAAGTAAATCTTTGCTTGATTTTGGTTGATAGGTTTGAAGAATCTTACGCTCCTCTTCTTCAGGTGATTCTGCAACAGGAGATTCCACACCCTGCTCAGAATAAGGAGCAGGTTGTGTCGCATAATTTAACTCTTTCGTATATTGTACTTGCTTTTCCTGAAATACTTGTGAAGCAGGTCCTTGTGTCGACCAATCTAGTGGATACCGGGTCATCGCATCACTGATTTGTTGTTGAGAAGCCTCTCGGGATCCTTGATTTTGAAAGACGGCTGATACTTCATACTGATCGGTTTCAGGTTGTGCTGGATACTGTTTTTCCGGCAAGGATGCGTTCGGATTTGTATTGGGAGATCCATCTTGATTAAATCGTTGGCCTTGTTCTACTGAATCTTGAAAGGTCTCGAAATATTTACGACTTCCCAGATAAATCGCCATATATCCGATAAGTAATAAAATGACGATGGTATATGGTATCGATCCTTCCATTGTCTATCTATATTAATAACAGAATCCTAAAGTAGAATGGCCACTCGAAAAGGTCCACATAAATTTAAACCCCGTAGAACTGCTCGGGGACATCGACATTCCAATATGGGAAGCATTTTACCACCTCTTGATGTGCGATCCAAAGGTGCCTTAGGCGCATTGATGAAACGAATTAAGAAGGGACCTCTCACTATTGTACTTGTCTATGCCGATTGGTGCGGACATTGTCATCACTTCATGCCACATTTTGATGCCGCAGCAAAAAATGCGAATCGCTCCATTCAAGCTGTGAAAGTGAATGAAACCATGGTTCCTGAAGTTAATAAAGTTCTGAAACAAAATAATCAGAACGTCAAAGAAATCAATGTAGAAGGATATCCCAGTGTTCTTATGGTTGATTCAAATGGAAATGAAGTAACTACCGTAGAACCCGTAAAAGATACGAAAGTGATGACGGAAGTGATGAACCAATCCGCACAAATGGCACGTAACACCGGTCTCACCACAGAACAGCCCGATGAAGATGCCACAGTAGAGCAAGAAATGAATACCCCTCTTGCTCCAAATAATATGCGTACATCCGCACCCGCTATCAAGTCACTCCAAGTAAATGTTCCAGATTTTGTTGCTACCTCCTCCATGGATATGGGTGAAAATAAGGGTGTTTCTGTAGCAGTTAACAAGCCAAAATCGTCGGTTACCACTATTCCAAACATGAATAATAACAAGCCTAACAATAAAAATGCGAACATGAAAATTATGGAAGAAGATGCAGAAGTACAGGCCTCTCTCTATTCACCCCCTTCCAACGGACCATCTCTGGCGATTCCTCCCACCAATGTGAATGACAATGAATTGGAAACCATCCGTGAACCTAGCTCCATTAAAGGTGGAAGTTTATATGCTGCGATGTCTCAATCCGCTTATACCCTTGCTGCTCCCGCCGCGCTATTGGCCACGGCTGCACTCATTATGAAACGAAAAACGCGTAAACATCATAAACGCTCTCATCGTGCTCTTACTCGTAAGCAAAAGAGACGTACTATGCGTCATCGTCGTGTATAAAAATTGAACACACTTTCCCTCTGGGAAATAGTTATCCCGAGTTATGTCTGACCTCGTCTTTCATCTCTTAGATATCCAAGCACGCGACATGCGCATCGAATCCGAGCAGGAGGATGTGGTGGAAGTCGCTTATGATTCCCATTCCGACGAGGATGATGAAATTCAAACTCGTCGCCAAAAAAAGAAAAAAGTAACTTCCGCTTCTCAACGACAATTTATCATTCACTTGTTTGGAGCTACTGAAACCGGTCAACCGCTTCGTTGTGATGTGACGGGATTTCGTCCCACCATGTACCTTCGACTTCCTGAAGAGAGAACATCCGCCGCCGCCCAAACCATTCAAAAATACATTCGGGAACAACTCACCAAACAACGAATTGAATTCTCCGAACTTACCATTACTCGCATTACCAAGAAAATCTTCTATGGATTTACCGCTGGAACCTTCTTCCCCTTTCTTCAAATCGATGTACCCTCTCTGAGTCTCTTTCGTACATTACGTACCATGTTCTTGGATGAGTTTCTAAACTCCACGATGTACATCGATGACAACATGAACATTGTCGCAAAACGTCCCGATTTTCCGCCTCCGCGTGGCAAAAAAGTCGAAGTCTTCGAGGCCAATCTTGACCCCATGCTTCGCTTTCTTCATGTTCAAAATATCCAACCCTGTGGATGGGTACTTGTAAAAGATGGAAAACAATCCATTACTAGCGAGGACGGTCATTCACTAGTGATTGAATGTGACTATGAACAAATTGTGCCGACACATGGACCCCGTGTCTCTGCTCCCTTCTTGACTGCTTCTTGGGATATTGAGTGCTTCTCACGAACCGGTGATTTTCCTGTTCCCAAACGAACCTGGAGCAAAACTGCAAAAGAACTTCTCAAACTCAACCTTACTGGAAATGACATCTCCCAGGTAATCGGAAACAGCCTGTGTACGGCTGACATGAATCCTCCTGAGACTCTTGTCAAGGGAATGACACCCATTTATGCCACTTTTCGCAAAGGAATGAACCTAGAAATGGTGTTCGCAGCGCTTACAAAAGCATCGGTCCAGTTTGATGCCGTGTTTGAACTGGCTGATGGACAAGAAGCAATGGAGGCGCTTCTCGAAAAAACACTTCAGCGTTATCTCCTTCTGGAAGGCGACCCCGTGATTCAGATTGGAACGACACTGACTCGTGGTACCAAAGAAACAACCGAACGACACTTGTTTGTCTTTCCTGATTGTGCCGAGATTCCTGGTATTGAAGTACATGCCTTTCCTACTGAGGCCAAGATGATTACTGCCTGGTTTGATTGGATGATTGAGCGTGATCCCGATATTCTCATTGGTTATAACGTATTTGGTTTTGATGAGTCCTACCTATGGGCGCGTGCCGAAGAACTCAAGCTTGTCAAAGACAATGCTCCCTTCCATGCGATGAATCGTCTGATGGAACTTTCTGGAGAACTCAAACTCGAAGAAAAGTTTCTTAGTTCTTCCGCCATGGGTGACAATCGCATGTACATCTGGACCACGCAGGGTCGTCTTCAAATTGACTTGTTCCATTATATCAAACGCAACAATGTCTTGCCCTCTTATAAACTCGATGAAGTAACGAAACATTTCATGTCTGGAAAACTGAAGAAACAAACCTATGACCCTGAAACTCGAACACTGCGCCTAGAAGTGGCAGGTGCCATCAAGGATGTCCGTGTTGGTCGTGCAATCACTCTTCTTGATGAAACCGGTGAAACCGTATCCGATAAACTAATGGTAGAAGCAGTTGATGGTAACGTTCTCCAATTTACATGTAACTTAGATGAAGATGCCCTCGCTGAAATGGAAGATGCCACAAAATGGGTCGTAGTAAAGGATGATGTTAGTCCCCAGGATATCTTTCGTCTTCATCGTGAGAGTGCGGAAGGACGCGCCATTGTCGGCAAATACTGTCTTCAAGATTGTGACCTGGTGATTGACCTATATCGAAAACTAGAAACCTTTAACAACTCCATGTCAATGGCGAATGTTTGTTCAGTGCCTGTGAGTTACATTTTCACCCGTGGCCAAGGTATCAAAATCGAATCGTTGATGTTTAAATATTGCCGAGAGCGCGGTGTTCTTATTCCCGTGTTGCCCGCCCCCACTCAGGGAGCAGATGATTCCTATGAAGGTGCCATTGTACTGGACCCTCAGCCTGGATTCTATTCGACGAGTCCCATTGGTGTATGTGACTTTGCGTCTCTGTATCCTTCCACCATTGTAAGTGAAAATATTAGTCACGACTCCCTTCTCTGGGTCAAAGACTTTACAAATGACGGTGAATTAATTGCGCATCAATGGGGTTCCGAAATGTACGACGAATGTGAAGGATATGCCTTTACTGACATTGAATATGATATTATTCGTTCTGACCCGTCAGATACTCGAAAACATCCTCGTAAAATCAAGTGTGGTCGTCGTATCTGCCGATTTGCCCAACCACTTGATGGAACCAAGTCTACCTTACCACAGATTACCACATGGCTTCTTACTGCTCGTAGTGCGAAGAAGAAAGAAATGAAAGCTGAGAAAGACCCTGAACGATATGCGTTACTGGATGCCGAACAATTGGCCTATAAGCTGACAGGCAATTCACTTTATGGACAACTGGGTTCGGGTACATTTAAGATTCGTCTACAAGCATTGGCTGCATCGGTTACTGCTTATGGTCGTAAACAGATTCTGTTTGCCAAAGCGGCGATTGAAAAATTTTATGGTCCAAGCGCAAACTTGAAAAATGGATGTGCGAATGTGATGTATGGTGATACGGATTCTCTATTCGTCGAGTTTAACGTTAGAAATCCTGAAACAGGTGAACGATTGACCGGTCGTGAAGCACGTGTAGCAACCATCGAAATGACAGATGAAGCGGGCGCACTCATTACAAAATCCCTTGCCGCTCCCCATGATTTTGAGTTTGATAAAGCATTTGACCCTCTTCTAATGTTTTCAAAGAAACGATATGCTGGAAACATGTATGAAGAAAATCCAGACGATTATGTTCACAAATACATGGGTATCGCATTGAAACGCCGTGATAATGCTCCCATTGTTAAGACCATCTTTGGTGGAGCTATGAAAATGTTATTGGATAAGCGAGATGTGGTGGGGGCCTTTCAATTTGTAAAAGAGAAGTGCTTAGAATTGGTAGATGGAAAAGTCAGTCTTGGACAGCTTACCGTTACCAAATCACTGCGTGCGGACTATGCCGACCCTGCTCGTATTGCTCATAAAGCATTGGCTGACCGCATTACCTTGCGAGATCCAGGCAATGCTCCTGCCGCTGGCGACCGAATTGGTTATGTCTATATTAGTGCCAAGGCGGGTCAGGAAGCTTCCAAACTACAGGGTGAGCGAATTGAAACTCCTCAATTCATTAAAGATAACAAATTGATTCCTGATTATCGCCATTATATTGAACATCAACTTCAAAATCCGATTTCACAAGCCTTTGGATTATTGCTCGAACAGATTCCTGGTTTTAAACCAGAGATGATTAAAGGATGTCCCACCGTTATCGAAGATTTAGATAAGTATCTCGCATTTCGAGAAGCAAAAGCAGCAGAGCTTCTCTTCTCGGATTGTTTACGACGATTCGAGAATACAAGTACACGTCATGCGATTACAAGTATGTTCAAAGGTGCTACTGTGATCGCACGTCCTGTTACCATAAAGAAAACAGTAAGCACCGATGAAACGGAGACTCCTGTATCAAAACCCGTGACTCGTCTAAGTGTTGCCAAACAAACCACCATGAGTAGTTTCCTTCTCGATTCGATGATTGTTAACAATAATGATAAGAAAAAACGCGCCGCAAAAGCAGCAGAAACACGTGCTGCGAATAAGAAAGCAAAAGATGCATCATCGTAATTTCATGGTATTTCGTAGTCCCATATTTTTCTTTTTACGTGTACTCGCATTTGCTCGTGGAGAACGAATTGTATTTTTCTCCTGTTCAATATAATCATCATTTGAAAATCGTGATGGGGGCATTGGTATTGGAACTGGTTCATTGAAGATCGTTTCAAACATGAAATGATCGGGTGTATAACGCGTATGTGGATGTTCTACTTGATATTTTGACGTACAATACTGTTCCGCATATTTCATGCCTTTTTTATTTTCTTCCATAAATTTCTTAGTTAGTTTTGGACCAATTGCTCGAATGTATCCTTCTTTTATCATTTGTGTATGTCTATATTTCAACTGTTTTCGAATTTGCTCTTCAGTGGATGTTACATGAATGATCAGAATTTGATAGGTTACCTTCTTTTGCTTTTCTAATAATGGTAAAATATCATCACCCATTACATTATTCGTAGAGCTAAATGTTGTATCATAAATAATATTATATCCTTTTTGAATACCATATTCAAGGCCTTTTTTACGAAGTTCTGTTAATGTTTTATAATGAGACGTTTTAGACAGTTCTTTTTGTCTTTTTTCACGCCCTTCCATCTTATTTAAAATTCGATGAATCGTGTAATTCGAATCAAACATCCGATCACGAGAACGAATTGTTGCCATATAGATCTCATTTAATATAGCATAATCATCGTCGGTAAGATGTTGTGTACCACGTTTCTTTCGAAATTCATCATACAATAATTTTGTGGTAATTCGATACGGTCGAACACGTTCTACCAAACTATCAAGTGATACATTATAGAATTGATCATAATCATAATGATGTTGATGTAAAATCTTTTTAGTCTGTGTTGTTTTTCCAACACCGGGCGCACCGACTACTACTACAAATAACGGTGTAGTAGAGGATGTTAATTTGTTATCATGTGAAAAGATCGCATGAATCTTAGAAACATCTTGTGCTTCTTCTAATGTTTTGAATTCCATTACTCTATCTGTGTGAAATATCATTTATTTAAATCATTCCATAATAGAAATGGGAAATACTACATCACATCCGACTCGTTTGAAATTTAAGTTTGTGGATAATAAATACATTGCAGAACGACTTCTTACCGATGCAGAGGCAGTTGATTTTTATTTGGAAAGTTGTCAACATGATCCGATCAATGCAAAGGCTCGACGTAAACTTACCTATGCCGTGAATTCAGTTAGTTCTCATGATTCTTCACGATATCAATCTATTCTTGATGCGGTTGTATCACGCCTTCCAAAACGGCTCCAAATGGATCTTCAAGACATTTATGTCATTCCCTTGATGCCGTCTGCCGATGGCGGAATGCCTCATACACGACCTTATCAGATCATTTGTTTTTCTCAACTGGATCAAATTCGAACCTCATTGAGTACCATTATTCATGAATTATGGCATATTCATCAGCGAAAATATACAGATACATGGGTACGCGTATTTCAAGAATTGGGATGGACAGAATGGTCTGGAATGTTACCTGCCTTTTTGGAAAAAAATAGACGATTGAATCCTGATACCTTTGATTCTCCATTATGGATCTATCAAGATACATGGGTTCCTGTTCCTGTATTTCAGGATATCTCTCTTCCCAATATTAACGAAGTAAACATTTGGTTTTATAATACAAAAGAAGAATATCATGTTAGACATACCCCTAAAGAGATAATTGATTACTTTCCGAATTTACCTCAAAGTGCGTATGAACATCCACGTGAGATCACTGCGTATTTATTAGCAGATCCTAAACAATATCAGAATTCTCCTGCTATGAAACAACTTCTTTCATCGGTGGGACAACTTGCGATTTCATAATCACATGTATCAATAGTGAGAAGCATGTGCGTTCAAGATCGAAAATGTACCGCGTGGATCTCTCTGACAGGGATAGGATATCCCATCGAAGGATGTCTTCGATCTGCGGGATGGTTGCGTTCCATTCGGATTCCATGTCATCAATCGATCATCAATCCATCGATCTATATTGATCGTCCTGAAGAATCCCTTACATGTCTTCATACTGTATCTCACGGGGCATTTGGATATATCGATTGGGGAACATATCGCAAAGGGCAAGAAGAAAAGCACGTATACATTAAACGCCCGATTCTTCCTGGAAAAAGTTTATTATATGAAGCATGTATTCAACATTTAGTTTCAGAACATCTTACTGTCATCGGATTTCCAAAAGGCGCTCCTCGAGTACTGCGTCTAGTTTCATTACACGATCAATCGATCGGATTTGCCATGGAACCGATCGAAGGCGCATGTACCTTAGATCGATATCTAGAATCGGCTCCATCTTCTTCTCTTTCTACCATTATCATTGACTGTCTACTTCAACTCTGTGCGATGATCTGGCATTTGGATCAACGGATTGGGATCAATCATCGCGATCTAACTCCCAGTAACTTTCTGGTTGTGGATCATCCTCCCCAGATCAAAATCCTAACCATCGAAAATGAGATCATTGATCTCACTTCTTCACGATCGCTCACCCTGATCGATTTTGGGTTCTCGTGTCTTGGATCCACAGAAACTCATATAGCTGAATTATCATTGAGTACGGTATATCCTGCTACAGATCCTTGTCCCAAAGAAGGGAGAGACATGTATTTATTCTTAGGATTGCTATACATTGATTATCATTCACGTCTTCCTTCTCAGCTACGAACACTCTTTGAATCGTGGCTCCAAGAACCTGGATCCAATTTATGCCGATTCATGCGAATGGACAAAGAAAGTTCGAAAAAATGGCTATATTTCATGGTAGGAAATGATAGTATTACACGATTTCATTCCCGACCATCACGAATTGTGGCAGATTTAGAAGCACTTATGTAATGATTACTTCAAAACAACATTGTAATAGAATAACATCTTACTTTTAATATAATCTGAAAATAATACGTAGGTAAAAGTAAATGCGGTAGCCGAACCAAGTTCTTTCACAAGACGATGTTCAAACCCTTGATACCCGTCTAATGGAAATGGAATAAGACCAACAAAATTACGCGCAATATAGATGGCAATACCGTAGATCCATAGTGCCAAAATGAATTCTAGCGTTAAACGTGGTTTCTCTTTTTTGATTTCTTGTGTAGAATCAAATTGACCCATCATATAATCTGTAATTTTCGCAAAAACAAGTGCTACAAATACATACAGTATATTAATATAGCCGATATCAAGGAGTTTAATACCTCTCATCAGTAAATCATGTTCCACTGTTTGCCTCATTTCTATTGTATGGATGTAATTTAAAGACTCGTGCCTTATTTATCATAATATGGCATTTGTACAAGCAATGAACTCACAACATAAACAGGGTGTGAACGGTGCCGACGTGTACACGGAAGAGGGTGTGGGTGATGCGCGTGTTACCCTATTTACCATGTTGAATCGTGGCCTAGAAGAGAGTTATATTGAGGAGTGGGTAGAGCAGGTGATTAATCATGATTCATGGGAGGAAACGCGCGATCTATTCGTGATGGCATTTCAGACTCGAGATATTCGTGGCGGAAAGGGTGAGAAGAAGTTATTCTATCAGCTTCTCAAGGCACTTTACCAATATCACCCCAATACCACTCGTCGCATGCTAAAGTTGGTTCCTGAATATGGTTGCTGGCGTGACATATGGGAGATCTGGACGTATATTCCCGAACTGAAAGAGGATATTTTGGATATTGTATACAATCGATTCATGGATGATTTGTCAAGTGCTGCATCAGGTGAGACACATTCCCTATCATTGTTGGCAAAGTGGTTGCCTCGCGAGAAGTCGGCAACCTACCCAGGTCTTGCTCGTAAAATTGCCAATGCGTTGTATCCAAACGAAGACTCTGAACTCAAGCGTTTGATTCGCTATCGCAAGGAAACCAGCTTCATGAATTCGGTATTGAAAACGGTGGAGATCGACATGTGTGGTGGTACCTGGCGAAAGATCGATCCAGAGTCCGTTCCTGGTCGTTGTCTGAAGCTTCATGATAAGGCGTTTTTGAATGAGAAAGACGACGAACTTCGTTATCCAAACCGCAATGATCGTATGATCTGTCGTGAACACTTTCAGGAGTTTGCGGAAAGCCTGACAAAAGGCGAGAAGAAGGCACATGGAGCCAATGTGGTATTGCCCCATGAGCTAGTGACAAAGGCACAGCATCATGCCTCCAATCGTGAACAACACGCGATTAACCAGGCACAATGGGATTCCATTCGTGAAGAGACAATGGGTCTTGGTGGATTGGGTAAGGCGGTGGCGATGTGCGATTTCAGCGGTAGCATGGCGGGACTTCCTCTTCAGATTTCTATGGCACTTGGTATTCTTATTTCCGAGTGTACTCATCCATCTTTCAAGGATTATATCCTTACATTTGATGCGACTCCTAAGTGGCATTCTTTTAATGGCTGTGCCACTTTGAAACAGAAAGTGGATTCGCTTCGAGATTGCGGACAGGGTCTGAATACTGACTTTTACAAGGCTTGTCAAATGATTTTGGCTCGCATGATTCAATATAAGGTACAGGTTGATGAGGCTCCTGAGGATTTGATTGTGATTACCGATATGGGATTTGATCAGGCATCTGATTCGGCCAATCGAGCCTCTTCATTTCGTTGCTCCGCATGGGAGACCCAATTGACTCGTATTCGCCGTGAGTTTCAAGAGGCTGGCGAGTATGTATGGGGCAAAGGTAATGGCTGGAAGCCCCCGCGCATTGTCATTTGGAATGTGGCCGCTCAGTTTAAAGATTTTCACGCGAAGGCGGATCAAGAAGGCGTAGTTCAACTATCCGGTTGGAGTCCAAGTATGTTGAAGGCTCTTCAGAAGGGCGGTATTCAAGTTCAAACCCCTTACCAAGGAATGCGTGCGATTTTGGATGACGAACGCTACGATCCGGTGCGCAAGGTCTGGAATAAGAGTATGCGTTTGTAACTTAAAGATCATTTCTATGGTATGGGTAGGAAGGCAAACCTTCCTCTCTTCTTTGTATTCTAACAGCAATCAATCCCTTAATGTCGTAATTAATTAATAGAATACAGCAATAAGAAGTAGAATCTTATCCAATATTCATACAGCAAACAATCCATTTCAACGTGACTGAAACTTTTGAATATAGCAAACAGAGCATGTAGCTCTTTAGGGATGATAAGACCCGATAATGGGATAATGAACTCGTTTTCCCTTTTACACTTTATAGAAGTATTCGTTCAGCAATCCCCCCATCTTTAATAATAAGATAGCGAATACAGGATAAGGAGAATTCCGCGACCAGGAATTCATTACAGCAAATAAAATAAAACAGTAATACTACTACCGTTATGATACACGCATCACAACAGTTCGTTGGTCTACACGCAGACAAACACGGTAGTTAACAGAAATCATATGTGATAGTTATGATACAGGCATCACAACAATTCGTTGGTCTACACGCAGACAAACACTATCGCACCTTCTTCTCTCTAACCATTTTAACACAATGTGTTAATCCGCGATTGAGAAGATGATATTCTTCATTGCGTCCAGTACGCGTCACATCTTCTCTCTAACCATTTTAACACAATGTGTTAATCAGCGATTGAGAAGTAGTTTGCAATATTGAAGAAATGGTTTCTATGGTTCCTTTGGGCTTTTTATATTTCAGGTTCAAGACAGACGGCACAAGACGGCATCAGCATCAGCATCAGCATCGGCATTCGGTAGCGCGCATAAAAAGGTATGACTCGAGTTTTTTTCTGTATTTATTTATTTCGGTACTTAAGGTTTTTAGGTTTTTATCCAGGACCCTTGTATCCCTCACAGCAATGTACATAAGTACAAATATGTATTAAGAAATACACATTTAATATTACGCATTAATTTTTGCGTATCGGGATACAGTTGTGTAAATATTGTTTTTATATTGTGTGACATGTACGTACGTGTAAAAAAAGTAAAATTATAAAAAAATAATCCATGACGGATATCATATTCTATATGAGAATAGTATCCAAAGGGCTCTGATCTCCTGTAGGAGACATACGGAGACCCAAGAATCGATTCCATTCAATGAGAACTATCGTTCATTCGAAGCGCCAAGTCGGTATAAACATAAATACCCCATTTGATTATGTTCGTTGGTAAGCATCAGTAAGAATTTGAAATTCATATGAACACCTTGTTCGTTGGTAGAGTGGAATTGTATTTTTCGCGTTTTCTTTCTAAGAATAGACGAAAAATATATCGATACATTAGAAAATGTCACCTTTGCCGGCACTACCTGTTACAATTATTATGCCACAAAATAATTCAGGTACAATGGGTACATTAACAATACCTCTTCATGAAGGTGAACCTGATGACATCTATCAGATATTTCTTTCAAAATATGAATGGACAGACAATCTAGGATATCTTTCTCTTCCCATTCATATCTTTATCATGAACGGTTCTGTTACTGTAAATGGAAAAACATATGAACATCCCATTTTTATGTTCGATCAAACAAAATTTACCATCATGAGTCAAGAATCATTCGAATATAATCGCGATGGTTTTGTCACTGAATTCTTTTTACCTTACGAAGGTGAAATTGGTGGAAAACGACGTTTTCATAAGAAGCATCGCACCCATAAAAAACGCCGTGTACATCACAAGAAACGTAGATCTACACGTAAATAATTTGTGTTTTAAATGATATTTTTATTGTAGTTGTATATAATAAAAATGTCACAAGAAGAGGAAAAAACAGTATCCATTGCCCTCCAACAGGGTCAACGTCGGCGTATTATGAAAGGCATGACCTATGATATTGAAGAGAAACATGGATATATTTATCTCGTACGTACACGTGAGTTCAAGTCTTTGAATCGCCCCATTTATAAAGTCGGGCGCACCTCTCAATGTCCCGATACACGCATCGGACGACTTCATAAATATACCAAAGGTTCTGAAATCTATCTCATTCTTCAATGTCATGTCGACGATGTTGGTCTCATTGAAAAAGAGATCCTTGAGATCTTCTGTCATCGATTTGAACCCGGTCCCGATGGCTCTGAAGATTTCATTATTCCTACCCTTCATGAACTATTAGAAGCCAAACGTACTATTATTCGTGTGCTTCAGACGTATGAGGAGCGTCGAATATAATTGAACGATTCAATGCCTGCTGATATACTTCCAATGTCTTCTCACGTTCATCAAAATAATGCTGATTCATTCCATTCATACGACTGACCACGTTTCGTTCCCATCTCTTACGATGTTTCTCTACAAGATATTCTGGACCCAAGAAATCATAATGTTTCAAGTAATATGTCTTTTCACTAAATACAACATGTCCTTGTGGAAAACTCTTATGTGCCCCATACCAATATTCCATACTCACTGCTGGATAGTAAAAACATACCCGTTTGGACATATTGTTATCAAAGAACCCCCGATGAATTGAAAATAAATCAATATCAGAATAATCCGCTACCTTACTTTCTCCTACCATATTCACACCCTGTGTCGTGATTACAGTAGTACCCTTATCATACTCTTTTTGTAAATCATACTCGGTTGCGTTTAACCATTCATCCATATCACACATAATGACCCATGATGGAACATCTACATAATCTTTCCACATATGACTTCTTACCCAAATTAATAATTGCTCGTTTTGTTGTTCCAATGAATCATATGAAATCACACGACAACCCGCATCACGAGCAATATTGATGGATTGATCCGTGCTATGATTATCAAAAACAGTAATTGTTGCATTCGGAAAATTGGTTTTGTAATGACGCAACGTTTTTGGTAACATTAGTTCTTCATTGTAACATAGTAAAAAGATGTGAACCTTCATCTCTTTTTATTATGATAGATAAATGTTTAGACTGCTTAAAAACTAAGAAAGAAGAAAGAACTAATATGAAAGTTGTTGTAGCACGATATCAAGAAAATATTGATTGGACCGGTGGAATTAAACAATGCGTAATTTACAATAAAGGTCCTACCACTCCCATTAGTCCTCATCCTGTGATTAACTTACCAAATGTGGGACGAGAAGGTCATACTTATCTGTATCATATCATTCAAAATTATGATCATCTAGATGATTATACTTGCTTTCTACAAGGACATCCTTTTGATCATTCACCCGATCTAGAATACCGACTTCAGAACTTTGATCGCTCTTTGTCCTTTTATCCTATCTCCAATCATGTCCATGCGATCAATCTATGTTATGACCCAACCGACTTTAGTCTTCATGAACTATTGATCACAACCTACGCACGAGTATTTGGTCAAACCAAGATCAATCATGAATTCACCTTCGGAGCCGGTGCACAATTCATTGTCTCTCGTGATGCGATCCGATCACGGCCCAAATCTTTTTATGAAAATCTTCTTCACATTATGGAATATCATGTTAACCCTCCAGAGGGCTTCGCATTAGAACGATTCTGGACCATGATCTTTACTCACACAGAGTAATACCCAATTACAACTCTGAGTTATTCTAACTCACACAGAGTAAAATTCGATCACATTCGTTTAGTGCGTTCTCAATGGCCGCATCCATATTGTAATACTTATAATTCGCCAACCGCCCTACAAAAAATACTCTATTCTTCTCCTCTTCTATCGCAAGTTCCTTATATTTTTCATACACTTCCCTATTTCTTGCGGTTGGAACAGGATAATATGGATCACCATCTGCGACACTGTATTCCTTTACAATCGTTGTTTTTCCTGGAACCTCTTGATTTAAAAAATGCTTATACTCTATAATTCGTGTATAAGGTTCTAATGCGGATGGATAATTTACGACAGAATTTGGCTGAAACTGGTCTTGTTCCAAATATTCCGTCTTAAATTGAATCGATCGATATTCTAACTTTGGAAATCCCTGATCCGCATAAAATAGATCAATCGGACCGGTATAACAAATCACATCATATTGCGATCCAATTTCATCCGTATAGGAAGTATATAGTTGAACAAAGATCCGTTCATGATCGATCATCGATCGTACAAATTCCGTGTACCCATCCTTTGGTAATGCTTGGTACTTATCTGAAAAGTATCCCTCTTCATCATTGGTTCGAACAGGAATGCGCGCAAGCACACTCGGATCAAGCTCCGCAGGATACTTTGCCCATTGCTTATACGTATAATCCTTAAAAATCTTATCATATAGTTCCGGTCCTACTCGTTGTAATGCTACCTCCTCGCTATTTTTGGGTTCTACCGATGAAATCGCATTTTCTTGAAGCCATTCTTTCATCTCTTTTTCTGTTTCAAGATGCGTACCACATAGGGTATTAACTGTAGTTCGATTGACAGGGATGGGAAAATAGGTATCTCCAATTCGACCAATCACTTTATGATACCATGGAACCCATTCCGCAAATCGATTCACAAACTCCCATACTCGTTCCGAATTCGTATGAAAAAGATGAGCCCCATACTTGCTCACACGAATTCCATTTTGATCGATTTCGTCATAGCAATTTCCCGCAATGTGATTTCTTTTTTCAATAATTGTAACATGATGCCCTTTTTCTGCTAATGTTCTGGCAATGGTACATCCTGATAGACCCGCGCCTACTACAAGAACTTTCATTTCTGATTAATATGGGATTTTATGCCTTAGATCGCCAGTGTGCGTTACATACATTACAGATATATAAGAATTTGAGGTTAACCGCATCATATTTAAGATAAATGACATCCTTTTCCTTTCCTGAAGTATTTGACTCACATTGATCATTCGGGCATTTAATGGTATTGACATGCGGAAGTGTCGGATCACGTTGTGTGAATTCATTCATCAGAATTTTGTATCCTTCTGACGTTTTTTCTTTCAAGTCAATTTCCAAAATCAATCCACCTTTTTTGTCCTCCTCCTGATATCCACAATTTCGACAGATTCGTCGGAGTGTCTTGTCATTTTGGTCCAAATACAAATAGTATCGGCACGTCGGGCAAAAGTCAGTCTCTTTCATGGTCTTCCTATTCTGTGTGGATGGGATTTAAATCAATTTTTATGATTGCGTTTACGAGTCTTCCTTGAACCACCTGTTCGTAAAAATGGAGAATGAACCGTTAGTTGATGAATTGGATTACGATAACATGAATTTCCATATGAACATGTATTGGAATGATTGTGACTAAGTAGTCCTTCTCGTTTCTTAAGCATCATTAACTTGATCAAATGGGTAATTAACGAATTGGATAACTCAATCACACGATTTGATGGATTATAAAAAATGATATCCTGTTCTGCGTGAAGATACTGAATAATGGATTCGACAATACGATGCGTACTCGCATCTGTTTCTAAATAATTTGGATCCGATTCGTCAGGTGGAGAGGTTAATCGAAACATACCCGTCAGTGCTTCATTTGCATCCCATGAAAAAAAGAATAATTGAAGCTGATACAGTTGTGATTCATTAAATTTAACGAGACGCTGAATCACACGTGTAAGCAATTTCTTATATGATTTTGTGGGAAGACCACCTTGACCGATAAATGATTGATAATACTGTCTGGCATATTGATGCGCTTTTTCTAGTGTACACAATTTCAAATAATTATACTTTCGTTCATAATGATCGAATGGCATAGGCTCAAATCGCCCAACAGATAAACGATATTCTTCATCCGATGCTGTATTTGCCGATGGACTCAAATTTAAAGCAGGAAGTTCACAATTGAAGATTCCATTAATAATACTATCATACTCTTCATTCGCATTCAACTTTTCCTTATTACGCGAATATGGCGTTTTTCTATTTTTCCGTGTATTCGGAGTTTTAAATTTTGGCATCCTATTAATACATTCGTTTTATATCAATTTACTTTTATTTAATGAAACAATGATATTGCCGTATTTTGCTCCGATAAAAATTGATGGCTAAAAAAAGGGATGTTGAGTCGTACCACAATGCCTCCAACTCTTGTTGATAACGTATTGGAGACTCCGCTCGGCATCTTCCTTGACAAGCACCGTGTAACGGAAAAGGGCGACGCGTGTTCCTTTACCGGCATGGGTCTCATGAAGGGAAAGTTCATGGTCAAAGATGAAGAATACCCGCAATTCCTTGACCTTCTCCATGAATATTTGTTTACTCAACAGCGTCGACCGATTAATCTGGTGGAGCAACGTCGATGCGATTCGATGACTCCGATCCTCATTGACCTCGATTTCAAGTATCCCGCCGAACGTGCCATTCAACGTCAGTTTGAAATGGGAAATATCCACTCTTTCATCCAAGCATACGTTGAAAACATTACTACCTTTTACCAACTTGACGATAAACCTCTCCGTTTCTTCATTACACTTCGTGCCGCTCCGTATGAAGACAAAAAATCAGTTCATCGCTCCATCAAAGATGGCGTCCATATTCAATGCCCTGACCTGATTCTTAATTCCGAACACCAACAAGTACTTCGACATCGCTCACTTGAGTATTTGAATTTGACCAATACCTTTAAACAAACAGGATACATTAATGCGGAGAAAGACATCTTTGATGAGGCGATTGTCAAGAAAAACGGCTGGTTCTTCTATGGCGAGTCAAAGCCCGATATTCCCGCCTATCAACTTGCGTCTGTCTATGTGTATGACCCCGCAAGTGACCGATTTTACGAAGAAAACAAAGATGATTACTCTTCTCGTCAACTCTTGGAACTTCTATCCATTCGCCACAATCTGCGTGTGGAACAAGTGCCATTTCGTGAAGTAGCACAAGACGAATGGAAAACACGTCTTGATTATTGTACTGGTAAGCGTGGTACAATTAATCCTTCTAGCCCCACACTAAAAGCGGAAGAGGGGCGAGAAGAAGCCCCCATTATTCAATTGACCTCCAACAATGTCCATGAACAACTCGCATTGGATAAACTGGAAACCGTCAAGAAATTGGTGATGGAATGTCTATCCCCTGCTCGCGCAGGACCTTACAAGGAATGGATGGAAGTCGGTTGGTGTCTTCACCACATGGACCCATCCGATGATGGATTCAATCTGTGGATGGAATTCAGTAAAAAATCCCCGAAATTTAACGAACATGAAGTGGGTCAACATCGTCGTGAATGGATTAAAATGTCGAAATCCCATAACGAACACCCCTTGACAGAACGCTCCCTTCATCAATGGGCCAAAGACGACAACCCCGCAAAATACCATCAAATTATGAAATCTAGCTTTATTGATTTCGTAGAACGTGAGGTGGATGTGACTCATACTCATGTCGCACGTCTCATGAAACTCATGTACAAAAACGACTACTGCGCGTCAGTCGATTCCAAGAAAGTAGAATGGTACCATTTCACGGGTATCTATTGGAAGAAACTCCCCCAAGGTATCGAACTACGAAATAAGATGATTTCGGAAGTGGCCCAGGTCATTTCCGATACTCGTACAAAAATTCGCAGACAACTAATGGCAGCAGGAACCGGTGAACGTGAAACTTCATGGGAAGAGACACGTCTTAAGAAACTCGTAAAAATCGAAGAATCTCTCTATCAATCTGGCTTTAAGGATTCCGTTATGAAAGACTGTATCGGCATCTTCTATGAAGAGGACTTCTCCCAAAAACTCAATGCCAATCAATACTTGATTGGTTTTAACAATGGTATCATTGATCTTCATGCGCCCTGTACCACCGCCGATGGGAAAGAGAGCTACACGGTTATTTTCCGAAAGGCTGAACCATCTGACTTTGTAACATTTATGGCAGGACGATATGCCACGAAAAATTGCGACCCGATTGACTACGTAGAATACAATCCTCGTGACCCCGAACAAGCTCCCATTCATGCTGAAATCGACGACTTCATGGAGAAAGTGTTCCCCAAGCCTGAACTCCGTGCCTACATGTGGCGCAAACTGGCATCCTGTTTGGAAGGTGCCAACAAAGAACAGACCTATGAGACCTGGATTGGTGTAGGTGGTAATGGTAAGTCAAAGTTGGTGGACCTGATGTCGATGGCGCTCGGTGATTACGCATCCTCCCTTCAATCCACAGCAATGACTCGTAAGCGACCTGAATCCGGTGCGGCGAATCCTGATATCATGGCCATTCGCAACAAGCGATTCATTTATATGGCCGAACCCGATGACCGTGAACCGTTGAATACTTCTCGTATGAAGCAGTTTACAGGTGAAGATGATGTAGAAGCCCGTGGTCTCTTCGAGGACCAAACTAAGTTCAAAATCACAGGCAAAATCTTTATGTTGTGTAACGCATTCCCTGCGATTAATACCATGGACCGAGGTACTTGGCGCCGTGTTCGTGCGGTTCCGTTTGAGTCGAAGTTTGTTGACCCTGGTGTAGACGAGGTAAAACCAAAGGAACATATTTATCCACGTGACAATCAACTAGACACCAAAATGCGAAACTGGCGCACTCTCTTCATGTCACGCCTAGTACACATCTACAAGACAGAGTATCTTCATGGAGGACTTGGTAAAGTGCCCGCCATTGTGACTCAGGAGTCGAACAAATATCAAGAGTCGTTTGATTCCGTGGCGAAGTTCATGAATGCACGTATCCGTGAAGTCAAGAAAGGCGGTTATGAAGCGAAAATCAAAGATATCTTCCGTGTGTACAAAAATTGGTATGAATCTGTGGGTGGTGGTATGGGTCGCAAACTCAATCAGACCGATTTATACAAGCGTCTATGCGACAAATGTGGCGAACCTTCGGACAAGACGACCTTCAAACAGATGCGTCTCTTCGATGAAGATGCGGATATCGAGGAATATGATAGGTCATTGTTAGAAGGTGAGACTGCTTAAGAAACCATATAGATAAGAATATATTAGGTATTATTTTTAATGGATCATCGTCCTCTAGAAATTGGAGAATCTAATGATTTAGTACAGGCTATTCTTGCGGATATGAATCATTCATCTGTCTATGATAAAATACCAGATGATTGGATTGAATGGGAAAGTTCTACACGACGAAACCCTTATATGAAGGAGATTATTACCAACGAACCTGGACATATTGTATTTGACGGATATTTCTATATTGAAGACGAGACGGTTCCTGTGGAGCGAATTCTTAACACCAAAGAAGCAGATTATCATGTCGAAATTTATGAAAAGAAAACATTAGAAGATACTACAAAAGGATTTTACGATGAAGAATTTGGCGGATATATTAGTTTTTTCTCAACTCATATCATTGACCTACGTTATCGAATCATTAGCAAAATCGAATCAATTGACCAACGTGTTCAAATTATGAATCGAATCGAAGAATTAGAAAAAAGTATAATTGAACGCGATGAGATACATCGTATCGCAAGAGAAAAACGTGAATATGATGATCAGCAAAGATAAT
>Ga0164297_10001812_pt1 | contig 22058 bp, 21 predicted proteins | sample GEODES058metaG_FD_113539 | JGI IMG/M metagenome (GOLD analysis project Ga0164297, IMG submission 113539) | Dystrophic lake water microbial communities from Trout Bog Lake, Wisconsin, USA - GEODES058 metaG | ecosystem: Environmental > Aquatic > Freshwater > Lake | place: USA: Trout Bog Lake... | reverse complement strand
GGGTACTGGTGACCCACTTAGAAGTCGGCTGTGAACCTTAAGCTCTCGAACCGCCCGGTGCGGACCCGCATGCCGGGTGGTGTGGCAGGGGCGCCTCCTACCGGAGGCCCCCTATGCCGATGTTCTTGATCAATCTTGAATTCAATGTGTCTGAATTTCTCAGTGTTCAAGTTTTGGCACCAATATCTTGGGACCAGGTAAAACGTGATCGCTCACCAGTTGATTGAATAGGAGTGCTTGATATCTACTGTTGTAATAAGGGGTGGTCGAGTGGTAGGCAGCTATTCCAAACCAAGTGTTGCCAAATTGGTTGATACCCTTTTTAAGTTGCCAGGCTGTGACATAGGTGGCCACGCAGTCATTGAACAAATGTTCTGGGGCAATGCCGAACTTTGCGATTTCTGGGAAATGAATTGAATTCATTCCGCCCAAGCCCACATCAATCGTGCCATTCTTGTTTTGATTAATGACCCAAGGATTCATGCCAGACTCGACCATCAAAATGGCTTGCAAGACAGATGCGTTCACACCATGAAAATTTGCAGCCTCTGCAATGCATTTGCCATCACTTTTGATACCAGGTTGCGCTTGATGAAATGTAGAGGGGGGATCCGGTGTAGATCTTTTCGTGGGCCATGCAACGCTCAGTGAGGGGGTTGCAGCTTGACTCGCCAGTTCCTCAATGGTTACGGCTGGTGTGTCTTGAACGTTTGAAATCCACAACCCAAGTAAAAAGACACATTGCCTGAGTCTAAACATTGCGTCATGATTGAATTTCATCACTGGAACCCACCCAATAAAAAGTCCACATCAAGCGCGGATCGTGCTTCAATGTGGACTCCATTTTGACAGAGTTTTTTCAAACCCTATGGCCATAAAAAGCCAAATTAGATGGTTTTTAAGTTCGGCATGATTCTGAGAGCATTCTCGCGGTCAATGGCCATTCTCTCCGCTGGTGTGAAGTTTCTTGCAGCCAAACCCTCTCGCACATCAGATGCTCTGCGATAGGGGAAGTCACTGCCAAAGAGTATGTGTGAGGTTGGGATCAAAGCTCTCAACGCAGCAATGGCTCCTTCGTGATGGCCTTGAGCGGTGTCGTAGTAGAAGTGCTGCACTTCAGCCAAAACTCCATTGGGCATGACCTTTTTGGCTTCGTCCTTCATGTCGAACTCCTGCCTTGTAAATCGACTCCAAAGGAACGGCATGGTGCCTCCACTGTGAGACCAAATCCAATTGATGTTGGGGTATTTATTCGATGCCCCCCCAAACACCATGCTGGCAATTGTGCGTGTTGTGTCTGTCGCAAACTCAATTGCAGCGGGGGGAAGCCACTCTGCAAATGGATTTTTGCAACAAGCCGCTAAAAGAGGGTGGACGTAAACGGTTGCATGTCGTTTGTTGAGCTCTTCCCAAATCGGCCAAAAGCGCTTGTCTCCCAAATATTTGTCTCCATAACTCGTCATGAGACCAATACCATCAGCCTTTAAGGTATCCATCGCATACTCAATCTCTTTGAGACTACCCTCTGTGTCCATCAAAGGTAAGGTTGCAAATGAACCAAATCGGCCCGGATAATCCCTGGACATTTGAGCGGCGTATTCGTTGGCTTCTCTTGCCATGCGGCGATCAAGGTCTTTGTTGTTGAAGAATGCACCCGGCTGCATCAAGGCAACAACCGATGTCGCAATTCCATTCATGTCCATTTCTTCAATGGACTTTTGAGGAGACCAAGGGGGGGCTCCAGAGCCATCGAATTTCTTCAACTCAGCCAAATAATTGGGAGGGCAGATGTGGTGGTGAATGTCAATGCGGTGGGGCTTTGCAGTTGTGTTTTGAGCCAAAGCGCTTGATGACGCTCCAGGTGTCGCAAGAAGACCACCACCCACACTTGCAAGAGAAGCCAAGGCTCCAACGGAGCCCAAGCCTGTTAAAAATCCGCGTCGACTTGCACTAGGTGTCATGCAAGGATCTGAGGCGCCTGAATTGAGCAAAATACCAGATGGCTCGCAGCTACAACGGTAATGTTTCATGGTGCTGGGTCTCCTAATGGTGAGAGTTGATGATGTTAAAAAGGTCTTGTCTTTAAGCGGTTGATCTTGAGTTTGATTTAGGCATTGAGCCAGGTTTGTCCCTCAAGGATCAGTTTTTCAAGCGCTGGGCCATGCGAAGTGGCGAGCTCAGCGCTCACGTTTGCCCCGTGTGAGCTTTGAAGGTAGGCCAAATGCTGATAGCCTTCAGGAAATTGATTCAATCGCAGAGTATCGAGTTTTAGGGAGGCACTTGGATCGACCAAATCCATGCGATCTTTTTCGTAGATGACATTGCGTTTGAGAATTCTCCAATGTCCATCTCGTTTTTCAACGCGGTCATAAAAGCGACCCGTGCAAGTGATGTCTACATCAAGTCCTTGAAGTTGCCCACGCACCATGATGGACATTCGAGTTTGTGCAATTGCTTTGTGACCCCGAATGGAGCTGACCGTTCCGCCCAAAAAGTGTTGGCTGCTTGAGCCCTTTCTCCACGAGTCCTGTACCGCCAAAATAAAGTCCGTGAAACTTCCATCGAACCAAGTTGCCGTCATGTGTGCGTCAGGATGAACTGTGCTTTTGAGTCCCTCCCAATCGCCAGTGTCGCGGTACAGTGCCCAACTTTGAACCACATCGTGAATGGCTAGTTTTTCAAGAAAAATATTGCTCGATTGATTCATGGAAATTCGTTATCTTTAGAGTTGGGATCATTCAGGCTCTATGCCCGCTTGCTTGAGCGCACGGGTCCATTTGTTGACTTCTGATTTCAAAAAAGCGTCGGTTTCTTGTGGAGTGAGTTGCAAAATGCGACCACTGCCTTGCTGCAATCTTGATTTGACATCTGCATTTTGCATGGCCTTGTCAATTTCTACTCTGAGTCTTTCAACGATGGGTGTGGGGGTTTTTGCAGGTGTAAATAGTCCAAACCAAGTCTCCATCTCCAAGTCCATGGTGCCAGTTTCTTTGAGTGTTGGGATGTTTGGAGCGTCAACAGCTCTAATTTTGGAAGAAACGGCCAAGCCCTTAACTTGTCCTGCCTCTAAATAGGGTCGGGTGGTGGTTGAGTTGTCAAAGAAAAGATCGACGCGACCCGCGATCAAATCCATGTAAACAGGTTGCGCACCTTTATAGGGAACCAGAAGAATGTCAACGGCTCCAAGACTCTTGAGCAATGTGCCCAAAATGAACTGACCACTGCCCGGACCACTGGAGCCGATGGAGAGCTTGCCAGGATTGGATTTGGCATATGAGATGAGATCCTTCAAATTGTTGGCTGGTAGATCTTTGGTGCCAATGAGTGTGTAGGAATGACTCACCACCAGTTTCAAAGGGATGAAGTCGTTGATTGGGTCATATCCGGTTTGTTTGTATAGGCCCATGTTCAAGGCCAAGTTTGATAAACCCCCAACGAGGAGGTGATAACCATCGGCTGGCGCTTTAGCAGCTGTTTGGGTTCCCACCAAGGTCCCGCTCCCCGGGCGATTTTCAACTATGAATTGTTGTCCCATTTGCTCTGAGAGTTTATTGCCCAGAACTCGTGCAACCAAATCAAATCCACCTCCAGCTGTGGAAGGGGCAATCACCTGAATGGGGTGAGAAGGATAGGTTTGTTGATTCGTTTGAGCGTTAGTCGGTGCATGCATTAGCGCAAGCAAACTAGTCATGACCAATTGAATGCCGGTGGTGTAAATTTTTAGGGTGAAAGTGTTGGAAGGCATGGACAAGAGAGAAGAATTTGTTGGTTGAAGAATTTGAATGTTTTCAACACAAACAAAGTCAATGAATTAGATTAAACATCAATCGCACAAAATGTATCTTGCTTAGGCTCAAGTGGTGTTTCATGACCTGTCAGATTGACCCCCTATTGAACAACAATTTGCAATGCGTAGCGGTCAGGGTTAACGCTTAATGGGGCAATTGAAAGCTGAATTGCACGTTGAGTTTTTTGGCTTTGTTCATCATGCAAGAACTCTTCAAATTGAGGCACTTGCATAGGGAAACCTTCTCTTGCCCATGGGTTGTAAAGCTAGTATGGTGTGCATTGAAAAATTCAATGTGCTCATTCCAACACCACTTCAGTTTGCATTAATTGGTTTGTGGCAACAAGAGAGCCCCTCAAAGTCTAAGAAGGATTGACATGAAAAACGACCCCAAACAAGACCCCACATCGACCCCCAACACAGTCCCTACTTTCGCCAGGCGTCAATTTTTGGGAAATGTGGTCGCCACATCAGCTGCGGGTGTGGTGGCAGCCACGAGTGGTGTGAATGCGGCGGCTGCTGAAAGCACTCAAGACGCCAAGAAGCCCTCCGCTCTACCTCCTTCACTCAGGGGAATAGCCAATGAGTCTGGAGAAGTGCCAGATATGGGGCGTGTGGGAGGTGTAGCAGGTTCAGATTTCATGGTCGATGTGATCAAGACCTTGGATATCAAATACACACCGACCAACTGTGCATCTAGTTTCAGGGCAATTCACGAGTCATTGATTGACTATGGGCAAAACACAGCACCAGAGTACATCAGCTGCATGCATGAGGAGTCGGGTGTCGCAATGGCGCATGGCTACTTCAAAATTGCAGGTAAGCCCCTGATGACGATTTGTCATGGGACGGTTGGATTGATGCACGCCACCATGGGTATTTACAACGCTTGGTGTGATCGAGTTCCGGTCATCATCGTTGGGGGTAACGATACCGATTCAGCTTATCGCCCTCCCATGGTACCCACATACCATGCCGCGCAAGACATCAATGCCATTGTTCGCGATTACACCAAGTGGGATGATGCGCCTGTATCGTTGCAACATTTTGCCAATTCGTTTGTTCGTGCTTATAAGGTTGCGATGACGCCTCCCTACGGGCCCGTTGCGATCTCTCTGGACTTGGGGTTGCAGCAAGAGCCTGTTCACAAAAAGGGCGGAGTTCTGCCTACGATCCCTCGATACATTCCAAGCTCACCGCCTCAAGGTGATAGTGGTGCGGTGCGTGAGGCAGCAAGGTTGCTTGTGCAAGCGCAAAATCCGCTCATCATCGCCGACCGCTGTGCCAGAACGCCCAAAGGCATTGAGTTGTTGATTCAGTTGGCCGAATTGCTCCAAGTTCAGGTGGTGGACCAAGGGAGTCGAATGAATTTTCCAAGAACCCATTATTTGAGCACCTCTGCTCAAGCGGTCGGTAAAGCCGATGTCATTTTGGGTTTAGAGCTTTCTGATTTTTGGGGAACGGTCAACAACTATACCGATAATGGTGAGTACGAAGGGGTGGGTACTCAAAGCTCAAAACTTCAACCCCAAGCCAAGTTGATCAGCATCAACGCTGCAGACTTGATCACCAAAGCGAACTATCAAGATTTTCAAAAGTTTCAAGTCATTGATGTTCAAATGCCTGCGGACGCTGAGGCCACTTTGCCCGCTTTGATTGAGGCGGTCAAGCAAGCGCTCACGCCCGATAAAAAGGACTTGATTGCAAAACGAGGTGAGCTTGCCAAGAAAGCGTTTGCCGCTGATTTTGCTAAAACACAAGCGGCAGCAGCAGTGGCCTGGAATGCAAGCCCCATCAGCACCGCTCGCTTGGTGATGGAAACCTTCAACGCCATTAAACACTTGGATTGGTCCTTGGTCGCTTCGGAAGGAAATGTGAGCAATTGGCCCAATCGTTTGTGGCCCATGGAGAAAGCTCACCACTGGATCGGTCGCTCGGGAGGTTTTGGCGTTGGCTATGGAGCTCCGGCCTCTGTGGGTGCAGCTTTGGCCAATCGAGATTTAGGGCGTTTTTCTGTCAGCATTCAATCAGATGGAGACCTGATGTACGCTCCTGGTGTACTCTGGACTGCAGCTCACCACAAGATCCCGTTGCTGTCGGTCATGCACAACAACAGAGGTTGGCATCAAGAGTTGATGCACGTTCAACGCATGGCTGATTTCAGAAATCGACGAGTGAACTTGGGGCAGGACATGGGCCCCATTGGAACCAGTATCCAAAATCCTGATATCCAGTACCACGAATTGGCCAAGTCCATGGGTTGGTGGGCGAAAGGTCCCATCACACGTCCGGAGGATTTGGGACCGGCTTTGAAAGAGGCAGTCGAAGTGGTGAAGTCTGGCCACCCAGCGTTACTCAACGTATGGACTCAACCTCGGTGATTCAAAGCATTTAAAAAAGGACAACTCATCATGTTCACATTCAATCGATCTATTCAATTCGGGGCAAGTCTAGTGCACACCACAAAGCCTACTTTTCGTTCAAATCTGGCATGGCTCAGCCTATGCATCTCGTTGCTTTTTTCTGCTCAAAGTGGGTTTGCGGCCTCGGCTGAGAAGGGGCGTGAAAATTTTATGAAAAATGGTTGCTGGCAATGCCACGGCACTTGGGGACAAGGTGGGGCAGCTGGTTTGAGGCTTGCTCCCAACCCCAAACCCTTGGCCTACATTTCCGCTTTCATTCGCAACTCCAACGGCCCCATGCCGCCTTACACCACCAAGGTGCTGTCAGAGGAGGACTTGGGAGACATTTATGCATATCTTCAATCCATTCCAGCCTCACCGGATCCCAAAAACATTCCGCTCTTGAACGACTTAAAGTGAAGCTTGGGCGCACATCGGGCTGAATCAAAAAAAACCTCTTGAGGCTTGAGCGATTTGTCTCAAGTCCTTCAAGAGGTTTTGATTTTGGATTCAAGACCTGCTCATGGCCCCACAAAAAGGAACCTGGAGTTGGTCCTTTGCGTCTTTAGCGTTTGACTTTTTTGGCCGCTTTCGAAGCAGCCCCCTTTGCACCCGTCTTGCTTTTTGTTGCACTCTTGGCTGAGCGGAGGTTTAGGGCTTGAGCCTTCAGGCCCTCTTCAAAGCTCTCCTCGATGTGGTGTTTGATCTCTGTGTTCATGGCCACATCTCGTCTTCTTTGTTTGGCAATCTCTGCTCCGGTGATGAAGTAATCGCTCTTGACTGCTCGCTTGGCCATGAGCTCATTGCGATCGCTCCAGTCGCCCAAGGAGTATCCAAACCATGGTGCCTCGGGTTTTAGAGCGGGCAGTTTGAGTTCTTCCCAAATCGCCTTTGCATGTTCCATGTATTCACGCTTGGGTAGCGCGATCGGGGGGAAGTTATCCTTTAGAGTTGCATCGATCAACAGCGCAGCATCTTCACCATGATTTCTGGGGCTTCTGGGGCCGTGGCCAGGATCACGGTGGTGCAGCACTTGCATATCAAGTGCAAAGTTGGCTCGGTAACTCATGGCCCAAAGCAGTGCATCTGCATTATCTGGATCAATGTCATCGTTGATGGCGATGACGAATTTCCCTCCAGATCTGAGTAAAGAAGAGGCACCGTAGAGCGCTCGCCAAACTTCGGTGGGCGGGGTCTTTCTGTCAACCACGACGGCTATGACTTTGCGAAGATTGGTCAATGGTTCGTGCATGGACACACGAATTACACCTTTGATGCCTAAGTTTCGTTTTAAGTGATTGCTGAAAACGGGTTCAAGCGCAACGCGCTTGATCAAGCTCGACTCTGAAGGTGTGACCTGAGAGATGATGGAGGTCAAAATCGCTTTTTTGCGTCGAGTAATGGCCGTGACTTCCATATAGGCATTGAACTCTTGCAAGTTCACGTGACCATGGGATTCACCAAAGGGCGCCTCAGGTTCGAGCCACTCGGTGGAGATAAAGCCTTCAATGACGATCTCTGCTTCCGCTGGTACCAAGAGATCAACCGTTTTGCATTTCACCACATTGATCGGAGCGCCCACCAAGCCACCAGCCACATCCAACTCGTCGGTGTCTTCGGAGAGCTTTTGTACAGAGGTGAAAGCCACACTGGGTGGGCAGCCCAAGATCACTGCTGCGGGTAGCTTTTGGCCTTTGGCTTTGGCTTTTTCCCAATGCGTATAAATGCCTGGTTGGTTCTCCAGTGAGGGGTTCATGCCTAAGCGAGTGGGTGACTTCACCTGGCCACGGTAAACGCCCATGTTTTGGATACCTGTTTCAGGATCTTTGGTGATGTACTGCGAGAGTGTGGTGTACGGCGCATTGTCCCAGCCCGGAGAGGAGATGGGCACAGGAATACCGTCCAAGCCTTGACCTGGTTTTAGGAGGTCTTTGCCCATGTAGACAATCTCTTGGCAGGGGGCCACTTTGACCAAGTTGGGTTTGATGGGGTGAGAGATGGCATGGTTCCATGTTTTGCCAATGTCTTCGATTTTGCAGTCCATGCCAATGCTGTAGATCTCGCGATTTGCCGCCAAGGCACCGACCACAACTGGAATGTCGTATTGGTGTCCCTTGGAGTCAGTCACATTCGTGAACAAAAACGCCTTTCGATCAGGCTCAGCTATGCCACCTCGGAATTGCCATCTCACCAAAGGGTGCATCTCTGTGTCTTTGTTGATCTTTCGATCGATGGTCACCAATAGACCCGCATCATCCAACGCCTTCAAGTGCTCGTGCAAGTCTGCATAAGAGCGAGCATTGGTGGTGGCAGGGGGCGATTTGATTGGCGTTTTGGCGGTCACTTTTTTCGTTTTCGCCGTGTCCTTTAAAGAAGTGGTTTTTTTCATTTGAGAGGTCCTGGGTTTTTAAAAATTGAATGGGTATAACTGTTTTCAGAGGTTCCAGGCTTGGATCACTTGGGCACCTTGGTTACCGTTTGCTCATAAAGGCGGGTCCACTTGGCATAGTTGTCAATGATGAAGATGGGATCTACCACATTGATTTTGAGATTGGGATAGTTGTTGGGCACTTTGGTGCTGGTCGTGTAATAGTTCAGTTGAGCAAGCAACTTTTGTGTCTCAGCAGAGAGCAAGTAGTCGTAGAAGAGGAGAGCGGCGTAAGGGTGCTGGGGGTTTTTATAAACACCCACATTAAAGCCTTGTGCAACCACTGGGTCTAGGGCAAACCAATCCACCGGTTTACCCGCCTTTTTATCCTTTTCAGGCAAGTCAATGTAGACCGTGAGACCCATGGGTACCTCGCCAGCGACCACCAAGTTGTGTAACAAAGAAACGCCTAAACGTGTGGAGATGCCGTTTTTGCTAACGATGTCTTTGAAGGTGCTGATGCCTTTTTCTTCCCCCATGGTGGTCACCACTTTGGAGAACCATTCCTCTGCCTTGGTCTCTATGCCTAAGTTACCCTTCCATCTGGGGTCAGACAAATCGGACCACTGCTTGGGTAAGTTTTCAGTCTTGATCAAGTTTGTGTTGTAACTTTGAACCATCACGTTGAAGACAAAGGAGGTCCACTGGCGGTGTTCAGAGAGTGCGGTCGGCATCAAGTCCTTGAAGTAGGGCGAGTAAACCGGTTGCAACAAATGCTCTTTGTACATCGCATACATCTCACTGGCCGGTGTCATGATCAAGTCCACCTCTTGGTGTTTGGAGCTCGCCTCCCTGACCACCCGTTGCAACACGTTGTCTGAGCCCGATCTCCAATACTTAACTTTGATGCCAGTTTGACGCTCAAAGGGTGCAATGATGAGGGGCATGTCCTGCGGTCTAAAGGCGGTGTAAATGCTCAGTGCACCTTCCTCTTTGGCCTTTTGAGACAGTCGCTCGTTGCGTTCCGGCTTGTCGTTGATCAGATCTGCCGTGGATTGGGCATTGGCCACAACAAAGCAAAGACCCAGTAACAAACTGGCCCCAAGTCTAGGAAACAATGAACGTGCCTTCAATGGCTGTTTTGACTTCTGATCCTTGGTCATGAGTTTGAGGGTGTCAGCGTTTTTTGAAAATCCGATTGATTTCGATGTGTTCATCTGATGCATTCTGAGGGTTGGATCAATCGCGCGACTCGACAAGCATTCCATGGAGCTTGGCGGACGAACTGGTTTGCAATGGCCTGAAAAAAAGATAAGAATTTGATGTGCTACTCTTTTTCGATGTGGCTTTTCTTGACCACTTCTCCCCAATAGGCAAACTCGCTCTTCAGATATTGTTGAGCCTCATCGGGCGAAGCGCTGAACCTGGGCTGCAAGCCTAGACCCAAGAGTTTGCTCTCCATCTCAGAGGTGGATACGATGTTCATCAGTGTGTTGTAGACCAACTGCACACGCGTTTTTGGCGTGCCTGCAGGCAAGAGAAGCATGAGCCAAGTCACTGCCGTGAAATCCGCCATGCCTTGCTCTTTGAAGGTGGGTACCTGAGAGAAAAGACCCGCCAACCGCTTGCTGCTTCCCGTTGCGATGGGCCTTAAGCGGCCAGACTCCACATGGGGTCTCACGGTCGATGCGGTCTCAAGCGCCATGGATACATTGCCAGCGATCACATCAGACAGACCTGCCACACTGCCCTTGTATGGAATGTGAGTGATATCTAGGCCCAGTCTTCTCTTGAGCTCTTCCATGGCCAAGTGTGAAACCGTTCCGTTGCCCGAAGAGGCGTTGGTCAGGGGAACGGGTGCACTTTTAGCCACTTGGCTCAAGTCCTTCAAATTTTGAATGGGTAAGTTGGGGTTGACGCACAGCACAAAGGGTAAGTCTCCAACCAAACCCACAGCGTCAAAATCTTTCAATGTGTCATAGTTGACGGAGTTGTATATGTGCGGATTGGTCTCTAGGGCAGACATGTGTGCCATCATCATCACAGAGCCATTGGGAGGTGACTTGGCCAATAAACCCAAAGCCAGTGAGCCACCTTGACCAGGGCGGTTGTCAATGATGATGCTCTCTGAGAGCTGGGCGGACATTTTCTCCGCAATCACCCGAGTCACCATGTCTGTGGCTTGTCCTGGTGGGAACCCAACCATCAATTTAACAATTTTGTTGCCGCCACTCACCAAACTTTGTGCGCTCGCAGAGTTTGCGAGACTCGAGCCTGCGACGATCCCAAGGGAGGACTGAATCACAAAATCACGGCGATTAATCGAGTTGTTCATGGACGGGTGTCTCCTCTTTTTTTCTTTTTGAAATTCAACAGGAAACTCTAGCCGTTTCCTGTTCTTTGGCAATGCATTGAATCAATACATCCAGCGCGCAGCGGAGATGGCAATCAGTGCGCCAAGCACGCACGCTGGAGCGAGCCACCAAGCTGGAACCATGGGCGTGTCGTGGGGATTGTGAATCGCTTGAGAAGTCCCGCTGGGATGACTTTGTGGATTGGGGGTTTGCTCACTCAAAGCCTCGTGTGCTTGAGGGGCCGCGGTCACGTTCGATAACGAAGCGGCTTTGGAGCTTGCTTTGGCTTCGCTTGGGTTGAGTTGCTCTTGAAAGGCTTTGAAGAAATCATCCGTCATTTTCTTGGCGACACTGTCAATGAGCCTGGAGCCCACTTGTGCCAATTTGCCACCCACTTGCGCTTTGGCTTCATACGACAACTCGGTGCCTTGCTCGGTTTGAACCAGTTTGACTTTAGAGGATCCTTTGCCAAAACCAACCGCTCCACCTTGCCCTTCAAACTGCATGACACAAGACTCTGGGGCGTTGACGTCCTCCATTTTGAGTGAGCCTTGAAAGCGAGCACGAAGTGGGCCAATTGCAGTTTTGATAGTCACTTTGAAATCGGTGTCTGAGAGTTTGTCTACGCTCTCACATCCGGGCAAACATGCCTTCAAAATTTCTGGGTCATTCAATGCTTTCCAGACCAACTCTCTGGGTGATGGGATGAGTTTGGTGCCAATGATTTCCATGATTCGAGCTCTCTAAATGGTTTTCTGTTGAGTGAGAAAAAAAAGCGTTGTAAGACCCTCGAAACTTCTCAGAAGCTTCAAGGGTAGTAAGACCTCAATGTGCCTTTTTCTTCATGTCCGCTGCAGTGTTGACCATGGAGTGCAAACTTCTTGCGTAATCAATCGCACCTTGCTCATCCATTTTTGGAGCCACGCGCAAATATTCCTTGAGCCCCAATATTGCGGGCCTTGGACGTGAGAGTAGCAACTCACAGAAGCGTTCCACTTCATGGTCCACTTTGTCGTGTGCCACCACTTGGTTCACGATGCCAAAGGAGAGTGCGCGTTGAGCATCAATGAAGTCAGCTGAGTAAGCCATCCAAAGAATTGCATTTCGGTTCATGCGGTCATAGAGGGCAGACATGACCATGGTGGGCATCACGTTGTGCGCAATCTCTGGGATGTTAAAGGTGGCTTGGTCGCTGGCAAAGGACACATCACAAAGGGATGCAATCGCCGTGCCGTAACCCATCACGCGGCCTTTGAGCACGCCAATGACCGGCACTTGGCAAGCTCTCAGCGCTTTGTAGCTATTGAAAACAGAATCGTACTCGGCTCTGCGTGTATAGGCCTCTGGGGATGGGGGGGAGGCCGCATCGCGAACTCGCCCGGTGCAGAAATCGGGTCCTGTGCTTGAGAGCACCACCGCATCAGACGTCTCGTGCGCGCTCATGACCGCTTTGCTCAGCGCTGCAGCCATGCTGTCGGACACGCCATTGTCCTCGGGGCGATTGAATTGAATTCTTAAAAGACGGCCATCTTGTTTGATGATCAGTTGTTCACTCATGATTGACTCCAGAGAGGGTTTTGAAAAAAGTGTCGCATCAAGGCTGCATTGAAAGCACTTGGGTTGTCGATGTTGGGTAGGTGGCCTGAGTTTGCAATCACCTCAAGCTTGGCGCCAGGGATCAAGACTTGCAGGGCTTTGTTGGCATCAGGCAAAGGGCCATCGTTGGCGCCCACCAAAAGCGTGGTGGGTACAGAGATCGTGTGCGCCTGGGGTAAAAAATCCAAACCCTGAATGGCTCTGGCACAACCACAAAACCCCTCCACCGAAGTGTTGGCAATGGTGTCGCAAAATGCGTTTTGCACCTCTGGATGCTCTTGGGTGAAGGCCTCTCCAAACCACCTCAGTGTGGTTGGTAGGGCAAGAGCTTGGGTCCCTTCTTTTTGAGCCAACTCAATGCGCTCGTCCCAAGGCTGGCCAGCAGCGGCTGGCATATCGGCTCTTCCATCGCACAGCAACAGACTGATCAAACGCTCGCCAAACTGTGCGCCCAAACCAAAACCGCTCATGGAGCCCAAAGAGAGTCCCATGTAGTGAGCGCGCTCAATGTCCAAGCCGTCAAGGATGCTGATGTGATCGTTCACCAAGTCTTGCATGGTGTAGGGGCCATTTGGTGCGCTCGATGCGCCGTGTCCTCTTGTGTCAGCACAAATCACCCGAAAGCCGCAAGCGGCGAGCAAATGGGCTTGTTCGACCCACATCATGCTTGAGCTCAAAATCGAGTGGGCCATCAAAACAGCTGGCCCGCTTGGATCGCCCAAGGTGTGAATGGCCAAATCTACATGGGGTGTGCAAATGATTTGCGTCTCGAAGTCTTGATTCATGATCAAAGTCCTAGGGATTATTTTTAGATTGTGAGGGCATGTTTGGCATCAAGCGCTTGAGATTGGCTCGCACAAGCTTGCCACAGTGCTTGTGGTGTCATGGGCAAGTGGTCAATGTGAGCACCCAAAGGAGACAATGCGTCATTGATGGCTGAGGCCATTGCAGCGGGAGAGCCCAAGTAGCCTGCCTCACCAGAGCCTTTTTGACCAAACTCGGTCAATGGGGAGGGAGTGCAGTGGTCCACGATGGTGATCTCTGGCACCTCATGTGCTGAGGGCAATAAATAGTCCATGAAGGTGCCCGCCAAGAGTTGTCCGTCCTCTGAATAGGCAAACTTCTCCATCAGTGCCGCTCCCAGGCCATGTGCTATGCCTCCATAAGTCATACCGTGTACAACGTCGGGAGAAATCATGACGCCACAATCGTGGCCACACACGTAGCGGTGGATGTGTACTTTGAAGGTCCCAGGATCGATGCTTGCCAAAATCACGTGTGACTCAAAGGAGTGGCATGGATACATTTGAATGCGACCCTCTGCCGTGGGTAGTCCTCCTCCTGTTGGGACCTCCCAGACGAACTTCTCTTGTAAGCCGGGCTCCATACCAGGGGGCAACAAGTGGTATTTGCGGTGCATGATCTCAATCAAAGCGGCCCAAGTGAGCGCGCGACTTGGGTCACTGGCCACATGAATGGCGCCGCCCTCATAGACCAACTCCTCCTCGCGCACCTTCAAGTGGTGGGCGGCAAGCCTCATGAGCTTTTGTTTGATTTTTTTAGCCGCTCCCGCTGCCGCTCCCCCAAGCATGATGGCCATGCGAGAGCCCACCGGGCTGTTGGAGGGCAGAGCATTGAGTGAATCCGCTTTGAGAACTCGAATCCCTTCAGGGTCCCGGTCCAAGACTTCTGCGACCACAGTTGAGACGAGTGTTTCATGTGATTGACCTGAGGAGGACGTGCCCATCAAGGCTGTCACCGAACCCGACAAGTCCACTCTGACCAAACAAGAGTCCATCCAAGTGGTGGTGTCGTTCTTGGGGTTGAAGAGGGGCTCAAAGGAAGAGTTGCCACCTGAGGGCTCTAGACAGGTAGAAAAGCCGATGCCCGCCAAAATGCCTTGCTCCCTCAAGCGATCTCGCTTGGCAATCAGTTCCTCTATGTTCGCCTCTTTGAGTGCCTTGTCAAACACAACGGCATAATCACCCGAGTCATAGTGCGTGCCACTTGGGATGAGGTAAGGGAATTGATCGGGAGCGATTAAATTTCGTTTTCTCAGTGCAATTCGGTCCATTTGAAGAAAGCGCGCCACTTTATCCATGCCGCTTTCAATGGCGTAATTGGTAGGGGCTTGTCCAAATCCACGAACAGCCTCTTGGGGTGTTTTGTTCGTCATCACCGCCATTGCATCGTAGGCGACACTGTGAATGGTGTAGGGGCCGACAATGGCGCCCACGGGTTTGCCTAGTTGAAGGGGTGACCTGCCAGAGTAGGCGCCAATGTCATCTAATGCGCGCATTTTCATGCACTTGACCAAGCCATCGGGCTCAAACCCCAAGGTCACGTCAAAGATGCGATCTGGCCCTTGCATGTCACCACCACGCATGTTCTCCAATCGGTCCTCCACCAATCTCACAGGACGACCGAGTTTTTTAGCCAAATAGGCCACCAAAATCGTGTGCTTAAGACCTCGCTTGACACCGTAGCTTCCGCCCACGTCCACATCAAAGTGCACTCGTACAGCGTTCCCAGGTAAGCGCAAAGCCTTGGCCACTTGATCTGGGAACTTTGGCATCTGAATGGAAGCCCACACATCCATGACCCCTTGAGCATCGCTCCACTCGCAAGCCACAGCAAAAGTCTCAATGGGTACAGTTGAATTGCGAGCCCATTTCACACGGTAACTCAATTGATGTGTGCATGCGGCCATTTCTTGGTCGACTTCTCCCCAAACGAAGTGGCGATGAAAGATCACGTTGGATCCATGCTTTGGGTGCACCAGTGGTGCACTTGGCAGAAGTGCCTCCTCGGGGTCTACCACATGGGGCAGGACCTCGTATTCAATGTTGACCCATTCGGCCGCGTCCTCTGCCAAGGCACGAGAGGTGGCAACAACCGCTGCGACCCATTCACCTGCATAACGAGCATGTGTGCCAGCTAGTGGGTAACGCGTTACATGTGGTGCATCAACGCCGGGGAGTGTTGCATCCACATTGGCCCACAATTCCTCACCGCTCAGCACGTCCACCACACCTGGCATGTCCAGTGCAGCTTTTGCATCGATGGATAATATTTTTGCGCTCGCATAGGGGCTGGAGATGAGGGCCACATGGAGCATGCCTGGGCGTTGAATGTCAGCAGCAAAGTGACCTTGACCCAAAACAAAGCGTTGGTGTTCAACGGCTCTTCTGTGTTTGCCAATGTATTTGAAGGGTTTGGCGTTGGAGAGAACTTGCTTACTTGACATGCGTTTCACCCTCTGGAGCTGTGGCCAACATCACGGCGTCCACAATTTGTTGGTAACCCGTGCAGCGGCAAAGATTGCCACTGATGGCTTCTCTGACCTCTTCCTTGGTGGGGTGAGGTGTGTGTTGCAAGAGGTCATGACATGCCACCAGCATGCCAGGTGTGCAGTAGCCGCATTGCAGCGCGTGCGTTTCGCAAAAGGCGTCTTGCAACTTTGACATGACGCCTCTTTGCGGTGCCAAACCTTCAACAGTGGTGATGCTGGCTCCATTGACTTGCACCGCAAAGGCACAACAAGATCGGATGGGCTCATCGTTGAGCATCACTGAGCATGCACCACACACACCGTGTTCACATCCGACGTGTGTGCCAGTGAGCGCCAACTCGTCTCTTAAAAAATCCACCAAGGTGGTTCTGGGTTCTACTTCGCGTTCATATAGTGTGCCGTTGACGCGCAGTTGGATGGCTTGTTTGTTGATCATAGAGGACAGGAGCAATAAGGGTAGGAAGATGAGGGGCAAGGCTTACTGTGCCAGCGCTCTTTGAAGGGTTTGGTCGATGACTCGCTCCAAGAGCACGCGTGCCAAGTGCCTTCTGTAATCAGAGGAACAATGCATGTCGTTTCCAGGCTCGCATTCTTGAACCGCCTCTTGCGCGATGGCCTTTAAGTCGATTTCGGTCGCAGTGAGTCCCACCATTTGTTGTGCCAATTGTGGAAACACCCTTGGTGTGCCATCCATGCCGCCGACTCCAAAGGTGGCGCGCAGGACACGACCATTCGCATCGAGTTGGAGTTGTGCAGCAGCCGAAGCCATGGCAAAGTCTCCTTTGCGAATGGCTGTTTCTTCAAATGCGCTGGCCACCCTGGGGCCACTCCAAATGGGCCAATCGATGTGGGTCAAACACTCGGTGTCGGAGACCGCGGTGAACATGGGGCCCATGAAGAATTCACTCGCCAAAAGAGAGCGAGCGCCTTCTTGGTGACTCTCCAAGTGGAGGGTAGCATCCAAGAGAAGGGCCGTGAGAGGCAATTCAGCTGAGGGGTCGGCGTAGACCAAACTGCCACCAACGGTGCCCCGGTTTCTGGTCTGCTGGTGCCCGACCCAGTGAAGTGCTTTTTTGATGAGCGGCAATGCACGTGTAACGGGCTCGTTGTATTCAACGTCACGCTGCCTGACACAGGCGCCTGTGGTCAGGTGAGTGCTGGTGAGTTCAATGCGCTTTAAGGCGTTGATACGGTTGATGTCAATCAGCCACTCTGGTCTTGCCAACCGCATGGCCATCATCGGTACCAAACTTTGTCCGCCAGCGATGAGTTTTGCATCCATGCCGTATTGATCTAGAAAGGTCAAGGCGTGATCCAAGTCGTGGGCCAACGCGTAGTCAAATGGTGCTGCTTTCATGGTGCTTCTTGTAGGTTGGGGTTGAAAGAATCTCAACCCTGTCTTGTTCTCAAAAGAGGGAGCATGTTGATCAATGAAAATCAATCAAATGGAGTCTTCACGCCCTCCATGTGTAAAGACTCGAGAGTGTATCGCGAGTCAGGCTAAAAAAAACAATGCCTCTTGTAAAATTTGTGCTGCATCAATGAAACTTCAGTTTAAGATATCGACCATTCAAGTCACTGATCCAACACCATTCTCTCAAAGTGAAAATTGGGATCGAATGAGTCGGCGCAATCCCCTCAAGCCCTTGCAGTCATTCGCTTTGGCGTTTGCTCGGCCAAGGGGATTCGTGGCTCTCAAAGCTTGGTTCCAATGTGGTGCGTTCAATCTGTCGGAACACATTTGGCAAACATGGCTAATGAATCGTTTCTTTTAATCGTTTCATGTGAACCGTTTGCTTTGCGCGCATGGATCTTGGCGCCAAGGGTTTACCATTATTTTTAACTTCAACTTCAAGCAACATGAGTCAAAACCAAACCGGATATCCCGATCTTCACGAACACCTCGAGTCCTTAAAGCAAAGGGGACTGCTTCAAGTCATTGATCGCCCCATTGACAAGGACTCTGAGTTGCACCCTTTGGTGAGATGGCAGTTTGTGGGGGGAATGGCCGAGACTGAGAGAAAAGCATTTTTGTTCACCAACATTGTGAACGCCAATGGGCGCAAGTACGACATGCCCGTGGTGGTGGGGGCTTTGGCTGCGAACCGAGAGATCTATAGCGTTGGGATGGGGTGCAAGGTTGAGGACATTCAAGCCCGCTGGGACAAAGCGATTGCCAACCCCATTGCGCCTCAATTGGTGGACAAGGCTGTTTGCCAAGAAGTGATCCACGAAGGTGCTGCGCTCTTGGGTGAAGGTCGTGGACTGGACATGTTGCCCATTCCCATCTCAACGCCTGGCTTTGACAGCGCACCCACTTTGACTGCGACCAATGTGATCACCAAACATCCGGTGACGGGGGTGCAAAACATGGGCACATATCGCTGCGCGTTGAAAGCGCCTGATCGCTTGGTCGTTCGCATGGCCACTCGAGTGGGTGGAGCAGGGGGCTACTTGCACTACCAGGAGTGGAAGAAGGCTGGACACAAGACGATGCCTTGTGCGATCGTGCTGGGATGCCCGCCACTCGTGGCTTTCATGGGTCCACAAAAAATGCCCATCGGTGTCGATGAGTTTGACGTCGCAGGAGGTTTGGCAGGTGTTCCCATTCAAATCATCAAAGCCCATTCCTTGGATTTGAAGGTCCCCGCACAAGCTGAGATTGTGATTGAGGGTGAGATCGATTTGGAGTTCTTGGAGCCCGAAGCGCCATTTGGAGAGTCACATGGACATGTGGCCTTGGAGGAGTTCAATTTGCCCATGCGCATCACGGCCATCACACACCGTGAAAAGCCTGTGATTCCGTCTTACTTGTCTCAAGTCGCGCCCTCCGAGTCGAGTGTCATCAAGCGCGTGGCCTATGAGCCGCTCTTTTTGTCCTACCTCCAAAGCACGCTGGGTATTCGTGGCGTTAAAAAGGTGTCATTGCACGAGCCTTTGACTGGCTTGTTGCGTGTGACGGTGATCACGGTGGATCAAAGCACGCCAAGAACGGAAATTTGGAGAGCACTCTACGGTGCAGCTTTTTTCAAAGGAGACTGCGGAAAAATTTGTATTGCCGTCAATGATGACATCGATTGCGACAATGCGGATGCGATTTTGTGGGCCATGGCCTATCGCATGAATCCTGTGGTCGATGTGCAAACTTTGGATCACCGTGGACAAGGTCATGGACCCAAGCGTGAAAACGATGGAGAAGAGGATTCAACGCTTTTGATGGATGCGACCATGAAGTCTCCCATGCCACCCTTGGCCTTGCCCACCAAAGAATACATGGACCGATCAAAGGCAATTTGGGAGGAATTGGGTCTGCCCAAGTTACGCCCACAAGCGCCTTGGTTTGGTTATACACTGGGCGACTGGTTGCCCCAGTGGGATGAGGCAGCCAAGCGTGCAGCAACGGGACGCTACTTGGAGAATGGCGAAATCAGCTTGAAGCAGCAACGCAATGACGTTAAAGCCGAGAGCAAGTTCAGGCCCGAATAAGCCCCCCGTCGCTGGTCTGTGGCCAGCGACACTTCATTCAATTTGAGTTCTCACACCAACATGACCCAAACCAGCTCTCCATTGAAAAAAACTCGCTCTAGCCCCAAAGCAAGCAGCGCCGCCGAGCCAGCCTCAGAACCCAGGCGTTTGATCGTGGGCATCAGCGGTGCATCGGGCATTGTCTATGGGGTTCGAATTTTGCAGGTCTTGGCAGGTTCTGACATTGAGACCCATTTGGTCATGAGCGATTCTGCCAAAATGACCTTGGCCACTGAGATGGACATGACGATCAAGCAGGTCCAAGATTTGGCCACACATGTGCACAACGCCAAGAACATTGGAGCCACCATTTCATCTGGGTCCTTCAAAACCATGGGCATGGTGGTCGCGCCATGCTCGATTCGCTCGCTCTCCGAGATTGCTTACGGCATGACGACTTCTCTCTTGTCTAGAGCGGCCGATGTGGCCCTCAAGGAGAGAAGACGCGTGGTCTTGATGGTGAGAGAGACACCTTTGCATGCGGGACACTTGAAAGCCATGACGCAGGTCACTGAAAATGGGGCCATTTTGATGCCGCCCATGCCCGCTTTTTATGCGCGGCCCAAAAGCCTTGATGACATGGTCAATCACAGCGTGGGTCGTTGCCTGGATTTGTTTGGCATTGAGACATCACTCGTCACACGTTGGGCGGGAATGGGGCAAGATTAAGTTTGAGATAACTTTGAACAAGACCGTTTGTGTCTCCTCGTTTTTGTCTCCTCGTTTGGGTACTTTGTCACGGACCCTTTAGGGCAGAGCCTTTAAGCAACATTCAATTTGGAACTATCATGAAACTACTACGATCTCTTAATTCTCAAGGTAAAAGCAAACCTCTGCACACTTTGATCAAGGGCTTGACTGCCAGTCTATTGTTGGTGGGTTTTGCAGGCACCGTGTTTGCTCAAAACGCCTATCCCAACAAACCCATTCGCTTGGTCTTGGGTTATGGCCCGGGAGGCGTTGCGGACATCACTGCAAGGCTCGTGGCCCAAAAGCTCTCCGATGCATTGGGTCAACAAGTGGTGGTGGACAACCGCCCCAGTGCGGGTGGCGTGGTGGCTGGTGAGATGGTGGCCAAAGCCGATCCCGATGGTTATACCTTGTTGCATTTGAATTATGGAAACGCAGTGAGCGCTGCTCTCTTTAAGAAGCTCCCCTATGACACCAAAAAAGATTTTGCACCCATCACTGCGATGGGCTTCTTTGATGTGTTGATGTTGGTGGATAAAAACTCCGAGATCCAAACCGTGCAAGACTTCTTGCAAAAAGCAAAAGCACACCCAGAGCAGTTCAATTTGGGCTCTGTGAGCATTGGTTCTGGGCAGCACATGTCGGCCACTCTGTTTAAGAGCATGAGTGGCATTCCCTCAACCCTGGTGCCCTATAAAACCACGCCTCAGTTGTTCATGGCGTTGAAGAGCGGAGACATTGCAGCAGCCTTTGAGATCATCTCTCCAGCCATGGGATTCATCAAGTCGGGAGAGATCCGTGCAGTCGCTGTCTCCTCAAGTCATCGCTTCAAGGGGCTCCCAGATGTACCCACCCTCTCAGAGGCGGGTGTCAAAGGCTATGACGTGATCGCTTGGAATGGTCTGGCCGCACCGGCCAAAACGCCCAAGGCGATCATTGATCGGTTGAACAAGGAGATCAACACCATCTTGGCCAGTCCCGAGGTCAAGCAAAAGTTTTTGGAAGTAGGCATCGACTCCCGTGGTGGCACACCTGAGGAGTTGGGCAACTTGTTGTCCAATGAAATCGACAAGTGGAACAACTTGGTCAATGCTCAGCACATCGAGCGCATGTAAGATGGCTTGCAGTCCTAAAACTTTGTTTGTCTACTACAAAGTCCCCTTTGATCAAAGGGGGCAGTACAAAGCGCAGGCTTTGAGTGAATTGGCTCAAAGAGCACAAGTGCACGAAGGACTTCAAGCGCAGTTGCTGCAACGCCCAGAGGTCTCTGCAGAGGGCTTTGAGACTTGGATGGAAGTTTATGACCATGCCACTCGAGGCATCGATGAGGCTTTGGAGCAAAGCCTGCGTCAATCGTTTGAACACTCTCTCTTGCCCTTTAAGAGAATGGTTGAGGTCTTTATCCCTTTGCAATGAGGCTGACTCCTTAGAGAGTTGAGCCTTTTACTCTTCCTTTTTCTCTTTGTGCTCTCGCCTGTGGGTGACTGCGGGCTTGTCCTCCTCGGACTTGGATTCTTTGTTCTTTTTCTCAGTCGCCACATCTTGGAAGTGTCGCCAGCACGACTTTGCAGCCAAGACTTCGCTCGCGTTGTTCAAACAGTATTGCCTGTGGATGTGGCGCTTGGAGTCGGTCAAAATGAAAGAGCGGTAAAGGGTTTTGTCCTTGACGTAGATGATGATGGTTCTGACTTGTGGACACTCTTCGGTCAGGACACATTCGCGCATCCCCTCAGTGCCGGTGTAGAACTCGAGCGCAATGTAGGGTAACTTTTTACCCAAATTGCTGGGGATCAAATGCAAGGCGCATGTTGAGCCCGTGATGGGTGTCAAATCGTCCTTGGCTGCGAGTTTGTTGAAGTCCTCAACGTTGAGCTCTCGGTACCACTCGCCCACATTGGCTCGGCAAAGGAAGAACTCCTCACCGTTTTCTGTTTTGTGAAAGGGTTCGCTAAAAGGGCGGTGCGCCTCATCGAGGTAGAAGAGGGGCTCAATGCCCTCAAAGGTGCGTTTGGGGCGAGCGGGTTTGTCTTTGGCGGCTTCCCCT
>Ga0164297_10001811_pt1 | contig 22058 bp, 20 predicted proteins | sample GEODES058metaG_FD_113539 | JGI IMG/M metagenome (GOLD analysis project Ga0164297, IMG submission 113539) | Dystrophic lake water microbial communities from Trout Bog Lake, Wisconsin, USA - GEODES058 metaG | ecosystem: Environmental > Aquatic > Freshwater > Lake | place: USA: Trout Bog Lake... | reverse complement strand
TATGTCTTTATTGGGTAAAACAATTACCCGTTTAGATGAAATGGAAAAAAACCTTCCTGCGCCACCTTTGGTGACTGCTGCTGATAAAAAAGCTAAAGCCAAAAAAGATGATGACATGGAAGCTTGTGATGACGATGATGAAGAAGAAGAAGCCAAAAAGGATGATGACGATATGTCTGAAGCCAAGGCTAAGAAATTCATGATGCGTAAAGCTAAGAAGGATGCTGAAGGATCTGATCCTAAAGAACACGGTCCTGCTGGTGAAATCAAGCCTGATGATGAAGGCAAAATGGAAATGCCTGCTGGTCACATGGACTTCAAAAAAGATGATGATGACGAAGAAGAAGCTAAAAAAGCTGATGACGAAGAAGCCGCATACGCTGATTGTCAAGCTAAAGCTGATTCTGTTTATTCAGCATTTGGCAAATCTGCATCACGCCCATTACAAGGCGAAGGCTTAATGGCTTACCGCAAGCGTATGTTGCGTGGCTTACAAGCACATAGCGATGAAATGAAAAACATTGACATTAACAAAATTGCTGATGAAGCAATGCTCGCTGTAGTTGAAAAGCGTGTTTATGCCGATGCTCTTGCAGCTTCTCGTGGAGTTGGAGCAATTGCTAAAGGTCAATTGATCCCTCTTTATAAGAAAGACCAAGCTGGTCGTACCATCACTGAGTATCGTGGTGATATGGAAGCGTGGTTGGGCGACTTCAAACTCCCATCGTCACGGGTAGTGAAGTTTAATACTGAAAATTTTAAGCGATAAGGAATAAGCCATGACCGCACAAATTTCAATTCAACCAATGGTAACAACCAATGCTGCTGGCTTATTTAATGTCAACTCCAACGGTTATACCCAAGGTGATGCTTTAGACGATCCAGCAGTTAAATTCTGGTTAGCTAGTGGCGTACTTTCATCTTCTGCTTCTTTGCCTTTATGGGGCGGAGTTCCAATTGCTGAAACTATTCCAGTTGGTCAATCAGGTTATTACTCTGGTGATACTCAACCCGGCACAGATAGCCTTGGCGGAACAATTATCCAAGCTTCAACGGTTACTGCTCCAACAGGTATTTCTGTATTTAACCAAGCTTTCAACGGTATCACTACCCCACAAAGCACAGCACCTCTGTATTCACCCGGCATGACAGCTAACTTCTACCGTTTTGGTTCAGGTGCTCGTATTCCATTGCCTTGTGATTCAAGCATTGTTGCTTTGGCTGGTTCTTCAATTGTTGAAACAGTTTATTGGGACACCACTAACTATCGTTTGACTACAACCGCAACTAGCAACTTTGCTGTTCCTGTTAAGATTTTGCGTATTAGCACAGCTAATAACAAGATTGTTAACTACAGTTCTGGTACTGGTAATGCTAACTGGTCTAATACAATCGTTGGCGGCTCTACTGCTGCTCCTGTTGCAGTAGTTCTACTATAAGAAAGGAATAGATCATGTCTGGTTTCGCACCCTCGTATGTAACCGTAAACCCACACTTCATGATGCCTGAGTTGATTATGCAGTACAGCTTGGCTTCAGGTGCGTTTACAACTCTGGCAACAGAGAACCCAATGCCACGCCTTGGTGAAGCTGACCTTTATGTTTACGCTAAAAAGGTTCAGTTAACAACTCAAGTGCAGGCTAGTCAAGCTACTTCTAACCAATTGCCTTCAGCATCGGTTATTCCTAGCATGATTAGTACCGCTACTTATCGTTTGCAAACTCGTGCTCAATATGACAACTTTGATGAAGCCGCTACTGGTGCTTGGGGCTATGCGCTCCCAGAAGCACTTCGTTTAGCTGCCCGTCAAGGTATTGCACAGCAGTTGCGTAATGCACTTCTCTATGGCTACAACCCAGCCAATGGTGAAGGCTTGCTCAATACTTCTGGCGCAACTCGTGTTAACTTGGGTTCAGATAGCAACGGCAACACTGGCTATAGCACATGGGATTCTGGTCAATTGGCTCAGTTCTTGTTGAACATGATTGGTAACTTGAAAACTACCACTCTCCAAATTGGTCAGCCATTGCGTTTAGTATTCTTAGCTCCACAGCGTTTCATTCAACAAATCTCTTACGGTGGTATCGTGTCCTTGACACAGTTCCAGCGTATTGGTGCTGGTGTTGAAACAGCCGCTGGACTTGTAGAAACTGTTGCTCAGTGGGCAGGTGGTGACGATGTAAGCTTTGCGGCTGATGATACTTTGATTGGTCAAGGTTACAACGGTACTGATGCAATTATTTTGATTGCTCCAGAACTGAAGATTCCTAAAGCTAACTCTCGTATCAACACCAACATTTTTGCTGAGTTGACACCAAATACAACTGCAACTTCGTTGATGCTTTGCGATGTGGCTGCTCCTACAGAGATTCCTACTCCATTGCCTGATGGTGGTATTACTACCCTCTACACAATGCGTAGCACCTCTGGTTGGGGTATCCGCCCAGAAGCATTAACAATTTTGTCAGCTTCTTATTAAAATCTCGTGAGGATTTTAACCACCCTTCGGGGTGGTTTTTTAACAGTTTTGAGAACCCAAGTGATGCTGGGAACTTTCTTTATGGGGGACTGGGAAGCTCAAAAAGCTTCCGCATCATCAGTTCCCCACCCATTAGGGGAAATATGATGTTAGATCTTTATATAGCAAATTGCAGTAAGCAAGATTTTTTGTTCACTTATATGCTTCCTGAGAATCAAAGACCGTTTTCGCACAAAATTCGGGCTGGATCACAAATTAAATTAACTCAGAGCGACATTGAAGCAGACAATATCATTAAACAGCATGAACTGTATGGAATGATGGAAGTTGGAAAAGTCAAAAAAGGCTTTGGTGGTCTTTGTTATCGTATTGGAAAACCTATTTCAGTAGAAGCTATTGAAGCTGGTATCAGCCAATCTGATGATGAAAACATCCGTAGAGCACAAGAAGCTCGTGAAATTACCGCTGCTGCTCAAGACCAAATCATTTCTATGAAAGCTCAAGAAATGGGTATTAAGCAAAAAGGCGGTATTGAATTTGAGATTACTGAAGATAAGAAAAACGCAGCAGATCAAAGCGAGAAGTTTGACCAAAAGCTAGAAGTGATTCATGAAGGTGAAGCACCACGCAGAGGTCGCCCTAGAAAAGCAGCGTAAAAATAGCCCCTTCGGGGGCTTTTTTGTTTTAGAATACAGAAAACAATTTACAGGGATGGTTTTATGGCAGACCCCATAGTTTCCCCACCAACACTTTCAGGTTTTATTGCTTGGGCTTATGCAGTCATGGGCATTCCAACTACAGCCATGTCGCCAGATGATCCGGGCTGGAACTACGCATACACGGTAGCTTTAGACCTAGTGCCCACTGACTTTGTAGGAGTTTTGGATGATATTTACACTTTAACAGTTTACAACTACGCAGGTAGTCAACTGTTACAGTTTCAACAAGACTATGCAGGGCAGACATTTTTTACTGCTGCAAGACAAGCATACGGAATCAATAATTTTGTTGCTGGAGTAGTTACATCTGCTTCAGATGTATCCACAAGCGAAACTTTAGCTGTAGGACATGGTTTACAAGACCTTGGATTGCTTGATTTGCAAAGAATTAAAGATCCATACGGCAGACAAGCTGTAGCATTTATGCAAACCCTTGGAACACTTTGGGGATTGAATTGAAAATAAAATTAGGTGTTATTGAAGTTCCAGAACCCAACGGCAATACTTCTTTTGGCGTTGGTAAGATTTTGGAAGAAAAATATACCCTTTTTTCATCTTATGTAAATATGCACCAAAAGGATATTGAACATGAACTTACTCAAGCAATTGTTGGAGCGTTTGAAACTTTTCAAACAACAGGTCGTGCTCCTAAGCAACCCTTTGATGCAGCAGGTCAAGAACTTACTCTTGGGCTTAAAAAGTTTATTTATAACGAAGAATTAGCTGGAAAAGTAGCTGGAGTACCTACTCAAGCCGCATTAGATGGTGTAACCACTAGGAAAGTCGGTAGGGGTAAAAAAGCCAAATTTAAAAGGACTGCAACAGGTATCCGTAGACCATCTTTTATTGATTCTGGAATATTTGAAGCTTCAACCAAGGTTTGGATTGAATAATGGCTAGTATTGAAGAAACTATAGGCGCAAAACCCCAATTAGCTTCAGGATTGGCTCAAGGCGTAGAAACCTTATCAGGCAATGAAAAAGTAACTTTTACATTGTATGTAAAGATGGTTTTGCCTTTAGATGGCTATGTTTTTTGGGTAAATGCTAGTCTTTTAAGTGATTCTGCACTGTATAACGCATCACAATACAACAGACTGCTTTATAACAATTATCCAAATGGAGTTCCGCCAAAGCAAATTACTGCTACTGGATCATTCCATTTTAATCAAGAAATTCATCAATTAGCTGATAGAACAACAACTTACAACCATGTAATATTTACCTCTATTCAGCCAATTCAAGATTTAAATCTGACTAATCCTCAGTTTTTATATATAGCAAACTATCAAGAAAATAGATTTGCTTTTAGTCGTAGGGAAAACTACTACAAACAGGCTGATTTATACCATTATCGTGGCGATGCTTTGTATTCCATTATGGATACTCAAATCATTGATTCCATGACAGGATTTGATACTACTAGCGTAATTGTATCTAATAGCCTTCCAATTTGGCTTGGCTTGAACCAGTTTTTCCCTTTATACCCATCTTATTTAGTAGAGCAAAACTTACCACCAATTTATGCAACAGTAGACATAGATCCCAATCAAACTACGGCTTTGCAAGATGTCATGCTTTTAGATTCAGAATCCAATCCTTGGCAGTTAACAAAGGATATTGTCAAATTAGAAATTTTTGGCATTCGTAATCAAGAAGCATTAAATTTCGTGGAATATGTATTAGATTACATGAGAAATTATGACACTATGGGTTTAATGAATATGCCCATAATGCAAGATGCCAAAGTAACTCAGCCCGAAATGGGAATTATTGCTCAGAAAAAAGTAATTACTTTTGAAATAAGTTATTACCAAACTACAGTAAATAATATTGCAAGACAATTAATTGAAAGTGCGTTTATTACCCTTACAGAAGGTACTATTCCAAGTTAAAATTAAGTAGTAAGATGTAATTATCTCAACCTAGTGTAAATAAGGAGTTAAAAATGGCTATTACAGGAAATCCCTCAGTTCAAAATGGTGCTTTGATTACCGCTCAAGGTACAAAAACATTTTTTGATATTTCTTCTGCAACTGTAATTAAATCCGCTGCTGGTCGTATCGCTAAAGTTAGCGTTATCGTTGCTGGTTCTACTAATGGTGCAGTTTATGATGCTACTTCCACTTCTGGAAATACTGCTGCTAATCAATTAGCGGTTATTCCTGAAGCTGTGGGTACTTATTTAATTGATATGCCAGCATTTAACGGTATCGTTATTGCTCCCGGCACAAGCCAAGTTGTAACAGTTAGCTACCAATAATTAGGGGGCAATCATGCCAAATATTGTAAATGTAGTTGTCACCCAACAGGTGGCAAGTGCGCCAAGTCAGCTACAACAAACTGGCGCATTTGTATCTCAAGGGGGAACAACTTTAAGCTCTGGATCAACTCAACTGTTGACCCAGCTTTCAGATTTAACTTCTATCCTTAGAAGTTCAAGTGCTATTGCTTCGGCAACTTGGACAGGCGGAACTGTAACTGTAACTACTTCAACTGCTCACGGAGTTCCTTCTGGGGATACTATTCAAGGTATTATTGCAGGCGTTACTGTTAGCGGAAGCACTACTAACGGATATAATGGTACTTTTGCCATTACTTCTACTGGCACAAATACTCTGACTTATTCTGTTGTAAGCAATCCCGGTACTGCGGTAACAACTTCAGCTTTCTTTACTGTTGAAGATGTTTCTGAATTAGTAGCAATGGCTACTACATTCTTTGCTCAAGGTTCTACTGTTCCAGTCTATGTATTGGAATTGGGTGTTGATACTGTTACTAACGGTATTACCGCTTTAGAAACCTATATTGCTAACCCAACTATTAAGTTTTATAGCTACCTATTGCCTAAAGCATGGGATGTTGCAGGCGCTCAAACAATGGCAAAAATGTACACAGGAACTACTGCACAAGTATATTTCTATGTATCTTCTACATTAGCAACTTATTCTGGCTGGGCTGGAATTAAATCTGCTCTTGTAACATTGCCAAGCCCTTCTGCTCCAACTACAGAGTTTAGCGCTGCCGCTATTTTCTGGGCATCTTTAGCCTATAACCCAAGTGTAAGTAATTTAGCTCATCCATTTGAATATACCTATGTTTATGCTGTAACTCCTTATGTTTTAACCAATGCTCAACAAACAACTTTGTTGGCTGCTGGTGTTAACTGGGTTGGTACAGGCGCACAAGGTGGTATTTCAAATACGCTAATTATGGGCGGTACTTTTATGGATTTAAATCCATTTAATTACTGGTATTGTGTAGATTGGTTATCTATTAATGTGGCGCAAGCATTATCAGCAGCAATCATTAATGGTTCTAATTTGCCTACAAATCCCCTGTACTATAACCAAGCTGGTATTAATACTTTGCAAAAAGTAGCCCAAGCAACAGTTAATAATGGTATTTCGTTTGGATTGATTCTATCTCCAGCAACTGTAGCGGCTGTTCCGTTTACTACTTATGTAGCGCAACACCCCGGAGATTACTCAACTGGAACTTATAACGGTTTAAGCCTGACATTTGTTCCATTGCGTGGATTCAGTTCCATTACTATCTACTTAACTGCATCTAACATTCCAGTTTAAGGAGAATAAATAATGAGCAATCCGCAAATTCAACAAGGTACATTAAATAGGCTACTAGCCAGCGTAGTGTATGCCAACTTTGCACAGTTAAATGTAACAGCAGGCTATCTTGCTAGAGAAGCAATTAGCTTGGCTTTTGATGGTGATACTTCCTTGCTTATACCAACTTTGACAGGCGCAGTAACTAGCCCAGAGCCGTATATTTTTGGAACAGTTACTATGCACCTGCTAAGGACACAAGCTCTTGGCGCAGCTTATAAAAATCAAATTGAAACAAACACTACTTTAGGATCTGTAACAGTTTATCCAGATACTCAAGTATTGCCACCGTTCCAATTGAATAACTGTGTTTTGATGAGTATGCAAGAAACCACATTTGATGGTAATCAAGCAGGTTTGATTATTAGATTGCGTGGCGTATACAACATTAACTCAACAATGTATGCTTAATTAAGGAAAAAAATTGAAAATTGATCGGAATCTGTCCCTTGTGATGCAGGTGCAGACTGAAGAAAATGGTTTAGTTCACATTCATTCCACATCTATCAGTCGAGCAGTTTTTGAACAGTTTTACCTAGAATTAGGAAAAGTGTTTAGTCAGTGTTTTGATAGCATTAACCAAGCGCATTTAGCTTTATCTGCCCCTCAACTAGCTTATCCTGCACTTAAATCAATTGCAATTAAACAGGGTAACTGGGAAGGGGTAGGTGGAGTTAAATTTGGTTTAATCAATGAAATCATTAGATTAACCAATGTAATAGTAAGTACCGAAAAAGGATGGGAAACCATTACTTTTGATACAGCAGTAAAAAAAGGCATTTTGAATGAAGATGAAGAAGCCGAAGCAATTAGCTCTTTAGTTTTTTTTACAGCAATCTCCAAGGTTGCTCCGAAGGATCTGAAAAATTCTTTCTTGGAGATGGCAGGGGCATTAAGAAGTTGGGATCTTACATCATTGGACTGTACGGCATATATGAATGGTTTGCCGATATTGACCAAGACAGAAGATACTGGGAAGAAGGCAACGGCATCATCAATAGTGTCTTAGATGATTTAACTTACATAAATTTTGGTGAATTTATGAAAGAAATTGGTTTTAAATGGGAAGATGCTACAGAATATCGTCAAAGATATTTAATTAGGACTATTAAAAGCAAAAGTTTATTTTAATTACTAGGAACAAAAAATGGCAATTCAATCAGTAATTGAAATAGATGTTTTAGACGAAAAGTTTAAAGCTTTTGCCGCTTTATTTGAAAAATATAAAAAACAAGTAACAGATTCAAATAAAGACTGGAAAGAAACTAATAAACAATTAGCTGAAGCAGAAAAACGCCAAAAAGCTTTAGCAAAAGCTATTGCTGATAGTCAAATCAATTTAAAAGAAGTTGCTTTAACTACTAAATCCATAGCATCAAATATGGCTTCTGCCGCTTTATCTGCGGCTAAATGGATGGCTTATGCCGCTGTTGGCGGTGGATTTGGTCTTGGCGGACTTGCCGCATCTGCAAGCAATATCCGTAGAGAAGCAACTGGTTATGGCATTAGTACAGGTCAATTAAGAGCCGCTAGAACTTATGGTGAACCATATTTAGGTGGCATTGAAAGTGTTTTAGGTAATATTCAAGACTTACAAACTACCCTTACTGAACAATATAAAGTTGGCATTTTAGGGGGAAGTTTAAATAAAAATGCTTATCAAAATCTTGTTCCTATATTACAAACATTAAGAAATTCAAAAGCCGCATCTGGTGGCATGGTGGATGTTGCCATGAACACTATTCCCGGTTTAAAAGACGCTTTTTCTAAAGAGCAGGTTCAAACTGTTTGGAATATGTCACCAGATGAGTTTGCAAAAATGATTTCCTCTTTGCAAACTGGGGCAAATAATTTCAGTAAAGATGAAAGAAATTATCAAGCGTTTAGAGAATTTTGGGTTGAGTTAAAAAAAGCTGGCAATGTTATTGAAGATACTTTGGTTCAAAGATTGGCAAAAATTACGCCATCTTTAATTCATTTAACTGAAGCAATTAACAAAGCAATTAAACATTTTTTAGATAGTGGACAACTTGAAGCTTGGTTAGGAAAGCTTGAAAAAGGTATAGAAAAATTTGCAAATTACCTTGCTGATCCAAAATCAATGCAAGATTTTGATAAATTTATTACAGCTATTGGCAATGTTGCTGATGGTTTAGTAAATTTAGCATCTTTACTTGGTTTATTGCCAAAATCAGAAGCAGAGCAAAACGCAGAAAATCAAAAAAATGCCATTACTCCCGGTGGAGTAAACACTCCCGGAACTGTTATTAAATCAGGCATTTCTGCAATTGGTGGCAATTCCAAGAGTTTGGTAAAAAATTGGTATGACTATCCATTAAGCACTTTAACGGGTGTAGTTAATTTTTTATCTACGCCAATGTTAACCTCTGATAAAGTTAAAAGTTTTTTTGGTGGATCTAATGCTGATTTCTCACATTCTGATCCTCAAATGATGGCTTCTATGAAGGCATTAGGAATAACCCCAATTAGTGGATATAGAAGCAAACAAAGGGCTATAGAGCAAGGTATTTGGCATGAAGGATCACATCATACCTTGGTCGATGCACAAGGCTATTCTCATGCAATGGATATACCTAAAGATCAAGTAAAAGCACTTTTATCTAAATATTCTGAACAACAACTTAAAGACCAATTTGATATTTATCGCCCTTATCCAAACCAAAAAGGCGAAGAAAATCATTTTGAAAGATGGAGCACTAGAAATCAGCCACAAATCTATATGTATGTAGATGGTGTGGTTACTAAAGCCGCTTCTATGTCAGGACAACAGAAATAAAATTATGGCTTCCTTTGGACAAACATTATTCTCATCTGTATATGAAATAGCCCCAATTTGGCTACAGAATGGAATAGCACAGGCTTTGGGTGGATATGCGCCTGTAACTTTAATTACGGAAGCTTTTGACATACCGGGAATTGAAAATGAACAATTTTTTGCTCATTACAAACCATTACCCGGTGGCACTTTGGCAAAATGGAGAATAGCTGAATATCCTTTTGCTAACTTTGCAACAGCGGCAAACGCTGTAGTGCAAGATCCATTAGAAATCAGTATGTTAATGATTTGCCCAGCGCAAACAGGTGGTGGGCTTATTATTAAGCAAGCTATTTTGACTGCATTGCAATATGCAATTCAACAGCATATTTCTACTGGCGGTACTTTTACAGTAATTACTCCAGCATTTACTTATGCAAACTGTTTATTGACAGGAATTAGAGATGTAACTGTGGCTAGTGATAAACAAGTTCAATATATGTTTCAATGGGATTTTGTCCAGCCATTAATCACTGCATCTCAATCACAATCTGTTTTGGGTAATTTAATGAATAATGTCGCTAATGGATTGCCAACAACAGCAAGTTGGACACAGCCTGCTTCCTCTGCAATTCCAAACAATCTTAGTTATTTTGCGGATTAACTATGACTACTTTAGTTCAATTTAATCCTTCACCATATGCTAATTTTCAGTTTAATCCAACATTAGACGGAATTAACTATACGGCTTTATGTACTTGGAATTTATATTCATCAAGATATTACATTAGCATTTATGACAATAATGGCACTTTAGTTGTTACAAATCCATTAATAGCATCACCAGATAATTTTGATATTAATTTGGTATTTGGGTATTTTCAAACATCAAAACTGGTATATAGAGCTAGTAGCAACAATTTTGAAGTAACTCCGTGAGATATTACAACATCACCATTTCTCCGCCAGCAAGCGCACAAGGTCAAGGGACTTTTGTGCCATTTAGTTTTAGCTCGCAAACAAACGGAAAAGACAATTATTCAGCATTACAACTAGATTTAGACATTTATCAAACTTCTTTTTCAAGCTATTCATCTAATGGATATTTAAGATTGATGGGCGTGGATTTGAAAGCATTGCAACAAAAAGCTAACATTAATCCAGAAATTGCTTCTGACGGGTCAAGAATTAATTTGCCACAAATAACAGTTGAAGTGGGAATGTCTAAGGGATTACCCTATGCTAATCAAAACCAAAAAGGTGTAATTCTTAATGGTGGCATTATTCAAGCATTTTCAAATTGGCAAGGAAATCAAGTTTCTTTAGATATGGTTCTTGCTCCTGTTGGGGTGGATCAAAATGCAACCAATAACATTACTTTTAACTGCAATAAAGGTCAGGATTTAACTTCCGCAACCATTACGGCACTTCAAAATGCTTATCCAAATGCAAAAATTACAGGGTCTTTTAGCTCAAAATTAATTTATACAGAAAATGCTCCAGCACAGCATTACAACTTGTTTAGTTTTTCACAAGTTTTAAATAGCATTAGTAAACAAATTATTTCTAGCCCTACCTATACTGGTGCACTGATTGTTTCTACCAATTCAGGATTTGTTTTAACTGATTCAACAATTACACCTTCAATAACAAAAAAAATAGCTTTTACTGATGTTATTGGAAATTTAACTTGGTTAGGAATTAATACCATTTCAGCAAAAGTAGTCATGCGTGGCGATTTAAATGTAGCTGATTACATTTCTTTTGAATCTGGAATTCCTGTATCCAACATAGTAAACAACCAATCGCAATATAGAAATAAAATATCTTTTAATGGTGTTTTTTATATTACAAAACTACATCATGTTGGAAACAGTAGAAATGGCGATGGAAACTCTTGGGTAACCATAATTGAAGCCATAATTCCCAATACTCCTATACATCAAACGCTATGAGTGCAGAACAAAAAACGCCCTTTGCGGTATCCCTTTCCAATCTTATCCAAACTAAACTTGATCAAAATCAAGAAATTACAGGGTGGCAATTACCTTGTGTTGTAAAAAAAGTTAATGGATCAATAGTAACTGTTGCTTTTCAAGTAAACACAAGTGGAAAAATTACTTTTCCTGAAGTTGAATGTCCAATAGCAGAAAGTAAATATGTAAGATTACCAGTACAAGTTGGGGATTATGGTGTTTGTATGTCAGCAGATGCAAGGCTTGGCGGTGTTACTGGATTGGGCATACAGGATTCGCTTGCTCCACTTGGAAAGCCATTTAATTTAAGTGCTTTATTTTATGTCCCATTGGGAAATATTAATTGGAATATATCAGATCCAGTTGATCCCAATGCTGTCAATATTAATGCTCCTAATGGAGTAGTTCTTAGGGATACAAATAATAACTGCACCATCACACTTACGCCTGAAGGTGTAACTGTAATAATTGGTAGTACCAATATTTCCGTGTCTGGTACAGAAGTATCAATTACTGCCAACACAATTGCTTTAAATGGAGTAATTCAGCTTAATGGTCCAATTACTCAAGGAACTAGCACACACGGCACTAACTCAACCTTTATTGGACCTCTTAATGTTACAAACGATGTCATTGCTGAAGGAAAAAGCTTGGCAAATCATGTACATAATGTTAATAATGTACAAGGCGGAAGTTCAACTATTACAACTACTTCACCAGACTAATTATGAGAACTTATGGCGTAGACCCTCAAACGGGGCAATGGACAGAAGTAACAGAAACCAGCTATGTTTGGCTGGCTACCCTTGCACAAACTTTAAGGCTAAATCAAGGAGAAAGCCCTTTTTATGCAAATTATGGCATTCCAGCACAAAACTCTGTGGCAACACAAATTCCGCCTGATATTGCAATCAATAGAACTCAAACACAATATGCTCCACATTTTGCTAGTTTGACCATTATTAAACAGCAAAATACGCCTGACCCAACTTATAATATAAGCGCAGTATTCCAGAACGGAACAACTATTTCTACAGTGGTGGCAAGCTAATGGCGACAATTACAACGGCTGGAGCAATACCAGCATCTCCAACAGATCTGTTAAATGCTGAAATTGCAGCGGCTACAGCTTTATCACCCGGTTTAACAGCAGACTTACCGGGATCTTTAGTGGAAGATATGGCTTCAACAGCCGCTGGTGCTGTTGTAGTTCAAGATCAAGCTTTTGTAGATTTAGTTAATTCTATAAGCCCTGCAACAGCCAATCCTTCAATACTTTATCAATTGGGGCAAGTTTATGGCGTTGAGCAAGGTCAAGGTTCTAACACTTCTGTTTATGTTATTTTTAGCGGTCTTGCTGGGTTTGTTATTCCTATTGGATTTACTGTATCTGATGGAACTTATCAGTACACAGTTCAAGATGGCGGAATTATTAGCACTTCTGGGCAAAGTCCTGCACTGTATTGTTTAGCTACAGTTTCAGGATCTTGGGCTATTCCAGCAGGAACAGTTACACAAATTATTACTTCTGTACCTTCAGGGTATACCCTTACTTGTACAAATCCTTCTGCTGGATTGCCGGGGTTAACAGATCAAACTATTGCTTCATATCAAGCTCAAGTAATGCAAGCTGGAATGGTGACTGCTCAAGGTGTACCAACTTTTATTAAAGCACAGCTTTCTCAAGTGTCAGGAGTGCAACCAAGGCTTATTTCTGTCAGAAATGTGGCTACCAATCAATGGGAAATTATTTGTGGTGGTGGAGATCCATACCAAGTAGCTAATGCTATTTTTAACTCTGTACCAGATATTTCTAATTTAGTAGGCTCTACCTTACAAGTAACAGGAATAACTTCTACTAACCCAGCAGTAGTATCTACCAACCTTAATCATGGCTATTCTTCAGGTCAAACAGTAACTATTGCTGGAGCAAGCCCATCTGGATTTAATGGCACTTTTACAGCTACAGTATTAAGTGAAAAAACTTTTAGTATTCCTTTAAATGCAACCAGTTTGACTTATGTAAGTGGCGGTGTAGTAACGCCAAATTTACGAAATATCACAGTATCTGTTAATGATTACCCAGATACCTATAGCATTGTTTTTGTAAATCCCCCTGCTCAAACTGTTCAAATTGCTATTACTTGGAATACTATTTCTACCAATTTAGTATCTCCAACTGCCATAGCGCAATTAGCCACGCCAGCTATTGCTACTTATATCAATAGCATTGCAGTAGGACAGCCAATTAACACTTTTGAGCTACAAGAAGCATTTCAGCTAGCAGTAGCTCCAATTCTGCCTGTATCTCAAATATCCAAAATTAATTATGTTGTGGATATTAATGGGATAGCAACCTCACCAGTTACAGGAACTTTGCTTATTTATGGTGATCCTGAAAGCTATTTTTCTACTAACTCTAGCTTGATTACTATTACTCAGGGCTAATATGCAGACCCAAGTTCTACCAGCTTATCTTTATCAGCAATATACGCAAGATCCGTATAGCGATGATTTACAGGCTTTTTTTACTGCATACAATACTGAATCACAAAATAGGCTAAATGCTACAAATAACTTAAATTTACCAATCTATACTATTCAGTCATATCCACTATTAGATTGGTCAGTTTATGGAATCTATGGAGTTTTACGCCCAAGTTTAGGTTCTCCCACCAGCTTTACTACAGCAGGCGTATACGATACAGTTCCTTATGATACAACTGCCTATAGCCAAGATATAGAAAATGCTCCATCAGGATCGTATGTAGTAACAGACGATGTTTTTAAAAGAATTTTGACTTGGAATTTCTATAAGGGTGATGGGTTTCAATACACCACACAATGGCTAAAAAGACGAGTTGCTCGTTTTATTTATGGTGTAAATGGTACGGATATTCCTGATATAGCTGATATTTACAATATTAGCGTTACTTATGAAAGTGCAAATTCAGTAACAATTGATATACCCAATTTGACAATTTCGCCTTTTTTCCAAGCCGCAATTCAGTCTAGAACATTAAATTTGCCTTTTCAATATAACTACACAATTACTTATTGATTAGCTACAATTACATTATCTTTAATAGGGATTTTTATGACTATTCAGCTTTATGCAAACAATGCTAAAACTACCCTAGCAGCCCCTATTACTGCTACTCAAACAACCATTACGGTAGCTCCCGGTACTGGTTCTTTGTTTCCAAGTCCTACAACTGGGCAACAGTTTAAAGTTACTTTAGTTAGCGCTGCTTCTTCTTCTACCTATGAAATTTGTAATTGCACAGCTAGATCAGGCGATACGCTAACTGTTGTTAGGGCGCAAGAAGGCACAACTGGCACTCCTTTTTTACTAAGCGATATTGTAGGAAACTATGATACTGCTGCGGTAATGGCAAACCTAGTTCAATCTGCTCAATTACAAAGTGCTTATTACACTTATGCTGATGCCGCTGGAACAGCCAATGCACTAACCGCAACCCTTCCATCTACATTAACAGCATTAACAGATGGCATGTCAGTTACTATTGTTTCTGCTTATGCCAATACAGGTGCAGCCACTTTTAACTTAACTCTTGGTTCTACAGTTACGGGCGCATTACCTATTGTTGTTGGAAACAATACTGCTTTAACTGCTGGCTATATTCCCGGTGCTGGGTATCCTTTAAGCCTAACTTATAGCGTTGCTTACAATGCTTGGGTTTTGGATAACCCTATTATTTCTTTAGCGGCTTATGCTTTGTTAAATAGCCCAGCTTTTACTGGAGTTCCTACAGCACCAACTTATGGAATCCCAGCGCCATCTTTTCCTGCTGTTCCTAGTCAACTAGCAACACTTGATTATGTATATAACAGTTTATTAAATTATGCGTTAATTAATAGCCCAGAATTTACAGGGACACCAACAGCGCCTACTCCATCAGCAGGCACAAATAACACTCAAATTGCTACTACTGAGTTTGTAAATAGTGTTGCAAAAGGTTTAGGTCTTGGTGGTGAATCTTGGCACAATGTTTTGACTTCTAGAGCATTAGACACCACTTATACAAACACCAACACTTACCCAATAATGGTAAATACTTGTGTATATACAAATGGAGCTTTTGTGGCTTTTTTTGTTGATGGACAACCTGTAGGCGAATGTTATGAAGCTAACTTTAATAGCTACACAAACGCTACTGTTGGAAGCAGTATTTCAGCAATAGTTCCTCCCGGCAAAACTTATGGTTTTGGCATTATTGGTGGTGGCGGAACAGCTTCTCTTGCTATTTGGGCAGAACTTTACTAAGGAAAATTTATGACTTATAACTATGGAAGCCCTATCACAGGCACTCTTACTGGAGCTACTGCAACTGTAGCTTTACCTAATTTAGCTTATCCAGCTACTTTAGTATTAAATTCTTCAAATGGAAGTAGAGCTATCCAGTTATCTTTTGATAGTGGAGCGACTTTTTACACAGCAGTAACTCCAACTTTGAATGAAACTGGTCAAATTGTGTATGCTTTAACTTATCCAGCTACAACTGTTAAATTTACTGGCGCTGCAAACGACACATATAGTATTCTTTAAGAATATTGCTTAGGGTTTACCATGACAATATTCTTATTTGCTAATCAAGCGCAATCTACTCTGTCATTGCCAGTATCTTCTACTGACACTACTATTTATGTAGCTAGTGGAACAGGGCAATATTTTCCGCAACCAGCAAGCAATCAACAGTTTGCTTTAACTTTAGTTAATGCTACTAACAGTTTAATAAATGAAATTGTTTATGTAACTTCTGTTTCTGGCGATGCTTTTACTGTTGTTAGGGGACAAGAGGGAACAATTGCTCAGGCATGGAATCGTGGTGATTTTGCAGTCAACTTAGATACTGCTGGCTCTACAGATGCTTTTGTTCAGATAGAAGGCTTAGAAGAAGGTCTATATTCTGCAAAATTTATTAATATGGAAGCTACTACAGGGCAGGTAGATTCTGTTCCTGTAAATCCAACAGATATAGTAAATAAAGAATATGTTGATAATTTAGTAGTAGGTCTTACACCAAAAGCTGAATGTCAATGTGCTACCACTACTATTGAACAAGGTGGTGGAAACATTACCCTTTCAGGGCTTCAAACTATTGATGGATACACTACTTTAGCTGGTGATCGTGTTCTAGTTAAGAATCAAACTAATGCCGCCCAAAATGGTATCTATATTGCTTCTGCTGGAGATTGGACTAGATCACCAGATATGAACACTTGGGCAGAAGTTCCCGGTGCTTTTACTTTTATTCTTTATGGAATAGATAACATTGGAACTGGTTGGGTAGCTTTAGTTCCTGAAACTGGAACAATCAATGTAAGCCCTATTAACTTTACTCAGTTCTCTGCTGCTGGAACTTCAGGCTATTCAGGCTATAGTGGTATTTCTGGTTATTCTGGTATTAGCGGTTACTCAGGGATTAGCGGGTATAGTGGTTTTTCAGGAGCAGTAGGTCTTAGCGGTTACTCTGGTATTAGCGGGTATAGCGGCTATAGCGGATCTGGTGTTTCTGGTTACTCAGGTTTTTCTGGCATAAGCGGATACAGCGGTTTTTCAGGTATATCTGGTTTTTCAGGATTTTCAGGAATATCAGGTTACTCAGGAATTAGTGGTTACTCTGGATTTAGTGGGATTTCAGGTTACTCTGGAATTTCTGGTTATTCTGGCATAAGTGGCTATAGCGGAATTTCTGGCTATTCAGGATCTGGCGTATCAGGATATTCAGGTATATCTGGCTACAGCGGTAAATCTGGCTATTCTGGCTCAGGCATTTCTGGTTATTCTGGATTTTCTGGTGTTAGTGGCTATAGTGGATTTTCTGGTATTAGCGGTTATAGCGGCTTTTCAGGAATAAGTGGCTATTCTGGATTTAGCGGAATTAGTGGATTCTCTGGAATAAGCGGTTATTCAGGATCAGGCATATCAGGTTATAGCGGATTCTCAGGAATTAGCGGGTATTCTGGCTTTAGTGGAATCAGCGGCTATAGCGGAATATCAGGTTACTCAGGAATTAGTGGCTTTTCTGGTATTTCTGGTTACAGCGGATTCTCTGGTATTTCTGGTTATTCAGGCGCAAGTGGAGTATCTAGTAGCTATTATTTTTATAAAGCAAATACAACAGCTACTACAGGAAATCCCGGTGCAGATTATTTGCTTTGGAATAATGCAACTCAAGTTAATGCAACCCAATTAAATGTCAGCACAACTGCTGCCAATGGCGTAGACATAACTGTATTTTTAGCTCTACTGGCTAAAACTGAAGAAATTGTTATTCAAGACCAAACTAATAGTGCAAATCAACAAACTTGGATTATTACTGGAACACCAAGCAATGCTGGTGGTTATTACACTATCCCTGTTTCTTTAGTATCTTCCTCTGGAACTGGATCTACAAACTTCTCTAACAATCAAGCAATTATTTTTGCAATTGCTAATGGAATTAGTGGTTTTTCAGGAATATCAGGCTACTCAGGTTATAGCGGTTTTTCTGGCATTAGTGGATTCTCTGGCATTAGTGGATTCTCTGGCATTAGTGGTTATAGTGGTTATAGCGGTTATAGCGGCATTAGTGGATTCTCTGGAATTTCTGGCTACTCTGGTTACTCAGGTATATCGGGATATTCTGGTTCTGGAATTTCTGGCTATAGCGGTAAATCAGGCTACTCTGGTTCAGGCATTTCTGGTTATAGTGGCTTCTCAGGCATTAGCGGTTATTCTGGCATAAGCGGATATTCTGGTTTTTCAGGAATCTCAGGGTATAGCGGCTTTTCAGGAATTTCTGGATTTAGTGGACTTGGATATTCAGGATTAACTTCTGGAACTGCATTAACACCAGTATTAGGGTCTAATACTTGGACTACTAATCTTTCTGCTTCTCAAACCGCATTTGCAGTAGGCGATAGAGTTCGAGTAATTAATAACATTTCTACAGGCTTATATGCTGAAGGAAATATAACTTCTTTTACTGGCACTACTTTAATAGTCAATGTTGACTATTTAAGTGGTACTGGAGCAAGTTATACATGGACTATTACTTTAGCAGGAAATGTAGGAACATCTGGTTATAGTGGCTATTCTGGTTATTCAGGCATTTCTGGTTTTTCTGGCTATTCAGGCTATTCAGGTTTTAGCGGTCAAAATGGCGGTGGCGGTGTTCAAGGTTTTTATGGATCTTTCTATGACATAACTAATCAAACTGCTTCTAACACTACAACTGCTTATGTTGTAAATATTGGCAGTCAATTTGAAGCTAATGGTGTAAGCATTGTTTCTGGCAATCAAATAACTTTTGCTAATGCTGGTACATATAACCTTGAGTATTCATTGCAATTTGCTAATTCAGATTCCAATGGCGATAATGTTGATGTCTGGTTACGCAAAAATGGCTCAGATGTTGCAGATAGCAACTCTATTTACAATGTGCCGGGAACAGCGCATGGCGGTGCTGGTGCGTTAATTGCAGCAGTTAATTATGTATTGACTGTTAATGCTGGTGATTATTTGCAACTTGCATGGGCAGTTTCTTCAACTACTATTTCTATTTCAACAACTGGAGCGCAATCTAGTCCAACTGTTCCAGTAACCCCCGGTGTTATTGTTACTGCAACTCAAGTAATGTATACCCAATCAGGCTATAGCGGAATATCAGGCTATTCTGGATATAGTGGTATTAGTGGCTATAGTGGCATTTCTGGCTATTCTGGATATTCAGGATCAGGAATATCTGGTTATAGTGGTAAATCTGGTTATTCTGGATCTGGCATTTCTGGTTACTCTGGCTTTAGTGGCATTTCTGGTTATTCTGGTTTTTCAGGTATATCGGGATATTCAGGAATATCAGGCTACTCAGGAATTAGTGGATACAGCGGATTTTCTGGCATAAGTGGTTACTCTGGTTTTTCTGGAATTTCTGGCTTTTCAGGAATTTCAGGCTATAGTGGATTTAGCGGATTAGGATACTATCCTTTAACTTCAATCACTTCATTTACACCAGCTATTGGGTCTAACACTTGGACAACAAATCAATCTTCTAGTCAAACTGCATACATTGTTGGAGCGAGAGTAAGGGCAATTAATACTTATTCTTATGATTTATATGTAGAAGGTACTATTACATCATTTTCTGGAACAACTTTAGTAGTCAATGTTGATTACATTTCTGGTGGCACATGGTCAACCAATTCTTGGGCATTTAGTCTTACAGGAAATATAGGCACATCTGGCTATAGTGGGTTCTCTGGTATTAGCGGATATAGTGGAATCTCTGGCTTTAGTGGCTATAGCGGATTCTCTGGTATTTCTGGCTACTCAGGATTTTCAGGAATTTCAGGCTATAGTGGTTCAGGAATAAGTGGCTATTCTGGATTTAGTGGTATTTCTGGTTATAGTGGAATCTCTGGCTTTAGTGGCTATAGTGGATCAGGTATTAGCGGCTATTCAGGATTTTCTGGTATATCTGGTTTTTCTGGTTACAGCGGAATTAACGGAACTTCTGGTTACAGCGGTTTTTCTGGCATTTCTGGATTTAGTGGTTATTCGGGTATTAGTGGCTATTCAGGAACATCTGGATATAGCGGTTATTCAGGAATTAATGGTTCTACTGGCACAAGTGGCTATAGTGGCTTTTCAGGAATTTCAGGCTATAGTGGTTTTTCAGGGATCTCAGGATTTAGTGGATTCTCGGGTATTTCTGGGTATTCAGGCATATCTGGATATTCTGGCATTTCAGGGTTTAGTGGGCTTGGTTATTCAAATTTAACTTCTGGTTCATCTCTTACCCCTGTTCTTGGTTCTAATACTTGGACTACCAACCTTTCTGCATCACAAACTGCGTTTACTGTAGGTGATCGTGTAAGAGTAATTAATAATCTTTCTCCAAGTTTGTATGCTGAAGGAGCAATCACTTCTTTTAGTGGAACAACTTTAGTAGTCAATGTTGACTATCTTAGCGGTACTGCTGCAAGCTATACATGGACAATTAGCCTTACAGGAAATGTTGGCACATCAGGTTATTCTGGCTACTCTGGAACATCAGGCTATTCAGGGCAAGTTGGAGCTACTGGAACTTCAGGATATTCAGGTTTTAGCGGTATTTCAGGTTTTAGTGGTATTTCTGGTTATAGTGGATCAGGCATATCAGGTTATTCTGGAAAATCAGGATACTCTGGTACAAATGGTACAAATGGAACTAGCGGATATTCTGGCTATTCTGGTACGAATGGTTCTACTGGAGCTACAGGAACTTCTGGTTATTCTGGCTACTCAGGTATAAATGGCGCTACAGGAACAAGCGGTTACTCTGGCTACTCAGGTATCAATGGATCAACTGGCGCTACAGGTACATCAGGTTACTCTGGCTATAGTGGACAGAATGGTTCTACAGGCGCAACAGGCACATCAGGCTATTCAGGATATTCTGGAATAAATGGCACTAATGGCGCTACAGGTACATCTGGCTATTCAGGATTTAGCGGTTATTCAGGTATAAACGGTAGTACAGGTGCAACAGGTACATCTGGATATTCAGGCTATTCAGGTATAAATGGTAGCAATGGTGCAACAGGAACTTCTGGTTACAGCGGATATAGCGGTCAAAATGGTTCTACTGGAGCTACTGGAACATCCGGCTATTCAGGCTACTCTGGTCAATCTATTACTGGTACTAGCGGATACTCAGGTTATTCAGGATATAGTGGAACATCATCTAGCTTTAAAAATAAATTAATTAATGGTTTGATGCAAATTGACCAAAAATATAATGGTGGTTCTTACAGCATAACTGGAACTGGAAACGGTACTAACTATGGTCTTGATAGATGGATTGGATACGGTACTGGTTCAAGTGTATCTGCAACTTTTCAAAGAGTTGCAGGTACAGCGCCATATCAATATGCTGCACAATTAACATCAACTGCTTCAAGCACCGCTAGTATGGGGCTTGCTCAAAGAATTGAATCTTTTAATTCTTATGATTTAATCAATCAAACTGTAACAGTTCAAGCGCAACTTTCTTCTAGTGCATCTTCAACTGTTACATGGTATGCATATTACCCAAATACAAAAGATACTTGGAGTTCTGGTGCTAGCGGTATTTTTGGTAGTGCTACACAGATTTCTACAGGAACACTTTCTACTACAACAACTCCAACTATTTATAGTTTTAGCTTTAATGCTGGTTCAAATGTTGGTAATGGTTTAATGATTGTGTTTGCAATATCTCCATCAAACGGAAACACTTTAGTTGTAAGTGGAGTTCAACTGGAAAAAGGCTCTGTTGCTACTTCTTATGATTATAGGCAGTATGGGGAAGAACTAGCTTTATGTCAGCGTTATATGGTTGCATACACAGGTGCTAGCCAGCCATTAGGTTCGGGAACTTGTCAGACAACACAATCTATTTATTTTAATGTGGCTTATCCAACAACCCTAAGAGCTACGCCATCATATAGCGCATCT
>Ga0164297_10001808_pt1 | contig 22069 bp, 25 predicted proteins | sample GEODES058metaG_FD_113539 | JGI IMG/M metagenome (GOLD analysis project Ga0164297, IMG submission 113539) | Dystrophic lake water microbial communities from Trout Bog Lake, Wisconsin, USA - GEODES058 metaG | ecosystem: Environmental > Aquatic > Freshwater > Lake | place: USA: Trout Bog Lake... | reverse complement strand
TTGGTTCAAGCAATCAGCAAACCGCAGCACCCGCTATTGGTCACTACGGGGTGCTGTAATCCTCAAATTCGACATCACAATGCCGACCGCGCGATATTGGACTGAATGTCAGGTTTGGAGCAATCAATTCGCGTAAACCTACGTCAGGAATCGCGGCATCACCGCCTCCCAAGGCAGCGTCGCGACCGATCGCTTTGGGTCGAAAGGGCACAGTGGCGCAACCTAGCAGGTTCTAATTCCGGAGCCTTCAGCACAGAGGTTCTGAAAACTCTCGTTACAAGAAGATGTCTCAACATTTAGAATGATGCAATGGACCCCAAATGCTTGATTTGCTTACCCATCAAAATCTTAGGCGGTTTGCGATCTGGTATCTTCTGGCCCGCCAAGTAGTCTAAGATATTGTTTTAAAACAAGAATATTATGCAGAAGCCCCGCCAACAGTGGGGCTTTTGGCTTTTTGAGATTCTCTGTTTTAGGATGATCCAGTAAATATCCAGATATTTGGGGCCTATTCTCAGCCAACATCTTTTCCGGTCCAACTTTTTCCGTTGGAGGCAAAACCAAGGTACTTTCGTTGCTCGTCCCAATGAATTGGCAGAGGAGTTAGTCTTCGAAGCTTTTCTAGGTTAAGCTCAGCGGGTTGGGAGCCATTCCTAATGGTCCTTGCGATGTCAGTAGCAAGTAGAGCGCAGTCGATGACTTTACTGACGTAGGATGCTGATACCTTCTCCTTACTTGCTAGAGCTTGAATACTGGGTACTTTTGCCGTAATGATTTGATTGAGCCAATCATGTGCTTTGGATAGATGAGCAATGAGTTTGGGATCAGCTGTATTTGTGCCTTGGTTGCCATGAATCAGTAAACGAAGGGTACTTACTGCCACATCGTTTAATCTTTGTCGGAATCTTGAGAGTAAATAATTCTTCTTATAGCTAAAGTTTCATCCGTTATGGTTTCTCTTAGGAGGTGAGATTTATAACTTAGCAAGGCGATCTAAGATAAGTGAAGCGAGAATAGATTCGTCACCTTTAAAAGCTACTTCCATAGCCTCATAAATTTGTTCTTGCTCTAAATCTGAATAATCTAGTTGGTAGCCGGCAGCTTGGCTAAGTTGAGAAATAAATAGGCGTTGCACGCGGCCATTTCCTTCTCGAAATGGATGAAGGGCATTTATTTCAGAAAGATAGTGGGCTAACCGTGCGGATAGATCATTTTTATTTAATCCTTCTAATCTGTTTTCACGAGATAATTTTTTAAATAGCTCATTTGCAGCTGATTCAATAAAGCGTACATTGGCAAAACGACTATTCCCACGACTAATGTCTACTGTTCGAATTTTTCCAGCCCAGTCATATATGTCTTGAAATAAAACAAAATGTATATCTTGCAAGTGTGATAAGTTAAATTTACCCGCAATAGGGATTTCTAGAACTTCAATTGAGCGAAGAGTAGATAACTCACCCTCATAGATATCTAACTCTTCTGCGTTAGTTATGCCTGCTTTATTTCGAAGTACGTTGGTACTAGGGTAGCAGTAAATGTCATCCGCGTCGTAACGTGACATATCGTTGTTTTGTTTCCTCGAGCAATTCTGCTATGCTTTTTTTTCCTGAAATGTAATCAGCAAGGTTCTTTTCTAATTGCTTGGTTGGAATTACACCTTCAATTCGAGCGGAAGCTAAGGCATTTGAAACGTTGTATTGGCGAACTTGAGATTCGCTGGAAGGCTTAGTTAGCATTTTTATATTTTAATGGATTTTGAGTTACTTTTCTAGTTAAAAAGTCTAAAAAAGTTTAGATGCATTCTTCAAATCTTGATGTTTAATTAGTTGGATGAAGGTGTAAAGTTAATAAGCTTTAAAGAAAGATGGTGGAGTTTGTAAAATTCAAGGCAATGTTAATTCCCACTTTTTCCCTGTTCGAGAATAAGAGGTTTTAAACTGTCTTAGCTAATTAAAGAGGATTCAGTCAGTTTGATTTAAAGTTAATCGATTTTTCATCTAAATACCCAGCAAATTTACCTGTTAGCAGGGGAGGATCCTGAGACAAAGTAGGCTTAGACTACCCCCACCGCCAAGTAGTCTTAGATAATGTTTTAAAACAAGAATATCATTCAGAAACCCCGCCAACAGTGGGGCTTTTGGCTTTTTAAGATTCTCTATTTTTGGCTGATTCAGAAAAGATCCACTTATTTGGGGCCTAATCTCAGCCAACATCTTTCCCGTTCCAACTTTTTTCGTTTGAGGTAAAGCCGAGGTACTTTCGTTGATTGTCCCAATGAATTGGCAGAGGAGTTAGTCATTGAACCTTTTTTATGGTTGACTGAGTCGATTAGATTGAGTCTTTGCCTCTTTAAGTAGTAGTTCCCAATCATCAGGTGGATGACCTTGTTTGAGCATTTTAGAAAACACCCGGTATGCATCATCCTTACTTTCGTATGCTCGCTTTGTGTCTTCGTCATTAATCCAAGCATACACAATGATTTTACTGGCGACGTGATATCGAAAGAACAAGCGATATTGTTGAAAGAACTTAGCCCTCAACCAGTGCTTGTGATGTTCGCCAAGAGTATTTCCTTGGCGATATAAGGCTAGGGTAGGATCTTGTGGAATCACTTCATTGGTAAGTTTCAAAATCGCTGCCAGTCTTTTGGAGGCATTTTTGTTTTGATATGAGGAAGGATTTTTTTGTTTCAGTATTTCTACTTCATTAACTAAGGCCTGAACTTGATCAATAAATAAAGGATGTGCAAAGATAGTCCAACCTGAAATGATAAGCGGTATTTGTTGAGAAGAAATGATTAAACCTTATCATCTGGTAATGGTGCATCTAGGTCAAACTGTACATTACCAACCAAGGTCTGTAAGCGATTGATCCAGGTCTCGTCCAACGCTTGAATGCGCTCGGGGTGTGTGGCGATATCATTCGATAAAAAACTTAAGAATTGATCTAGAGCTGGATCATCAGGCTCGATCTTTTGCCCTCGACTGAGGAGCACATCGCCGTTATCCAAAATGGAGTAGTGCACCTTATCGCGCTTACTTAACTTTAAGGCCTGACGAACTGACTCGGGCACGGTGGTTTGGTAGCGGTCTGTAAGGGTAGATTCGGTTTCGAGTATTGCGATATTCATCATCGGACTCCCATTTATAAATGAAAATACATCAACTGTGTTTATGGTAATGCAATTGCATTGCTTTGTCAATCATTGTATTTTCACTGAATTGGTTCTAGGATGCTTAGTTTTTAGATTTGAGGAAAAAATATTAATATTCGATAGAGTGTAAATTCCCTCTTTTTCCCTGTTTCAGAAGATTGGGTTTTGAATCTCCTTAACTAATTAAAGTAGTTTTAGTTTGATTGAGTACAGATTGTCTGAATTAAGATTTAAATAACCTGTAAATTTCCCTGTTAGCAGGGGATGTTTCTGAGATAAGATTGGCTTAGACTGCTCCCACCGCCAAGAAATCTAAGATATTGTTTTAAATAATATCGTGCAAGAGCCCCGCCAACAGTGGGGCTTTTGGCTTTTTAAGGTTCCCTGTTTTGGATTATTCACAAAATATCCACTTATTGGGGAGCTATTTTCAGCCACCATCTTCTAGAATGTTTTAATGAATAGTACAAAGTTTTCTTAGATGAAGCATGAATTTATCATACCAATTTGGGGACTCAATCAATCCAGTCTCTAAAAGTAAAGCACAAAAAATAGCGGATTATCTAAACTACTTTAATCCGCTACCAGCAAACTTCCACATCTAGTTACTTTTTAGGAAGGCTAAACGTCCACATCATGCCACTTAAAGGAATTTTTTCTCGTAATTCGGTTGGAGTGTTTGGCGCTCCACCTCCACGACCAGATAAGACTGTGACATACTGTCTACCTTTATGCTCGTAGGTAATCGCGGGTGCATTAATTCCAGATCCAGTTTGGAATTCCCAAAGCTTTTTGCCATTTTCTGCGTCAAATGCAACGAATTCACCTGTTTGTTTTCCAGAAAAAAGTAAGCCACCATCCGTCACTAACATACCGCCCCATTGCATGTAATCCATCAATGGAATTTTCCATTTAGGCTTTGCAGTTAAAGGATCCAATGCCATATAAAAGCCATTGGGTTCATTCGGGTTTTGTGGTGGAACGCTAGTTTGAACACCTTGATAACGTTGACCCACTTTGTACTCGTCTAGCTTGGTGAATTTAAAGATACGTGGTTGATTGGCCCCGTTTAAATAGACTAGTCCAGTTTTAGGGTTAAATGCCATTGGTACCCAATTTTTACCACCTCTAGGGCCAGGCCAAAATTCTACCTCTTCACCAGCCTTAATGCGATCTAGTAAATCTGTTGGTACAGGTCGACCTGTTTTCAAATCAATATTTTTTGCCCAGTTTTGCTTAGCAAACTCATTGGCAGCTAACAACTCTCCTGTCACCCGATCGAGTACATATAGAAATGCATTTTTATCTGCATGGATCAACACTTTTCTTAACTTACCATTGACTTTAATGTCTGCAAGAATATTCTCATTGACTGCATCGAAATCAAAAGGGTCTCCAGGAGTGAATTGATAGTGCCAAACAATTTCTCCCGTGCCTGGACGAACCGCTATGACTGAAGCAATATATAAGTTATCCCCAGGACGATCGATAGGATTCCAAGCCCCGCCATTTCCTGTTCCCCAATAGGTTAAATCTGTTTCAGGGTCATAAGAACCTGTAATCCATGGAGTTGCTCCACCACGCTTATAAGCATCGCTACCTTGAGGCCAAGTTTCTGAACCTTTTTCTCCAGGGGCAGGAGTCGTATATCGACGCCATAAATGTTGTCCCGTTTGAGGATCCCATCCATCTAAAAATCCTCTTACACCAAATTCAGCACCAGAGGTTCCTGAAATCAAAACACCATTGGCAATTAGTGGGGCTGCAATTCCTGAAAAACCGTCTTGCCATTCAGCAAATTTTTTCTTCCAAAGTACTTTCCCCGTTTTTAAATCCATGGCTTTGACATGTGCATCAATCGTCATTCTAAAGAGTTTGCCATCATAAATCGCAGCACCCTTATTCGAAACTCCACAACAAACTACTCTCAATGCAGCAGGATCAAAATCTTCTTGAGTTCTCCATACCTGACGACCTGTTTCAATGTCAACCGCCATTGTCCATTTCGCATTTGTCACGTATAAAATGCCGTCATAAACCAAGGGCTGAGATTGCTCCCCTGATAAATTTTCCATACTATAAGCCCAGGTTGGACTTAAGGTTTTTATGTTTTTTCGGTCAATTTGTTTTAAATCGCTATACCGTTGCTGAGAATATCCCATCCCATAGGTAGTAATTTGATTTTTTTTAGGGCTAAGTAACTCTTCCTTCGTTTGTGCTTGCAGGCTTTGCAAAAACATCAAGGAAAAACACAGAGGAAGTAATGCAAGGCAGCTAACAATAAAGTTAGTTATTTTTTTTAATAGAATCATTTGGTCTCCTACTTTTATAATTTAGTTTGTACTTCATTATGAGCGGACGCAAGTATTAACTACACCAGTTTTTTTTAAGAACTTTTTTAATAAAGGTAATACCAATGTCCTTTCTTGATTCTATCCTAGGTCTACCTGATATTTCCAGCGAATAGTTAAAACGCGGTCAAATTGTTGATGTTTGGTGTAAACCTAAAGACAGTGCAGTCTGTCTCTATTGTCAAAATGAATCAGTTCGCATGCCTGCCCTCAACATATTTTTAGTAGCACTCCCAAAGAAGTGAATTTTCTGTCAACTATTTCTAAAGGGGTTTTTCCTGTCGTTTGAAGGATCCAAAGTGAAGTATTTTAAATGCTCAAAAATATCTTGCTAGCTTGAATTAAGAAGTAGCTTACGAGTCATTGCTGATCTGTTGCAAGTGGTTAAAGCATGGCCTCAATTCTGTGAATAACTCCCTAACTCATTGAACCAACTCTAGTAAGATGTAATCTAAAGTATATTATTTAAATAAATATTTAGCAGAAAATAACCGGAATTTTTTGATGGCTATGTCCAAGCAATTTGACAATGGCACCGCAAATAACTAGAGCCTTATGATCTGGTTTTTTCCACGCGTTTTCTCCTCTTAAAGTTCTTTAATTGAAAGATTTTTAATGTCGTCAAAACTAACTAAATATGCTTGTGTTGCCTCTTTATCACTATGTGCTTTGATAGGATCATGGGCTCAAGCGCAAGACACAGGCGCATACCCCAATCGCCCGATTAAACTCATCGTGACAGTACCGCCCGGGGGTGCTGCTGATTTTATTGCTAGACTACTCGCGTCAAAACTATCCACTTCTATGGGGCAAACCGTTATCGTAGAAAACAAAGCGGGCGCGAGCGGTGTTGTCGCTAGCGACTTCGTTGCCAAGTCAGCTCCCGATGGTTATACCTTGTTACAAAGCTCAATTACTACCCACGGCATTGGTCCCCATTTAATGACCAAGTTGCCTTATGATCCCATCACATCGTTTACTCCCATCACCATGTTGGCGAGCTTACCTCTGATCATGACGATTAACGCCGATATAAAAGCACAAACGCTGCCTGAGTTTGTCACGCTTGCTAAGCAGTCGCCAAGTAAAATGGCCTTTGCCTCGTCGGGTAATGGTGGGGCACCGCATATGGCTGGGGAGTTATTTACAGCAGCGACCTCAACCGCCTTGATTCACGCACCTTATCGTGGCAGTGGTCCTGCTGTGGCTGACCTTGTCGGTGGACAGGTACAAGTCATGTTTGATGGCGCACCGTCCTTGATTCCGTACATCACAACCGGAAAAATCCGAGCCCTTGCTGCAGCCAGCCCACGCCGTAATCCACTGTTACCGAATACGCCAACATTTGCTGAGTTAGGTTATCCTTCCGTTAATGTCGCACTTTGGTACGGCTTGATGGCGCCGGCTGGAACACCACCCGATATCATTGCCCGTTTAAACCGCGAAGTAAACCAAGCACTGAAATCGAGCGAGATTCAAGAGCGCTTTGCGTCACAGGGAACAGAGGCTTTAGGCGGAACACCTGAGCAAGCAGCAAGTTATGTGCGGCAAGAACTTGACCGCTGGGGCCCAGTAGTTAAAAAAGCCGGTATCGTTCCAAACTAAGAATGAGTATCAGCATCCTATCCCTTCAGTTACATACCCTTGCATGAAGCTGTTGGATGCTTCTTCACCAACGCATGTGCTAGCCCAGTGGGTAGTGGATTCGCAGTGGACTGAGATTGACGAAACCACACAAAAGGCGGTTGCCTCATCATGGATGAATTGGCTCGCCTGCGCGCTCGGTGGTGCAAACAGTCAAGAATCAGACCGACTAATTCGAGCTCTCGCACCTTTCGGTCAGGGTGAAGCACAACTGATTGGCCGCTCTGAAAAGCTCGACCCGGCAAATGCTGCACTGATACACGCTTTTAATTCAAACATCCTTGACTTCGATGATACCCATTGGCCGACAGGTATTCATCCTGCAGGTACAGTTGCATCGGCTTTGGTAGCCTGGGCCAGTCAGACTGTCGTAAGCGGCGCAGATTTTTTGCACGCTTTTTTATTGGGGATGGAAGTGGAGTGCCGCATCGGTCTGGCAGTCTCACCTGGTCACTATGAGCGGGGCTGGCATATCACTGCTACTTGCGGTGTCTTTGGAGCGGCGATTGCTGTAGGTCGTCTCATGGAACTCTCGCCGGAGCAAATGGCTTGGGCAATAGGTCATGCTGCCACGCAGTCAGGTGGCTTGGTTGCTAGTCTGGGTAGTATGGCTAAGAGTTTAAATATTGCCCACGCAGCGCGCAATGGCTTAATGGCTGCCCAACTTGCAAGGCATCACATCACTGCCAACGACCGCGTGCTCGAAGCACGTTTCGGTTTTAATGAGGTCATGGGCACGCGAGCTTTGGATGAAAGCCTTTGCGCAGGGCTTGGACAAAACTGGATTGCATCACAAAATACTTTCAAGCCTTATCCATGTGGCTTCTTATTGCATCCAACACTAGAAGCTTGCCTAACCAAATCTGATGCCCAAATCTTTACTTTGGATGAGATTGAACGAATCACGGTGACAGTTCATCCACTATCGCAGCTTCGCGCTGATCGGATTCATCCGGTTGATGGGCTTGAAGCTAAACTAAGCCTTCAGCATGCAGTTGCCATTTCCCTCTTGAGGGGCGAAGCTGGTGTGCGCGCCTTCACTGATGACGCTGCGAATGATTTAGTCGTGCGCGCCTACCGTGAAAAAATAAGAGTCATCGCAGACGAACACCTCAATACGGATGAGGCGAAGGTAGTTATTCATTTGCAAAGCGGGGATGTGATCACTCGTGCGAGTAGCGGGGCACAACCACCCATGAGCCCTCAGGCATTAGAGTACAAGTTTCGTGAGCTCGTTGCTTTTGGTGCACCGCATTGCAATACGGACGAACTCCTTGAGACTTTAGCAACCTTTCCACAAATGGCTAATGTCGCTGATCTGATTGCTATGACAGTATCGCAATCCTGATTTAATATCCTTTAAGAAATTTTTATACCTACAAGAGTTTTTATGAGCTCTTATTTTGAGACATTCATTCAAGACCAAGTAGAAAGCGGTCGTTCATACAATGTAAATAAAGTCATCCCTAAATTCTATTAGTGATATGTAACTAAAGGAATATTTACCTTCTATAAAAAGGGTCTTTCGGCGGTTCTAAAAATCACGATGCGATATGATTTTCATATTGAGAACTTTTTTAAAAATTATTACTGTAAGTTAAGTTTAGATCTATTTAATTGATACTCTAATAGAAAAAATGTTTAACAGGAGGAAATTATGACTCGAATTTTGAAGTTTTTTTCATCACATAGAATTGATGGTACTGTTTATCCATTTAAAGAATATGAAGTTCCTACAAGGGGAGACTCATATTATGATTTTTCGAAAATTTCCCTAAATATTGGGGAAGTAGGTAAAGACTTGAGAAAGACTGCTGACAAAGAATTACAAAACTATGGCAAATAACCATACAAGAGCTCAGAAAAATAAAAGTGGTGATGTTCTAGTTCAATCAACAACTACAGACGCTCCTCTAATACCAGTTGAGCAAATCTCTAATTTAAAGGAAATAGCCCCAAGTAGAGTTGGTTTGATTTTTGAACAAAATCAAAAAGACTTAAGAGAAGAGACTGATTTTTTAGCAAAGTACGACCTTATTTTTCGTGCTATTGATAAGCAGTACGATTTACGTGGCAATGATCTTCATACGTTAATTCGGACATGCATGGAACAAAACGGAAAGCTATCAACTCACCATCGTATGAAATTTGCAGCAAGAGTTCCTGAAGAAATATTTAATGCGATTGAGGCGCAATATCTCACCTGCCTCGCTATTAAGGACGAGGCAGGTGACTGTTGAAGTGTTGAATAGCTTGCTTAATTTTCCTTTAATAAACCAATCAAACCAAAGCCATTCGACTTCTCGAAATCATTAACTTCATTTGGCTCGCCACAATCCAAATGAGCATGATTGTTGCCAAATAAAAGAGCACTTGAAGTTGAGTTGGACTAGCGTCAAATCCGAGTACACCATGTAACACCATGCCGATTGCAGAGTCATTGGGTAATAGGGCGGAAATGTCCCACGCTTGATCACCTAAATGAGGTATCCAATCTGCTTGGTTTGCTGTTTTTGCTAGTTGACTTGCTAAACTACCTGCTAGCATCAATATCAAAATATTGGTTACTGCAAATAGACGCTGAGGCTTTATTTGACCGAGCCCCTTGTAAATGAGCCAGCCAGCTAAGACACCCATTGCGAGTCCGAATGCGACACTTAAGGTGAGTGTACCTAGACTTTCAGTTGAACCTAAAACCAAGCCCGAGACAAAAAGTACTGTCTCTGCACCTTCACGCAAAACCGAGAGTGCTACCGCAATAGCAAGCGCCCAAAGTGTCTGTGTTCCATTGGATGTGGCGGATCCGATTTGTTTAGCATCTTGAACCATTTGGTGTGAATTTGGCGACACCCAAATACAGTGCCAAGCGAGCATGCAAAGAGCAATGCTTAAAATGCAGGCTGTGACGATGTCTTGACCAATCCCATCAGCCCAGGCACTGATTTGTCCCATTACTGAAGCCATCAATATCGAACCTAATATTCCAACTACCACGCCGAAACAAAGCCAAGGTGTTCGATTGATTACTCCACGGGTTGACGCAGCAATAATGCCAATAAAAAGAGCAGCTTCTAGGGCTTCTCTAAAGACGATTAATCCAGTTCCAAACATGTTTAAGCCCCTTCAGCAACCACGACGCCTTTGGCTGTCGTAGGATTGAATTCACCCATGAATTCATAGCGCCCTGGCTTTAGTGGGCCGAGAAAAATCACAGCTTTTGCCCCTCCAGGGATGACCTTTTCGCGCTTCATCGAATGACTCTCAAATTCTTCTGGCGTGTTATCTAAGTTTTGAACTGTAAGTTTGATGCGTTTATTGGCGGGTACATTTAGAACGGATGGTTCAAAAAGGTGGTTCTTAATCACCATCGTTACTTCATAGTCAGCTGCTTGAGCTGGGCTGATAAATAAATAACTAGCAAATGAAATACATAAGGCGATAGCCATTGACTTTGATGAGTGGGTTCTCATATTTGCCTGCTCCTATAAATAATGTTTTGGTAAATTAATTGTAAATGCGAATCAATCTCATTTGCAAGTGGTTTTCTTTTGAATATGTTGAAAAAAGCAAATAATTCATTTATTAAGGTCAACTTTATATAAATCTTTCGACCTCAGTATCAATAGGTCACAGTAATTGCCTCGGCGATTCTGCGAACTATCATATTAGACGGCGGGTCAATCAGCGGGACAGGCTAGGTGCTGCGCAGGGGGTGCTCTGGTAGTTTAACGGTGGCGAGAGTGAAACAGAGCTGCCGGGGTTGGTACTCATGCGAGGGTCTGAGGAGTCTTTTCTGCTGACATCCGGTCAATCTTGACAAGGTACGCTGGCTAGTAAATAATAATTGTTATTATTTGTTATTAACTGTTAGGAGTGAGTAATGCCCACTAGCGTTGCCCTGAACCCCCATTTCGAGTCCTTTATCCGTAATCAAGTCGAAAGCGGTCGCTACAACAACGCCAGTGAAGTCGTCCGTGCAGGGCTGCGATTGCTCGAGGACATAGAGAGCCAACACGCCATCCAACTCCAAGCGCTAAGAAATGATATCGCTGCAGGCAAGGCTAGCGGTGCAGCCCTTGCTGCGGAACCAGTGTTTGATCGATTACAAGCCAAATACGCTCTGCAGGTGACTCGCGAAGTTTACTAATGCAGTTGCTGATTACGCCATTGGCGGCGGTCGATCTTGAGGAGATCAGCGACTACATTGCACAAGACAATCCAATTATTGCTGGAACTTTCGTTGCTGAGTTGCGCATACATTGCGAAAAGATTTGTCTCAACCCTGCAGGCTATCGGTTGCGGCCCGAACTGTCTGATGACTTGCGCTCATGTGCGCATGGAAACTACGTGATCTTTTTTGAGTACACAACAGAGAAGGTCACTATCGTTCGCATATTGCACGGCGCACGGGATATTCCTGTAGTCTTGAAGCCCAGGTAAAGAGTCATTAAGTTTTGTCTACGGATTTTAAAAAACATTTACAGTCGTTTACAAAGTCTGATTTGACTGAACGCTTCCACTACGAACCTTATTTTTCAAAAGTGGTATTTGAAAAGGCAAGAGAAGTGATGACTGAACTTGACCAATTGTTGGGTTGCTTTGAAGGTAAATTTTGATGATGAACTCCAATCGAAATGAGCACTTCGTATGGAAATTCACTATTTGTTGATAATATACAAAGTGTTATTTAGAAAATTTGTCTTATTTATCAGAATGGATAGCAATTTAATTTGGGCAATTTATGCAGTTAGATTCACTTGTTATTTGCGAAGAATGTGATTTAATTCAACAAAAATCCCCATTAGAGTCTGGCGATGAGGAACTTTGTATTCGTTGTGGGTATAGCCTTTACAAATTGAACCCGAACGGTCTCCAATATAGCTTGGTCTTTGCTTTAACTGCTATGGCCTTATTCATACTGTCAAACATATATCCGATTGTGACCATTAGTTCCCAAGGTTTAAATAATTCAACCACCTTATTGGGCGTGGTACAAATTCTTCATAAAGATGATATGTCATTGGTAGCGTTACTAGTTCTGATTACTACTTTTCTGACGCCATTAATAGAAATCAGCGCACTCATATATTTACTCTTACCATTAAAGTTTGGGATGGTATTACCGGGTATGAAATCGGTGTATCGGTGGATGCGGAAAACTAGGCCTTGGGTAATGGTCGAGGTCTTCATGTTGGGACTTTTGATTACCATCAGCAAGTTGAGTGGGTTAGTGTTTGTAGTACCAGAGATTGCTTTAATTTCTTTTGTTTTATTGATGTTTGCCATTATTATTGCCTCCATTAATTTCGATGAGCGGATGTTTTGGCACCAAGTAGAAAACTTAAATACAACCCAGAGGTCCATTTGAACTCAGCAGCTGCCCATGGGATTTTGAGTTGCCATTCCTGTGGCCTGGTGTCGCGAGCATCAAAAAATCACCATGACATGGTTTGCAGTCGTTGTGAAACATCTTTGCACTTTAGAAAAAATAATAGTATCAGTCGTGCATGGGCATTTTTGATTGCAGCCTATGTTTTCATCATTCCAGCAAACTTGCTGCCTGTGATGGAGACAGGATCTTTATTTGGTTCAGAAAAAGACACCATCATCAGCGGTGTGATTTTTTTATGGAATTCAGGCTCACAAGCGCTGGCACTCATTTTATTTTTTGCGAGTGTGTTTATCCCAATGGCAAAATTAGTTTCTCTTACCTATCTTTTAATTTCAGTGCAAAGACGTTCTACTTTTCAACCCAAAAATAGAACTAAGCTCTACCGAATTCTGGAATTCGTTGGACGCTGGTCGATGATTGATGTTTATGTGGCAGCGATGTTAACGGCCTTAGTTCAATTTGGTAGTGTCATGTCGATTCGCGTTGGAAACGGCGCAATTGCATTTGGTGCGGTAGTGGTTTTAACGATTATGGCAGCAGAAAGTTTTGATCCAAGATTAATCTGGGATTCAATCGAGAAAACCAAGAATAACGAAAATTTTTCAAAGGAAAAACATGTCTAATACAAGTTTCGAAAACGAAACAATGGATTTACCATTGACAAATGTCAAGCAGCATAAAAAAAATAAATATCCTCAGTTCATTTGGTTGATCCCCATCCTAGCAGTATTGATTGGCTTAAGTCTTGTCGTCAAAGGCATCATTGACAAAGGACCCACCATCACGATTGCTTTTAAATCGGGTGAAGGATTAGAGGCAGGCAAAACCCATGTCAAATTTAAAGACATGGAAATTGGTATTGTCAAAGCAGTTAGCTTAGACAAAGATCGTCAAAAAGTAATTGCCACGATCCAGCTTGAAAAAGATACCGATGATTTTTTAAAGGCAGATACACGGTTTTGGATTGTTAAACCCCGTATTACTGCGAATGGGGTATCGGGATTAAATACCTTATTAAGCGGCTCTTACATCGTAGTAGATCGAGGGCGTGCTGAAGAAGAACGCAAGCATTTTGTAGCCCTCGATGTACCTCCGATACAAACGCAGGACACCGCTGGACGAGAGTTCGTCTTGCGCGCATCAGCTCTAGATTCTAACGAAGTGGGTACTCCGGTATTTTTTCGTCGTTTGACGGTCGGTCAAGTGGTCGGTTACGAACTAGATAAAGATGGTAAGGGTATTTCCATCAAGGTTTTTATTAATGCTCCCTATGACCAATATGTAACCAATGATTCTCGTTTTTGGAATGTGAGTGGGGTAGATGTTTCCCTCGATGCGACCGGATTTAAAGTCAAAACAGAATCATTAGTTTCGATCATTGCTGGCGGTATTACTTTTGAAACACCAGAAACAACCTCTAACAATGCGCTAACTACGAAGAGTGATTCCGAGTCGTTAAAACCTAATTCAGATGAGACGAAGAACACCTCATCAGACCGTGCATTAGCGGATACAGTGTTCCCGTTATTTAAGTCTCGCGAAATGGCTATGAAAAAACAAGATGCCCATGTTGAGCATTTTGTCTTAAATTTTAAGCAATCCGTTAGAGGACTTTCAGTAGGAGCTCCCGTTGACTTCAGAGGAGTCAATATCGGAGAAGTGATTAGTATCAGTACTGCAATTGATCCCCAAACTTTTGAGGTTACTCAACCAGTAGAAATTCTTTTATATGCAGCAAGGCTTCAGGCAAAATCAAAGCTTGATGGTTCAATCTTACCATTCCCTAAAACACGTTCGGAGGAGCTCAATCGGATTAAAATATTCTTAAAGAAAGGCCTGAGAGCCCAATTGCAAAGTGGTAACTTTATAACTGGACAAAAGTATCTCGCTATTGATTTTTTCCCCAATGCGCCAAGCTATACGCTTGATGTTAAAAAATATCCGCTTGAGATACCAGTAATTCCAGGTGCTTTAGATGATATTGAAAGCTCAATTGGAAGAGTCGTAAAAAATACTGATAAGCTTTTAAACGAAATTCAAACTAGCACCTTACCTGAATTAAACAAGACTTTAGTTGAGGTGCAAAATACGCTGAATCAAGCAAACTCTTTAGTTGATGATGATTCACCACTCCAAACAGATACAAGACTTGCCTTGCGTGAATTGACTAAAACTTCAGACTCATTAAAAAAATTGACCGATAGTCTTGATAAGTCACCCCAATCCCTTATTTTTGGTAAGCCAGTAGAGAAAGAAAAACCATGAAAGTATTAATCCCGTTTTTATTGTCCGTAGGTCTTCTTAGCGGATGCGGTGGTATGAACCCCAAGACGTCTTATTATCAGTTAAGTGCACCTGCGCTCACTTCGATACCAACTGCCAAGGATATCCGAGTGATGGTAGGGCCTGTCTCCCTTCCAGCTCTGATTGATCAACCAGAAATCGTTGTTCAAGACGGAACTAATATCGTAAAACTATTTTCTAATCACCGCTGGGCAGGCTCTCTTAAAAATGATGTGGAGCGTGTTGTAGCCACTAATTTGACTAAAGAATTATCTACCCCCCATGTTTGGAGTTACTCGCAGAGTTTACAAACACAATTTAACTATCAAGTTTTCCTAGATGTGCAGAGTTTAGAAAGTCAACTTGGTCGAGAGGTAATTCTTGATGTGGTTTGGGCAATTAAACCAAATAATAGAAAAGAAGAAACTTCATCGAAAAAGAATGTGAACAAAGCTGCAACCATCAATGGTCGTTCAAGGGTGACTGAGCAGGTCGCAAATGATGGCTTTGAAGCTCTTGTTGAGGCGCAAAGTAAGGCATTCTACAAAGTCAGTTTAGATATTGCTAAGGCGATGCAGTAATACACAGGCCTTACTTCAAAACTGATATGTAGAACCAAACTCCCCAATTCCTAAAAAAAAACTAATGGAATTTGGTCAAGGATTATGAGTTAAAAGTTATTGGTTTTTGGTGGGTTGACTAATTCTCCAATTTTCGCAAGACTGTACTTCCACATTAGCTGTATGCAGCCGATGGGCTTTACGAATTTCACGAAAGTAGTTAGGTTCGGTCTTGCTTCCTTCCGATACGATTAAGATCCGATCATAACTCGCTCGTCGTCCATACTTAAGTTGAAGCTGCTTTTGTTGTCGTATTTTTGGTGAGTAGTCACGCGCCATTAGTTTTTGAACCCAAAAGTATCGTTGAAAAATGGAATACCTCCGTATCGACCAATCAGGTAACCACGTTCTAAAGCTTCATTTTTTCGCGGGCTAAACTCGGATAAGTTGATTAATGAGGAGGCTTGATCTTGATTTTTTTCAACGAACCACACTTGATCTCGTCTAAACAGATCCGGTGCGTCAAGGAGTGATGTATCGTGTGTAGTAAAGACTAATTGAGCACCCTTAGTATTGATTTCTGGTCGATGAAATAGGCATATCAATTCACGAACTAGTAAAGTATGTAAACTGGTATCAAGTTCATCAATGATCAAAGTAAGTCCTTTGTTCAGAATATTCAGAACTGGTCCTGCGAGAAATAATAAATTGCGCGTGCCATTGGACTCTTCCAATAAATCGAATACTGCTGTGCCATGTTCGGTAACATGACGAAAGCGTATTTTGTGCTCTTCAATATTTTCCAAGCGTACTTCTGTCTTGCCTGCTAGCAAGTCTAGGTGAACAGATTGCCCTGGTACAGTTCGAGTTTCAACCTCAATATCAGCTAGGCTGATGTCGGCATTCGTTAGAAAGTTACAGATATCCTTTCTACCTTGTGCATGCTTAAGCATCTGGATTGATACCTGTGGAGTGAGTTGGGATTGCTCGTTAAAGATTACGAGCTGATTTGAGAACCAGTCAAAAACAGGGTGTAAATCAATACTATTTAGTTGCACTGCCATGGAGAGGAATAGTGCGTTTGGACGCGTTGCACCTTCCCAAAGATTTTTTGGGCCTTTTAGGCCTGAACCAAATTCATATACATCCTTTCCAGTATCGATATCAAAGCGCCTTGTGAACCACTTTTGAGGCTTGAAGGCTTTGTAAACAAGTAGATGTTCACTTACTATGCGTTGTGGTGTGATCGCAAAGCCATATTGGTAGCGAACTCCATCCAGGAGAAAAGTGACCTCAAACTCACTAGGTTGGCTGGCGGAATTTGAATCTAGTCGGAATGGTTGTACACCAAATATCTGGCTAGGAGCGATTGCCGTAGCAGACTCAGTCACAATTCCACGCATATACTGCAACGCTTTGATGAGGCTCGATTTACCGCTGGCATTGGCACCGTAGATAACTGCACTACATAGCAAAGTTGGTGCAGCACTAATTCCTGTAGCCTGGGTATTGGAGTCTTGCAGAGTCTTGTCTTTAGATGCGACAAGACTAAGTACTTGTTCATCGCGAAGGCTACAGAAGTTCTTTGTACGAAACTCAACTAGCATTTTATTTACCTTTAGTAGTTAAAATATACTAATATTATGCATTAAAAGAGCAATAAATCAATTTATTTTAATTTTAAGGTCTTTGTTTGTTATAAATAGGCTTACTAGTCAATGGATTATTCCGCAGTGATTTTTGCTTTCTCAACAACACGACTATATACGATCGATTCTTTTTTGAGAAACTCACTAAATTGCTGAGTCGTCATTGGGGCTGGCTGGCCACCTTGCTCACGTAATTTTTTCACTAAAATTGGATCTCGTAAAGCTTTCGTCACTTCGCTATTTATTTTTTGAAGAATTGACTCAGGCGTATTAGCAGGTGCAAAAAGTCCAAACCAGTTTTCTAACTCATAGGATTGCAGTGGTTTGTATTCATTAATAGTTGGCACATTCGGAGAAAAGTCTTGGCGTTTTGCTGAAGTAAACGCAATTGCACGGACTCTGCCTGATTCAATAAAGTTCTTTGCTCCAGAGTAACTCACAAAGGTCATATCAACGTTACCACTGGTCACATCAATGATTTGTCCTGCAGCTCCTTTATACGGCACATGAATCATTTCCGTCCCTGCTAATTCATCTAGAAGTTCGCCATTTAAATGCTGTGGGTTGCCCACACCACTAGAGGAGTAAGACAGTTTGCCTGGATTATTCTTTGCAAAAGTGACGATCTCACCAATGGTTTTAAAAGGAGAGTTGGCATTCACAATTAACACATTCGGAATCTTGGTAATTAAGCTAATTGGTGCCAAATCTTTCGATGGGCTGTATTGCATCTTCGCTTTATAAACAAATGGATTAATCGCGGTTTCGCCAGCAGATCCCAATAATAATGTGTATCCATCTGGATTCGCTTTCACCACTGCGAGAGCACCAATCATGCCGCTACCACCAGGTTTGTTATCCACAATAATGCTTTGACCTAAAGATTCTTTGAGCTTTTCACCGAGCAATCTTGCTACGGTATCAACCCCACCACCAACTGAAAAAGGCACGATGATGGTAATGGATTTAGCTGGATACTCTTGAGCATGAATACTCAAGGGGCTAAGGCTGGCGAACATCAAGCAGGTATACATGGAGAATTGTTTGATGAATGAATGCATGAGTCGTCCCTTGAATGAAATAGTTTCTATAGATTGTATTGCAATCTTTCCTGAAAATATGCAAAATCCCTTGATGGAAAAATTAAAAAATACAAAGATAGAATTTCTGGAAATTGAGGATGGAACGCAGCTCGCCATCATTGATTTACCCAAGTTGTTTGGAGACCAATTCAACAAATTACCAGTCGTAATGCGACTCCTGCTAGAAAATGTACTACGTAATATGGAAGGTAGTGAGAGAGATGTGGCTGTGCAGTCCATCTTCGATTGGCTCTCCACAAAATCTAGTCAAGCCGAAATAGCCTTTCAGCCGAATCGTGTGTTAATGCATGACACTACGAGTACACCAGCACTCGTCGATATTGCCGCGATGCGTGACGCTTTATCGGAAGCAGGATTAAACCCCGAATTATTAAACCCTTCCTTGCCAGTTGATATTTCTATCGATCACTCCTTAGCAGTGGAGGAGTATGGCAACAAAGATGCCGCTCGGTTCAATCTTGATCTTGAGATCAGAAGAAATAAAGAGCGCTATCAATTCTTACGTTGGGCCTCGAAAGCACTCTCTAATGTCAAGATTCATCCACCAGGTACGGGGATTATGCATACGATTAACTTAGAGCAACTCGCCACCGTAGTGACAACGCAAATACGCGATGGTGTGACCTGGGCGATTCCTGATACGATGATTGGTACCGATAGCCACACGCCGATGATTAATGGTATCGGTGTGTTAGGTTGGGGTGTTGGCGGACTAGAGGCTCAGACGGTGATGTTTGGCTTACCAACGATGTTGAAGATTCCCGATGTGGTCGGTGTTCAATTAATAGGTAAATTGCCCTCTGGGGTTAGTTCAACGGATCTCGCTTTGACCGTGACTCAGCGTTTGCGCGAGTTGGATGTGACGGGTGATTTTGTAGAGTTCTTTGGTCCTGGTGTAAGTTCTTTATCGGCAGGTGATCGTGCGGTAGTTGCTAATATGGCCCCTGAATATGGCGCAACGACTGGTTACTTTCCGGTAGATCAACATACGCTCGACTATCTAAAAATGACGGGGAGAAGCGCGTCGCATCTTGCCTTCATCGAGCAATATTGTCGTCATCTTGGTCTTTGGTTTGATTCCGACGCAAAGCCGGTTTATACCAAACAGATTGAGATTGACCTGAATACTTTAGTACCCTCGGTTGCAGGTCCTCGCAGGCCGCAGGACCGCATGGACGCTGGTGAGATTGTGAACGCGCTTGCCAACATTAATTTTGTGCCGTTAAGTCACGACTTACAAATGCCGAAATTTCCGGTGGCCATCGCTGCAATTACAAGTTGTACGAATACCTCAGATCCCAAATTATTAATTGCTGCAGGATTACTCGCCAGAAAAGCCAGGCGCTTGGGCTTAAAGCCACCTGCTTGGGTAAAGACTTCTTTAGCTCCGGGGTCTCCAGCGGCAGCCACTTATTTACAACGGGCTGGCTTATTAGAAGATTTTGCTGCGATTGGTTTTGATATTGTTGGTTATGGCTGTACCTCCTGTATTGGGAACTCTGGACCACTAACCGATTCCATGCGAATGGCACAAGAGATGGCAGAATGCAAAGCGGTTGCGATTCTCTCCGGTAATCGTAATTTCCCGGGCAGGGTCAATCCAGAAATTGATTTGAGCTTTATCATGTCGCCGACTTTAGTAGTGGCTTTTGGGTTGATTGGCGATGCTCAAGTCGACTTAAATCAAGATTCTTTAGGAACTGATTTCAATGGGAACGAAGTATTTTTAAAAGATATCCTGCCTACTGATGCTGAAATTCAAGAGCATCTAATAAAAGGTTTAGACACTAAAGATTTCAAAGGCGATTTTGAAGTTGCTACCAACAATCCACTTTGGCAGGCGATACAAGTGAGTGAATCTGCCTTATTCCCATGGAAGCAAAGTTCAACCACTTTAAGGAGGCCGCCATTTGCTGGAGTGAAGGAGGGTAGCTTATTGGGCGATTACACGGCATATCCATTACTATTGCTGGGTGATGACATCACAACGGATCATATTTCTCCGGCGAGCGCCATTCCACCGACTAGTTTTATTGCTGACTATCTAGTGAGCAAAGGCGATGATCGAGAAGATCTCAATGTTTTTGCTTCTCGGCGAGGAAACTGGGAAGTGATGATGCGCGCAGCATTTTATTCAAAGTCTCTAGTGAATCATATCGCATCAGACCTGCCGGTCGGACATACTTTACATGTCCCATCTGGCAAAGTGATGCCAATTTGGGAAGCAGCTGCGCAGTATAAAAACGATGATCATTCTGTTGTCATTATTGCAGGTGAAAGATACGGGATGGGCTCATCTCGTGACTGGGCAGCGAAGGGGCAACGTTTGTTAGGAGTGAGGGCGGTAATTGCAGTCAGTTATGAACGTATTCATCGTTCGAATTTAATTGGTATGGGTATATTGCCGTTAGTTCTTCCACTTGGAGTTACACCAAACACCTTACAACTGATGCCTGGTGATACTGTCAGTATTCCAGCGCAGCCAGATCAGGTTGCAGTAAGAGGGAAAGTTATCATCACGATTACTCGATTAAGTGGCAATGTTGATCAATTTGAAACAGATATTGCGGTGGATACCAAGATGGAATTAGAACTCTTAAAGTTTGGTGGCGTGATACCACTTATTTTGCAAAAAAATCTGAGTAATAAATAGAAATTTGATCAAAATAATATATTTTTATGGGGTCAAATTTAGAGACTATCGTCTTCGTTTTCGATAACTAGGTTGGAATGAATAACTACTCCGACCAATAACTCACTTCGAATCATCAAGACTTACGTTCACCATCAATATTTACACCACGGCCTTGAGACATGAAGTCTGGTGAGAATTTGGCAAATTTGCCCAGCACATTACCCAAGCGTCTCTGAGCTGGACGTATTCTTAACTCGTCTCCGTTACGTTCGATAATCAAATCAAGATCCCAAGACCTGTAAGCAAGTTCTGCAGGGATACGAACTGCCTGTGAATTACCATTCTTGAAAAGTTTGGTCTTAGCCATAATGAATCCCTTTTCGATTTAATAGTACAAATTATCTTAAGAAGGTTTACAGGTAAATACACGGACATAATTTGTGTGGTTAATCTTCAACAAATCGCTAGATTAATAAGAAATTGAACTAAAGCTACAAAAGTACCTAGGGATGAATACTGTCATCCTAAAAAAATCTGAGAAAAAATTGATAATTTATTTCCCGTTCGGGAATTTTTGATCATTTTTTAAGAAATAACGTATTAAATTTCCCGATGGGGAAATTATGTTGAAAAACTCATTAAATTCCAGTAATATTTCCCGATAAGGTAATTTTTATGGGCTCACTAATACAAAACTCTGTAGACTTAGGACGCGTGGTGCGAGAAACCCGCAAGCGCTTAAAGTTAACGCAACCTCAATTAGCTTTAGCTTCTAATGTGGGGGTAAGGTTTATCGTCGAGTTAGAGGCTGGTAAACCTACCCTTCGATTCGAAAACATCATGAGGGTTTTACATGTTTTAGGTGGGGTTTTAAGTGTAGACGGTATGACCCCATTAATAAGTCATGAACTTGAAGGAGATCGATAAATGGTAAGAGATCTCAATGTCTGGTTTTTTGGAGAGTGCGTTGGAGTGCTTACTCAAGACATGGGACAACTATCCTTTCGATATTTACCGCAATGGTTGGAGTCAAAGAATGCTATACCTCTTTCTCAATCCTTACCATTAATTGCCGAGCCATTTGCAGATAAGCTGACAAAGCCTTTTTTTGCGGGTTTATTACCTGAAGGTGATAAACGTATAACGGTCGCAAAAATATTAAAAGTTTCTAATAAAAATGATTTTGCCATCTTGGACGGTATTGGTGGTGAGTGTGCTGGAGCATTAATTTTGTTGGGGCCTGGTCAAACTCCTCCATTAGAAGAATATTCTAGTAAATCAATTGAATGGCTTGA
>Ga0164297_10001807_pt1 | contig 22083 bp, 21 predicted proteins | sample GEODES058metaG_FD_113539 | JGI IMG/M metagenome (GOLD analysis project Ga0164297, IMG submission 113539) | Dystrophic lake water microbial communities from Trout Bog Lake, Wisconsin, USA - GEODES058 metaG | ecosystem: Environmental > Aquatic > Freshwater > Lake | place: USA: Trout Bog Lake... | reverse complement strand
GGGCTCTGAGCGTCACGAGTCTCGTCGCATCGACAACCAGCTTCGAGGGCGCTCCGGTCGACAGGGCGAGCCGGGCGAGAGCCGCTTCTTCTTGTCGCTCGAAGACGATCTGATGCGTCTGTTTGCCAGCGGTGCCATCAACTGGGTGATGGACCGAGCGCTTCCTGATGACGCGCCGATCGAGGCCAAGATGGTCACCAAGGCGATCGAGCGAGCACAGAACACGGTTGAGGGCCGCAACGCTGAGACCCGCAAGGAAGTGCTCAAGTACGACGAGGTGATGAACGAGCAGCGCAAGGTGATCTACAAGCGCCGACTCCAGATCATCGACGGAGGCGACCTCCACGATGAGACCGTGGAGAGCCTGCAGACGGCACTCACTGCGGCAGTGATCACCACCTGCCCGAGCGACTACCCCGAAGAGTGGGATGTCCCGCAGCTGCTCGCGGAGATCCAGCAGTACTACCCGAGCCAGTTCTCCGTCGAGGACCTCTCGATGGCCGGCACGCAGGGCCAACTCGTCGAATCCGTCCTCACCGAGGCGCTCGAGTACTACGAAGGACGATCAGAGGCCTTCGAGGGCGGCGAGGAGATGGCTCGTGCCATCGAGCGCGACGTGATGCTTCAGATCATCGACCAACGCTGGCGCGACCACCTCTCGGAGATGGACTACCTCCGCGAGGGCATCAACCTGCGAGCCATGGGGCAGCAGGACCCGCTCGTCGCCTGGCAGCAAGAGGGATTCAAGATGTTCGGCCAGCTCATCGAGGCCATCGATGACGACTACCTCCGCTACGTGCTCCACGTGGAGACGGTGACCGAGGAGCCTGAGGAGCCGTCGCTGGTTGGTGCGGTCTACGAGGCGGCCGACGATCCGGTCCCCGACACTGGCTTCACGAAGGCAGCGCTCCTCCAAGAGCCGCCGCTGCCGGGAGACCCCAACACCACGCAACGGATCCAGAGCCCCGAGGAGAGCTTCGTCCCGGTCGTGAACGACCCAACCAAGAAGGTCGGGCGCAACGATCCGTGCTGGTGCGGCAGCGGCAAGAAGTTCAAGCAGTGCCATGGCGCAGTCTGAGCCGACGCCAGGCGCGCGCGATCTCGCTGCGAGCCTGACGGACCTGGCCGAACGTCTTGAGGAGGCCAAGGGCTACTTGAAGATCGACGACCTGCGTGTCCGGCGGGCAGAGCTCGAGACCGAGGCCGGACGCCCTGATCTGTGGGATGACCAGGACGCTGCTCGACAGGTGACCACGGAGCTTGGGCGAGTCAGCGATGACGTGAATGGCTTCGACGCTCTGGCTTCGAGTCTGGATGACACCTCGGTGCTCGTCGAGCTGATCGAGGAGTCGAAGGCGGCCGGTGAGCCCGACGAGTCCCTTGAAGCCGAGCTCGCCAGCGCCGTCGAATCGCTCGAGCGTGCGGTCGGTCGCCTCGAGATCCAGAGCTTGTTCCAAGGCGAGTACGACGATGCGGACGCCATCGCTGAGGTCCACGCAGGCGCCGGGGGCACCGATGCCCAGGACTGGGCCGAGATGATGCTGCGGATGTACTCGCGCTGGGCGGAGCGTCGCGGCTTTCAGGTGGAGGTCGACGAGACCACGGAGGGATCCGAAGCCGGCCTGCTCTCGGCCACGTTCATCGTCAAGGGTCGCTTCGCCTACGGCCTCTTGTCCGCCGAGCGAGGCGTGCACCGCCTCGTTCGGATGAGCCCGTTCGACTCGCAGCACCGCCGACAGACGAGTTTTGCCACCTTGCAGGTCACTCCCTTCATGGAGGAGCTCAGCGATGTGGCAGAGATCGATGAGAAGGACCTTCGGATTGACACCTATCGAGCCTCCGGCGCCGGCGGGCAGCACATCAACAAGACGGATTCTGCGGTTCGATTGACCCACATCCCCACCGGCGTCGTCGTCTCGTGCCAGAACGAGCGCAGCCAGCACCAGAACAAGGCACGAGCCATGCAGATCCTGGCCGCAAAGCTGGCCGAGCTGGTTCGCGAGGAGCGAGCGGCCGAGATCGACGCCTTGACTGGCGAGCGAGCCGACAACGCGTGGGGCAATCAGATCCGCAGCTATGTCATGGCCCCGTATCAGCTGGTCAAAGACCTGAGGACCTCCATCGAGACCGGCAACGTCGATGCGGTGCTCGACGGTGACCTTGATGACTTCATCGAAGCCGAGCTTCGACGCCGTCGGAGCGGTACCTGAGCGAGCCGACCGGGAGGTAGGCTGGCGAAGACGCCGTCATTCCTGGATCCTCACAGCCCAGGTCCGCACGGAGGTCACACGAACTGATGATCCGACTCGAACACGTCACCAAGACCTACAAGGGCTCCACCGTCGCCGTGCGCGACATGTCGGTCGATATCGACAAGGGCGAGTTCGTCTTCGTGGTGGGATCGTCAGGCTCCGGCAAGACCACCCTCCTCCGCCTGCTGTTGCGCGAAGAGGTCCCGGACTCAGGACGCATCATCGAGGCGGGCCGTGACATCGTGAACCTGCCCAAGTGGCGAGTCCCCTTCCTGCGCCGCAACATCGGCTGCGTCTTCCAGGACTTCCGCCTGCTGCCCAACAAGACGGTCTTCGAGAACGTGGCCTTCGCCCTCGAGGTGATCGGCCGACCCAAGTCCGTGGTCAAGAGCCAGGTGCCCCAGGTCCTTGAGCTTGTCGGACTGGGACATAAGCACGAGAGCCTCCCGAGCGAGCTCTCCGGTGGTGAGCAGCAGCGAGTGGCCGTGGCACGAGCCTTCGTCAACCGTCCTTTGATCCTTCTGGCCGACGAGCCGACCGGAAACCTGGACCCCACGACGTCGGCGGGCATCATGAGCCTCCTCGATCGGATCAATCGGACGGGAACCACCGTCGTGATGGCCACGCACGATCAGGCGCTCGTCGACCGGATGCGCCGCAGGGTCCTCGAGCTCGACCATGGCACCTTGGTTCGTGACCAGTCTCGTGGTGTCTATGGCATTGAAGACGTGGCGCCGCAGGGGCAGGACTGACCATGCCGATCTTCGCCGAGTACGCCGTCCGAGAGACTGCATCCAACCTGTGGCGGAACCGTCTGATGACGATCGCTGCCATCTTGACCGTCGCCGTCTCCCTCTTCCTCGTCGGCTCGGCGCTCCTCTTGAAGCAGGGCGCGGCCAATGCCGAGGTCGAGTGGCAGCGTGGGACCCAGGTCGTCGTCTGGATGAACGCCAAGGCCTCGCCATCGGAGATCGCCTCGGTGGGAACGCAGCTCAAGACCCTCCCGTACGTCCACAGCTGCGTGTATCGAAACCACGCCTATGACTATGCCGAGGCCAAGCGACTGTTGACGCCGGCCGAGGCCTCGGTCCTGAGCCCCACGATCGTCCCCACCTCCTTCCGGTGTACGCCAAACCAACCCCAAGATGCTCAGATCGTCATCAATCGGTTCACGGGTCAGCCGGGGGTGCGCGACGCCACCGCCCCGCTCCAGCAGATCCATGCGATGGAGCAGACCATCACCTACATCCAGTGGGCCTTCTTGATCGTGGCGGTGGTGCTCCTGCTCTCTGCGACGGTGCTCATCTTGAACACCATCCGTCTGGCGATCTTCGCTCGACGCAGAGAGGTCTCGGTGATGAAGCTCGTCGGGGCCACCAACTGGTTCATTCGCGTCCCGTTCATGTCGGAGGGACTGGTCCAAGGGCTCTTTGGGTCTCTCCTGGCCGCGCTCGTGGTCTACGGCGGGAGCGAGGCGCTCAACGCGCTCGGCAGCTCGTCGAACCCGAACTCGGTCCTGAACCAGATGCGGCTGTCGGGCTGGCAGATCTTCGGAACCGATCTCGTCTTGGTGGTCCTGGGCGTGCTGATCGGCGCAGGTGGCTCCGCCATCGCCATCCGTCGGTTCTTGGACGTCTAGCGCGCGTCGCCCGTGCGGGGCGACCGTTGTGGCCTCGTTGGTTCGAGCACCCTGCTCGACACCACCGAGGAGGCGAGATGACGAACATGACCTATCTGACGGGGAACCTGACCAAGGACCCAGAGCTCCGCTATCTCGGCGACGGGACCGCCACGGCCTCGTTCGGGCTGGCGGTGGATCGCCGATGGCTCGATCGGACGACGGGTGACTGGGCCGAGGCCACTTCGTTCTTCGACGTCGTCACGTGGCGATCTCTGGCGGAGCATGTCGCGCTCAGCGTCACGAAGGGCGCTCGCGTCATGGTCGCTGGACGGCTGGAGCAGCGGAGCTGGACCGGTGAGGACGGTCGCGTCAAGACCCGACTCGAAGTCATCGCCGATGAGGTCGGGGCATCGATGCGCTTCGGAGTCGTGACCTCAGGCGACGAGATCGAAGACGACTAGACCTCTTCAGCGATCGCAGGCTCGAAATCGATGGACAGCGAGTTCACGCAGTAGCGCAGGCCCGTGGCGGTGGGTCCGTCGTCGAAGACGTGGCCGAGGTGGCCGCCGCACTCGCCGCAGAGGATCTCGGTGCGGACCATGCCATGGCTGCGATCGACCTTCTCGATGACCGGTCCCGCCGCAGCGTCAAAGCTGGGCCAGCCGCAACCGGAGTTGAACTTCTGGTCGCTGGTGAACAGGACGGCGCCGCACCCTCCGCACGTGTAGCTGCCGTCGTCCTCCATGTGGAGGAGGGCCCCGGTGAAGGCAGGCTCGGTGGCGGCTTGGCGCAGGACGGCGAAGCGCTCGGGGGAGAGCTGCACCTTCCACTCCTCGTCGGACTTGATGACCGGGAACTCGTCCACAGCTGCCTCCCAGCAGAAATCTGACGGTCCGTCAGAATCGGACCGTTTCGTTCTGTACGCTACCGGGACGATGGAGCTTTACGACACGATTGAGGATGCTCGCTTCCGCGAGGAGGTCCGGTCTTGGCTGCACGACCATGTGGTCGGCGAGTACGCAGCGCTGGGTGGACGCGGCGGATCCGGGGATGAGACCTATGGCTTCGACGTCCGCCGAGAGTGGGAGCGAGAGCTCGCCGCCGGAGGGTGGACGTGCGTCGGCTGGCCGGTGGAGTACGGCGGGCGCGGTGCATCGATCGCGCAGCAGGTGATCTTCAACGAAGAGTATGCACGGGCTAAAGCACCGGGGCGAGTTGGGGTCCTCGGCGAGGGCCTTCTCGGGCCGACGGTGATCCAGTACGGCACGCCGGAGCAGAAGGAGCGGTTCTTGCCGCCGATCGTCGCTGGTGAGGAGCTCTGGTGCCAGGGCTACTCAGAGCCCAATGCGGGGAGCGATCTGGCGTCGCTCACGACTCGGGCAGAGCTCGACGGCGATGAGTGGGTCATCACCGGCCAGAAGGTCTGGACGTCGCTTGCCCACACGGCGGACTGGTGCTTCGTCATGTGCCGGACCGATCCGGGGTCAACCCGGCACAAGGGCCTCTCCTACCTCCTCGTTCCGATGGATCAGCCGGGCATCGAGATCCGGCCGATCGAACAGCTCACAATGACCAGCGAGTTCAACGAGGTCTTCTTCGATGGGGCTCGGACGGCCCGTGCCAACGTGCTCGGTGAACCGGGGCAGGGCTGGATGGTTGGACTCGCCACGCTGGCCTTCGAGCGCGGAGTGGGCCTTCTCGGCCACCTGCTCTCCTTCCGACGAGAGTTCGACGCGCTCGTCGCGGTGGCGCACGAGTCGGGCCGATCGAGCGACCCCGTCCTTCGTGATCGCCTCGCTCGATCGTTCTCCGAGCTCGAGGTCCTGCGCCTGACGACCCTTCGCAGCCTCACCGGCGTCGACGGACCAGTCGCCCCACCCGAGGCGTCGATCCTCAAGTTGTTCTGGTCCACGTGGCATCAAGACTTCGGCGAGCTGGCCATGGACGTGCTTGGCATGGAGGCGACCGTCACCGGCGAGGGCTATGACCTTGACCAGGAGCACCGGACCTTCATGTTCTCTCGTTCGGAGACGATCTACGGGGGCTCGAACGAGATCCAGCGCAACATCATTGGCGAGCGAGTCCTGGGGCTCCCGGCGGAACCCAAGATCACCACGACGACGGAGGCGTAATGAGCCTGAGCGATGACTTCCAAGCGATCCCGGCCCCACCTGCGCCCGAGGGGCACAACCTGTTGGCGGGCAAGGTCGTGATCGTCACTGCGGCGGCAGGAACGGGCATCGGGATGGCGACGGCGCAGCGATGCTTGGACGAAGGCGCTGAGGTGGTCATCTCCGATGCCCACGAGCGACGCATGCTCGAGACCCAAGCAGAGCTCAGCCTGCACGCAGGCCGTGAGGTCTTGGGGGTGCCGTGCGACGTCACGCAGGAGGACCAGGTCCAGAACCTCTTCGATGCCACGGTCGAGCGGTGGGGCCGCGTCGACGTGGCGGTCAACAATGCGGGGCTCGGGGGAACCACGCCGCTGGTCGAGATGACCGACGATCAATGGCTCAAGGTCCTCGACGTGACCTTGAATGGGACCTTCCGCTGCACGAGGGCCGCCCTCACCCGCATGACCGCGCAGGGATCTGGGATCATCGTGAACAACGCTTCTGTGCTCGGGTGGCGCGCTCAGCCCGGTCAGGCGCACTATGCCGCCGCCAAGGCCGGCGTCATGGCGCTGACTCGCTGCGCGGCTGCCGAGGCCGCACCGTTCGGGATTCGAGTGAACGCCATCGCTCCGTCGCTCGCCGAGCACCCGTTCTTGAACCGGGTGATCAGCGACGAGGACCTCGCGCTGCTGCGGAACCGTGAGCTCTTCCATCGGGGTGCCGAGGTCTGGGAGATCGCAGCCGTGGTGGCGTTCTTGGCCTCGGACTACTCGTCATATCTGAGCGGCGAGATCATCTCGGTCTCGAGCCAACACCCATGATCGATCTGGCGAACTTCGAGATCGGGGAGACCGAGGATCCTCGAGGGGATCTGGCCTGGGGCACGATCCCGGCGCTCGTTGAGTGGGCGGCGGCCCGCTTTGGAGATGACGAGGCAGTCGTCGATGGCGATGTTCGACTCAGCTTTGCGGACCTGGCCGCCCAGGTCGATGAGGTTGCCCGCGGGTTGATCGCCTCCGGGCTCGAGCCGGGCGATCGCGTTGCCCTCTGGGCGCCGAACTGCCACGAGTGGATTCTTGGCGCCCTTGGTGCGCTTCGCGCCGGAGGGGTCATCGTGACCCTCAACACCCGCTTCAAGGGATCGGAGGCGGCATACATCTTGCGGACCTCGGGAGCCTCGATCCTCCTGAGCGTCCGAGGGTTCCTCGGGTTCGACTATCCAGGGATGCTCGTCGACCATGACTGCGGCGAGCTCCGATCGATCGTCCTGCTCCGCGGCGAAGTGGCCGGGACAGCGCCAGACGGCGTGACGGTGACGACCCTGGCCGTCGTCCGCGCGCTGGCACCGTCAGTTGGCCCTGAGGCGATCGCTGCGCGACTGGCAGGGATCGGTGCCGAGACCACCGCTGACCTGATCTTCACCTCGGGGACGACGGGCAACCCCAAGGGCGTGATGACCTCCCATGGCCAGACGCTCCGAACCTTCGCCACCTGGGCCTCGATCGTGGGGCTCCAGCGGGGCGATCGGTACCTGGTGGTGAACCCCTTCTTCCACACCTTCGGCTACAAGGCCGGCCTGCTGGCGTCGCTCATGGCAGGGGCGACGATCATCCCTGAGCCTGTCTTCGACGTGGACATCGTCCTCGATCGGATCGACGCTGAGCGCGTGAGCATGCTGCCCGGGCCGCCAACGCTGTATCAATCGATCCTGACCCATCCTCGTCGCAGCCAGGTCGACCTGACGTCACTGCGCCTCGGCGTCACGGGAGCGGCCGTCGTCCCAGTGGAGCTGGTCGTCGCCATGCGCGAGGAGCTGGGCTTCGAGACAGTGCTGACGGCCTACGGGCTCACCGAGTCCTGTGGCGTCGTCTCGATGTGTCGGAGCGACGATCTCGCAGAGGTGATCGCCACGACGTCGGGACGAGCGATCCCCGACCTCGAGGTTCGCATCGTCGACTCCGATGGTGCCGAGTGCGAGCCCGGTGAGCCAGGCGAGATCATCGTTCGGGGCTATCCGGTGATGCAGGGCTACTTTGGCCTCCCAGACGCAACGGCGGAGACCATCGATGCGGAGGGATGGCTCCACACCGGAGACATCGGCACCATGGATGAGTCAGGCAACATCGTGATCACCGACCGCCTCAAGGACATGTACGTGGTCGGTGGATTCAACGCCTATCCGGCGGAGATCGAGGCTGTGTTGCGAACGGAGCCGGGGGTCGCCGATGTGGCGGTCGTCGGGATCCCCGACGACCGGATGGGCGAGGTCGGATGCGCCTACGTCATCCGTGATCCAGCCGACGAACGCGACGACGAGGCGCTCCGTGACGCGCTGATCGCCTCCGCTCGCGACATGATGGCCAACTACAAGGTGCCGCGCGTGGTCGTCTTCGTCGACGAGCTCCCACGCAATGCCAGCGGCAAGGTGCTCAAGCGACAGCTGCGAGAGCAGCACTCGCTCGGATCATGAACCACACGACAATGGAGGGGAAGCCATGAGGGGAATCGTCTACACCGGCGAGGGCGTTGAGGTCACCGACGAGCTTGGGATCCGTGATCCTGGACCAAAGGAGGTCCGAGTTGCCATCGCTGCGGCGGGGGTCTGCCACTCTGACCTGTCCGTGATCAATGGGACGATCCCGTGGAAGCCGCCGGCCGTCCTCGGCCATGAGGGTGCCGGCATCGTCGAGGCGGTGGGCTCCGAAGTGCGCTCCGTGAAGCCTGGGGACCACGTGGTCATCGCCACATTGGCCAGCTGTGGCGTGTGTCGGGCATGCTCAACCGGTCACCCGACCCACTGTCGGTCGTCGCTGGGCAACGTCTCCCATCCCTTCACCTACAAGGGAGAGGCAGCATCGAACTTCGCTGCTGCCAGCGTCTTCGTGGAGTCGACGATCGTCTCCGAGGTCCAGGCGGTTCGAATCCCCAAAGACATCCCCTTCACCTCGGCCTGCCTCATCGGCTGTGGCGTCCTCACCGGGGTGGGCGCCGTGCTCAACCGAGCAAAGGTCCGACCAGGAGAAACGGCCGTCGTGTTCGGCGTCGGCGGTGTGGGCCTCAACGTGATCCAGGGCCTCACCATCGCCGGGGCGACTCGGATCATCGGCGTCGACATGCTGGCGGGGAAGGAAGAGCTGGCCCGCACCTTTGGTGCAACCGACTTCATTGACGCATCGACGACTGATGCGGTCGCTCGAGTCCGAGAGCTCCTGCCTCCGAACCGAGAGTCGGCGGCGGGCGCGCTCAACCCGATGGGTGGGGCGACGTGGGCCTTCGACTGCGTCGGGCATCCCGCTGTTCTGCGCAACGCGCTCGACGTCCTCGATTGGGGTGGCAATGCGGTGGCCATCGGGATCCCGGCGCGAGGCACCGAGGTCGCCGTCGACATCAACTCGTTGGCCTACGTGGACCGAGGGCTCCTCGGCTGCCGATACGGCTCTGCCCGACCGCACCACGACGTACCGCTGATGGTGGATCTGTATCGCGCCGGCCGGCTCAAGCTTGATGAGCTGGTGTCCATGACGCGGCCGATGGATGACTTCCGCGAGATTGTCGAGGGCATGCACGCCGGGACCGTCGCTCGAGGGGTCCTCGAGATCAATCTGCCGTAGGCTCGCGGACCATGCGCGGCATTCTTCTGGCAGGCGGGACGGGATCACGTCTCAAGCGGTTGACCCGAATCACCAACAAGCACCTTCTGCCGGTCTATGACCGTTCGATGGTCGAGTGGTCGGTTGAGGCTCTGGTCACCGCCGGCATCGATGAGCTCTTGCTCGTCACCGGTGGCGAGCGAGTCGGCGACTTCATGCGGATGCTCGGTGATGGGTCTGCCTATGGCATGGAGGGCCTGTCCTACGCCGTCCAAGAGCGTGCCGGCGGGATCGCCGAGGCGCTGGGCCTCGGGGAGCGATTCGCCAAGGGCGGCCCAGTCGTCGTGATGCTTGCGGACAACATCTTCGGCCGTTCCTTCAAGGCCACGATCGACGCGTTCCGCGCCAATCCGGTCGGGTGTCGCCTTGTCCTGAGCGAGGTCGGTGATCCCAAGCACCTCTCCCACCTCGGTGTTCCCGAGATGGACGAGGATGGCCGGATCGCTCGCATCATCGAGAAGCCGGAGATCCCGCCGAGCCACTTCGCTGTCACTGGCGTCTACTGCTACGCCGCCGAGGTCTTCGACATCATCAAGACCTTGGAGCCCTCGAACCGAGGTGAGCTCGAGATCACCGACGTCAACAACCACTTCGTCGCTGCAGGCAGCGTCGGCTACGACGTCCAGCCCGGCTTCTGGGGCGATGCCGGTGAGTCGATCGAGGCGTATCAGGCCGTGGGCGAGTTCGTGGCCCGCCATGGGGCGAACTTGGTCGACTGAGGTTCGCTCAGCGGTCCCGGTCGAGCGCAGGATGCTCGATAGGCGACGTGCGGCGAACGGCGGCAAGAGCACTGGCTGCAATGCCAGCAGCATCGAGCCCAAGAGCGCTCAGGATGTCATCTGGGCGACCATGGTCGAGGAAGGTCCGAGGCGTGCCAAGCACCTCGGTGGAAGGGCAGATGAGATCGGCGTCCGTCGCTGCTGCTCGCAGGGCGTCCACGAGGAAGGCCCCAGCGCCCCCGACCCGGGTGCCGTCCTCGACCGTGACCACCTGCCGATGGCGGAGCGCGTCGGCGAGCATCGTCGGATCTGGCGGGCTCACCACTCGAACGTCGTAGACGGTGGCGTCGACGCCCCGGGCCGCAAGCAGGTTCGCTGCCTCCATCGCGCGGTGCACCATCTTGCCGACGCCAAGGATGCAGAGGGACCCATCGCCCTCGCGAAGGCAACGTGAGGCCAGCCCCTCGCCGGTTGCACCGTCGAGCGCCACCGGGGCGGTCTTCGGGAACCGGATGGAAGCGGGCCCGTCAAGGGTGAGTGCGGTCTCGAGCATGACGGAGACCTCCTCGACGCACGAGGGTGCGAAGACCGTCATGTTGGGGATGCTCAAGCAGAGTGCCAGATCGAGTACCCCGTGGTGGCTTGCCCCGTCATCCCCAGTGATTCCTGCCCGGTCGAGCACGATGGTGACCGGGAGTCGGTGCATCCCGACGTCGTAGTAGGCCTGATCAAAGGCGCGGGTGAAGAACGTCGAGTACACGGTGACGACGGGCCGGAGCCCGCCCATGGCCATCCCGGCAGCAGCAGTCATCTCATGTTGCTCCGCAATGCCAACATCGATGAAGCGATCGGGGAACCGGGATTGGAACGGGAGGAGGCCGGTCGGCCCCGGCATGGCAGCGGTGAGGGCAACGATGCGGTCATCGAGCTCAGCCGAGCGCACCAGCTGGCGCGAAAACGCGTCGGTGTACGACGTCGGCGTCATGGCGTCCACCTGCTGGGCGACGGCCGGAGCGACCTTGTAGTCGTGGAGCCGTTGCACCTCGTCCTCTTCGGCCGGTGCGTAGCCACGACCCTTCTGGGTCAAGACGTGAACGACGATGGGTCCGTCCCACTCCGCTGCGTTCCGGAGGGCCTGCTCGACGGCGGGGATGTCGTGCCCATCGATCGGACCGGCATATCGAATTCCAAGCGCCTCGAAGAACGTGTGCGGGCTGACCAGCTCACGGATCGCACTGGTGAGGCCGTGCACCCCCGTGTAGGCGACCTCGCCAACTCCCGGAATCTCTCTGAGCACATGGCGCAGCCGCTCGCGCGCCTGGACGTAGGTCGGGTTCAATCGAAGGCTGGTCAGCGAGGAGGAGAGCTGCGACACCGTCGGCGCGTAGCTGCGGCCATTGTCGTTCAGGACGATGACCACTCGACGACCCGAGTGACCCAGGTTGTTGAGGGCCTCATAGGTCATCCCGCCGGTCAGCGCGCCATCGCCGACGACGGCGATGACCCGCCGATCACCGCCATGGCCAGCCAGCTCCTTGCGGAGCTCAAAGGCGGTCGCAAGCCCATGGGCATAGGACAGGACCGTTGACGCGTGGCTGTTCTCGATCCAATCGTGCTCTGACTCGTTCCGGTTGGGGTAGCCCGAGAGGCCACCCGCTTGGCGGAGCTCCTTGAAGCCGTAGCGGCGACCGGTGACGAGCTTGTGGACGTAGGCCTGGTGCCCCGTGTCCCAGAGGATCGCATCGCTCGGGGAGTCGAACACGCGGTGAAGCGCGAGCGTGAGCTCGACCACCCCGAGGTTTGAACCGAGGTGCCCGCCCGTGGTGGTCACCGTCTCCACGATGAATGACCGGATCTCTTGGCTGAGCTCGTCGAGCTGCTCGTAGCTCAAGGTTCTCAGATCGGCAGGTGTTTCGATGAGAGGAAGGATCATGGGTTCGGCACCACGAAGAGAGGCTACCTGCCGTGCGCTGGCGAGCGCTCATCGGTGGGCGGCCCGAAGAGGGCGATGCAAGCGAAGGTCCCGGTACGATTCAGGTGTGACGATTGCCCCAGATCTTGTAGCCCCTGACGTCCTCGAGCGAGTCCTCGCGGCCGCCGTCTCGCGAGGCGGCGAGGTGGCCGAGGTGTTCTGCGAAGACCGAACATCGAGGACTGCGGTCTACGACGACGGGAAGGTCGAAGAGCTGTCGTCGGGACAGCAGCGGGGTGCGGGGATCCGAGTGATCGTGGGCGACACCACGGGCTTTGCCCACACCGCTGACCTGTCTGAGCGCGGGTTGCTCGAGGCGGCGGCCTCAGCAGCGGCGGTGGCCAAAGGCGGTGGCGGGGGCGTGCGAACCATCCCGCTCGAGCAGCTCCGTGCGCACTCGACACGAGCTCGCTTCCTCCCCGATGACGTTGCGACGTCCGAGAAGATCTCCCTGCTGGCGCAGGCGAATGACGCTGCACGGAGCGAGGGCACGTCGATCACCCAGGTGCAGGCCTCGTTCGCAGAGGGTCGCCGTCGCATCTTGGTCGCCTCGACCGATGGTGTGTTCGCGAGCGATGACCAGATCCGCACTCGATTCAACGTGATGTGCGTGGCCACCGGGGATACGGGACTCCAGACGGGGTACGAGTCGTTGGCTCGCACCGAGGGCTTTGAGGTCTTCGACGACGCGGACGTTGGTGAGCTCGGCCGGATCGCCGCTCGGCGAGCCATCGCCAAGCTCTCGGCGCGCCCGGCTCCGTCCGGAGAGGTCCCGGTGGTCTTGGCCGGGGGAAGCGGCGGCGTGCTCTTCCATGAGGCCTGTGGCCATGGGCTGGAGGCGGACCACATCGTCAAGGACTCCTCGGTCTACTGCGGACAGCTCGGCCAGCAGGTCGCCAGCGAGCTTGTGACGCTCGTCGATGATGGAACGGTGGCCGGCGAGTGGGGCGCCTTCGCGGTCGATGACGAGGGGCGACCAGCCCAACGCAACGTCCTGATCGAGAACGGGATCCTCACCGACTACATGTGGGACTACTTGCGAGCCCGCAAGGAGGGCAGGACGTCGAGCGGCAACGGCCGGCGAGAGAGCTACCAACACCTCCCCATGGTTCGCATGACGAACACCTTCCTGCTGGCGGGCGAGGAGGATCCCGACGAGATCGTGGCCCAGACGCCGACTGGCGTCTACGTGGCCAAGCTGGGCGGCGGCCAGGTCAACACCGCCACCGGTGACTTCGTCTTCGGCACCAACGAGGCGTACCTCATCGAGAACGGGGAAATCACTGAACCTCTGCGGGATGCGAACCTCATCGGCAATGGGCCGGAAGTGCTGCGCCGGATCGACGCGCTGGGCACGGACTTCTCGATGATGCCTGGCACGTGCGGCAAAGATGGCCAGAGCGTGCCCGTGGGGTGCGGGCAGCCGACGCTTCGGATCTCCGGAGTGACGTTCGGCGGGACCTCGTCATGAGCGAGCTGCTGGAGATCGCTGATCGGATCGTTGAGCGCTCCGGGTCCGGGGAGCGTCTCGAGGCCTACGTGGCGCGCGGCGTGGAGACCGATGTGCGCGTGTACGAGGGTGCGATCGAGACCCTGTCGACGGCAACGTCAGCGGGGGTCGGTATCCGGGTCTTGCTCGATGGCCTCGATGGCGCTCGTGCGGGGTTCGCGTGGGCGGGATCGCTCGAGGGGGAAGCCATCGATCGAGCGCTCCGCTCCGCTCGTGAGAACGCCTCGTTTGCGACGCCAGACCCAATGGTGGCTCTTGCGGTGCCCGATGACGTGCCACCTGCGTCGGTCGAAGTCAGCGACCCAGAGTTCTCCACCTTCTCGATCGACGACAAGATCGCGATGGCGCTCGAGGCCGAGCGTCTCGCACGTTCCAGCGATGTGAGGATCCGGCAAGTGGATTCGGCGGACTACGGCGACACCTCGGTTGCGTTCGCCATCGCGTCGTCGACGGGCATTCGAGCGAGCGCCGATCGGACGGCCGCGTATCTCTCGGTGTCCGCCATCGCCGGTGACGCCGACGAGACCCAGACGGGTTCCGGGCTCAGCGTGGGGCGAGGGCCAGGATCGCTCGATCCTGCCCACGCCGCTGCGCAGGCAATCGAGCGCTCCGCCCGAATGTTGGGGGCCACGAAGGTCGCGTCGACCAAGACGGTGGTGGTCTTCGACCCCCGGGTCACCTCGACCCTCCTCGGCGTGATTGCTGGAGCACTCTCTGGCGAGGCGGTCGTCAAGGGGAGGTCATTCTTCGAGGGCCGCCTTGGCGAGCAGGTCGCCGTTCCCTCCTTCACCTTGGTGGACGACCCGACGAACCCACGTGCCTTCGGCGCCGCTCGATTCGACGGTGAGGGCTTGGCCTGTCGAGCCAACACGCTGATCGGCGACGGCGTCCTCGAGGGCTTCGTCTACGACACGGTCGCCGCCAACCGGGCGGGAACCTCGTCGACGGGGTCCGCGGTGCGAGGCGGATTCGCCGGGACACCTGGCGCCGGATGTCGGGCCGTCGTGCTCGGTGCCGGGACGATGACGCCTGATGAGGTGCTCGCCAACGTCGGGAGCGGCGTCTACGTGCAGTCCATCACGGGCGTGCACTCTGGCGTCAGCCCCGTCAGCGGTGACTTCTCGGTGGGTGCGGAGGGCTTGGTGATCCGAGACGGCGAACTCGCTGAGCCGTTTCGAGAGGTGACGGTGGCCTCGACGCTCCAGCGGATGCTGCAGAGCATCATGGCCGTCGGATCTGATGTGACCTGGCTCCCTGGAGTCGCAGCCGGACAGACCTTGGCGATCGGCGACTTCCAGCTGTCAGGGAGCTAGTCGGCGCTCGTCGTGCTCGCAGGAGGCGTCGCAGGTGCGGATGGTGCGGCCGGCGCCGAGGTCGACTCCGTGCTGCTTGTGGTCGACGCGTCGCTGGTCGAGGTCGGCGTGCTCGCCGGCGGAGTGCTTGCAGAGCTCCCTCCCCGGCTGTCCGTCTTGTAGAAACCACTCCCCTTGAAGACGATGCCAACGCTTCCGAACACCTTGCGGAGCTGACCCTTGCACTTCGAGCACTTGGTGAGCGCATCGTCGGAGAATGACTGGACGACCTCGAACTGGTCACCGCACTTCGTGCAGACATACTCATAGGTAGGCATGGATCTCCTTGGGCAGGTCAAGTGAACTGGCACTCACCTCAATCGACTGCCAATCTTACCGCGCCCGGACTGAGGAAGAGACGGCGGTCACCGAGGTCGTAGACTTGGGGTCGTGCCGGCACGGGATCACCTGCGGATCGACCCGCTCCATGGAGCCTCGGTTCGAGACGTCACGCCGAGAGAGCCCACGCCCCGGCGGGCACTTGCTCGATGCCGGGTTGAGATGCAGCCAGAGACCACTGACCAGGTGGCCAACAACGCCATGACGAAGGGCGACGTGCTGGCCGCGGCACGAATCGCCGGGATCCAGGCCGCCAAGCGGGCGGCAGAGCTCTTGCCGATGTGTCATCCCGTGCTCGTCGGGACGACGACCGTCAACTTCTCATTCGGTGACGATTTCATCGAGGTCGAGGCCCAGGTCGAGACGGTCGACCGCACGGGCGTTGAGATGGAGGCACTGATGGCGTGCTCGATCGCGGCCCTGACCATCTATGACATGTGCAAGTCACAGGACCGGACCATGACCGTCGAGCGGGTAGCGCTCTGGGAGAAGTCTGGTGGCCGATCGGGGCCATGGCGCCGCTCGGAGTCCGAGCACGTCGCCGACGGTCACTGATCGGGCGAACCCGAATCTTCCGCGGCGCCAGCTTCTCGCTGTCCTGGCGAGATCCCAGCGCGACGCTCATGGCGATCGAGCCGCTCGAGGGAACGTTGGACGTCCACCCAGTGCAACGGATCGTCGGCCGCATCGTCGTCGCCGTCTGCGGCTCGAGCGAAGAGCACGTAGGCGACGGTCCACAAGATGCCAAACGTCAGGAGCTTCGAGAGGTACGCGGAGAGCTGTTGGTCGCTCATGGCACTGAAGCCGAGCACACGGTGCTGGCCGGTGAGGGATGAGTAGAGGGGTCGGCGGGCAAAGATCCAGGCGAACGACAAGAAGGTAGGGGCAAGGGACTGGGCGACCAGGTAGCCGGCCTTGGCGATATCACTCAGATGGGGGTTGCCGGGCACTCGGACGATCACCGGTAGCCAGAGGGTGATCCCGGCCACCATGGTGAGCACGACCAAGAAGGTCCGTACCAGGGTGCTGGACGAGGCAGCGGAGATGCTCGGTGGAATGGCGGTGGCAAAGAGCAGGACGGTCGTCGTGGCGAGTGCCGGGACGGGCCGGGAAAGTCGGGAGGCAACCGCATCGATGGCTGGCGGGCGGGTGAGTCGAGCGGTGACCGCCATCGGGGTGCCGAAGAGCAGGCACGGTGCGGCACCCAAGACGAGGAGCTGCCGCTGGAACACGATCAGCAGCAGCGACGTGTGCTGGGCTAGGTCTGCAACCGGCCAGCTCAGCGCCACAAAGAGAAATCCGACGCCGAACCAGAAGACGATGCGCTGCCGCCGGGTCGCTTGAGACCCGGGCACCCGAGTCGCCTCGTGGTACCAGGCCAGCAGGCCGAGGCAGAGCACGATGGTGGCCACGTGGATCGAGGGGGCACCCCAAGAGAAAGACACGCTCTATTGTCGCGGGAATGGCGGCTGATGATGCAGGAAAGCTCGAACGACTCACCGATCTGATCCTGTACCTGCTCACCGTGACTCAACCGGTCCCACTCACCCAGATCGTGGCGGAGGTTCCCGGCTATCCCGATGGGCATGAGGCCTATCGTCAAGCCTTTGAGCGGGACAAGGTGCTGCTGCGTGATGAGGGGATCTCGGTCGAGACCATCGCCATCGACGGTGATGACCAGTACGGGTACCGGATCCTCCCCTCCACGTTCTTCCTTCCTGACCTTGGCTTGTCGCACGACGAGGAGGCCGCGCTGAACCTCGCCGTCGCCGGTGTCCACCTCGGGAACGACAGCGGTGGCGACGCACTTCGCAAGCTTGGGATGGTTGAGCTCAGTGACGTGCAGCCGATTGCCGCCTTGGGCTCTGTGGCGGGCCTCGATCGACTGTTCCAGGCCATCGCCACCAAGGCCGAGGTCAAGTTCGACTACTTCGGCGAGCAGCGGACGGTGATCCCAGTTCGTCTTCGGTTTGCCCAGGGCCACTGGTACCTGGCCGGCTTCTCGAAGGAGCGCGGCGCTGGCCGCAACTTCCGCGTCGACCGGATTCAAGGCGACATCAAGCTCCGTCCTCCAGGCTCGGCGATGATCGACGACCTTGAGCCGATCTCCCTTGAGCTCCCCGACGAGCCGTGGTCCGATGCGGGAGGCTCGAACGAGTCGACGCAGATCACCGTGTGGGTCGACTCGCTCTACGCATGGAGGGTCGCCAACGAGGTCGGAGCCGACCGTGTCGCCGAGCGCCGATCTGACGGGTCCATCGTGGTCGCACTCGACGTGGCAAGCGAGGAGGTCGCTCGATCGTGGGTGCTCTCGTTCCTCGATCACGTCGAGGTGTTGGATCCGCCCTCGTTTCGCGCAGATGTCGAGGCATGGCTGCGCGAGATCATCGATGCACCACCGGTCGCTCGCCTCGGCCCCGAACTCGACGAGCTCGAGCAGGTCGAAGGGACGGCGAGCGACCAGCGGCGCGTCCCTCCAACCCAACGCCGCCTTCGCCGCCTCTTGGCGATGCTCGAGTGGCTGGCCTCGGAGGGCATGGTGCCCACTCGACAGGTGGCCGAGCGCTTCTCGATGACCGAAGAGGAGGTCATCACCGAGCTGGAGCTGGCCGCGTGTTGCGGCCGACCGCCGTACTCGCCAGGAGAGCTGATGGACATCATCGTTGACGCCGACCACGTGGTGGCACGGCTGCCCGAGCTGCAGCGCCCTCGCCAGCTCACGGCAGCGGAGGGCGTTGCGATCGCAGCCGCCGCTCGCACCATCCTTGCGATCCCGGGAGCTGACGAGCAGGGGGCGCTTCGTCGGGCGCTCACCAAGCTGGAGGCAGCACTCGGGGACCGCTCTGCGATCCAAGTTGACCTTCCGGCCCCACCCCTGCTCGAGGAGCTGACGATCGCCGCCGAGCAACAGCGCCAACTTGAGGTCGAATACCTCGCCGCCTCTACCGATGAGCTGACCCGGCGCGTGATCGATCCGATCCGGGTGGCTGCCCTCGACGGCCGGTGGTACGTCGACGCCTTCTGTCATCGAGCGGGCGAGCGAAGGACGTTTCGCGTCGATCTGTTCAAGTCCGTGACCGACGTCGGACCTCAACCCGCCGACCTCGACAGGACGCTGTCCGAGGCAGGGCCGTTCACTCCGACTGCTGATGCCGTCGTGGCCATCCTCGAGGTGAGGCCGAGTGCCCGATGGGTGGCAGACAGCATCCCGGTGCTTGCCCGGCGAATGGAGGGCGATGGGGTGGTGCTCGTCGCTGTCTCGGTGTCGGGGGAGCGCTGGTTCGAGCGCCTCATGCTTCAGGCGGGCCAGGGCGTGAGCGTCCTGACACCCCCAGAGCTTCGTGGCGTCGCGGCGGGCGCCGCAGCGCGAACCTTGGTGAGGTATCAGCCGACCGTGTGAGCACCGTGGAGGGTTCACGGTGCTTCGCTTCTCGCCTTTGAGCGACCTGACTGGCAGCTACCTCCTCGCAGACCCTGCTCGAGAGGTTCGGGATCTGTTCGAGGGGAGGCCGCGCGGCGAGTGGATCGGGACCGGAGCAGCCGTACTCGGCATGGAGGGCGCCGTGCGGTCGGACGATCTCGCCAGGGTGCTGCATGGCACGCCGCCGAGCTCCACGCTCACGAGCTCGGACCGCCGACGATGGTCGAGCTACTCGCTGACCTTCGCGGCGCCCAAGCCAGCGAGCCTGGTGTTCGCAACGAGCGACCCTGTCATTGCCCGTGCAGCAGTAGGCGCCCATGAGCAGGCGGTCCGTGGAGCGCTTGGGTACCTCGAGGCTCGGGCGGCGGGAGTGGTTCGAGGGACGCCAACGCATGGGCGGGTGGCTCTCTCTGTCGATGGGCTGATCGGTGCCTCGTTCACCCATGGGGTCAGCCGATCAGGGGATCCACACCTGCACAGCCATGTGCTGGTGGCGAACTTGGCGCGCGACTCGACTGGTCGATTTGGTGCCCTTGACCAACGAGGGCTTCGGGCGCACCTCCTGGCAGCGGACGCGCTCTATCGCGCCGAGCTTCGACACCGTCTCGCTGAGAGCGTGGGCGCCCGATTCGCATGGGGACCTCACGGGCTCATTCTGATCGACGGGATCGCCGATGCGGAGGTCATCGCTCTCAGCGGACGAGCTGCTGAGGTGAGATCCGGCGAACATGGTCGACCCGTCAAGGCCTTCGCCTCGCGAGAGCAGCACCTTGCGTCGTGGGAATTGCGCCGGGGCGCGGCTCCGATCCTCGATGACGCACCTCGGCGGTCGGGTCCACAGGGGCACCTCGACGAGCATCGTTTCAGTGCCATCGTGAGCGAGCGGCGTCCGACGGCCAGGGTGGCGGTGACTGCATGGTGCGATGCCTCGCTGGGTGGTATCCGAGCCGCTACCGTGGCGGCGATCCTTGGACGCCTCGAGACCCCACTGGGCTTTGGGGCCAGCGAGGTGGTCCTCGCTCCTCGACAGCTGACGGCGTCGAATCGGGATCGTCGAGTCTTGGGTGCTCGTCCGACGTCGCGTGGTGCCCTCGAAGCTTGGTGGAACGCATCACGGGAGCTCGATCGCTCTGACCGTTCTCAAGGGCTGGTCAACGATCTCGAGAGCGCGTCGCGCGGTCGTGCACTCGAGTGAGCATGCGCCACGGCTCATCACGATGAGCCACGGTGAGTTGGACCCACCCCACGTGATTGTGGGCGTCGAGCAAGAGGCCGTGGCCGGGTCGCCCGCGAGACACTTCATCCACGTCGAGGCGCTGTTCGCGGCTGGAGCTCGTCGTCAGCGAAGCCACTGGTCGCCGGCGTTGTCCGCCGGAGATCGAATGACTGTGCCGAGCGATCTCGGTGGGTCCTGCAAGGTCTGAGAACGATCGGATCGTCGCTCGATCGGCGATGCCGCCGAGCAACAGGGTTGTCGAGAAGAGCGAGAGGAGACCGTCGGCTTCCGCCCCCCAGCGGGTTCGAGCTTGGGAGAGATCCTGGAGGCACCCAATGGTGAGGAGCCCTTGGCCGCCTCCTTCGCTCACCAGCTGGGGAAGGTCTGGCAGGGGAGCGATGTTGGCGAGCTCGTCGAGTGCGAAGAGCACTGGACGATGAACGTCGCCGCGCTCGTAGGCCGCGGTCTGGATTTCGCTGAGCAACCCCACCACCAACGGGGCGATGAGCGCTTGTTGGCGACCCGGGGCGCAGATGTGGAGGGTGTGGTTTCCTTCGACGAAGCGTCGGGGATCAAGTACCGGGCCCTCCGTCGATCGGAGCGCGCCGAGCGATCGGTAGGCGCCGAGTACACCGGAGGTGGTGGACCAGATGCCCGACTGCTCGCGCGAGTCGGTCGCCAAGATGCCAGACAGGAGTGCCGGCGCTGGATGGTTCGAACCGACAGACGACTCGAGCTCGATGAGCGCATCGCTCCCGTGATGGCGATCGACCCACTGGACGACCTCCGCCATCGTTCGATTGGCGCACGCGGCGGCGAAGAGGATCGGGGCGAGCAGCGACGCGGAGCGCTCCGACCAGTGATCAGCGCCATGGCGGCCTTGCGCAGATCGCTGATGTGCCGCTGTCACCATGGAGCTCGCCATCAGCAGCGCACCATCCCAGGATCGGGATGCATGCAAAGGCGACCAGCCGATCCGCACGACGTCGGGAGGGGCAGGAGTCGAACCGAAGGGGTCGAACATCAGGACCGATCCACTCCGCAGGCGCGCGCGGAGCGTTGCTTCCAAGATGTCCGCCTTGGTCGAGGTGGTGACCACTGCACCAGGCGCTGCGATGACATTTGGCACGATCACGCTCGAGGTCTTGCCGGACCGGGTGGGCCCGAGGATCAACGCGCTTCGCTGATGGCCAGACCAGGTCCATGAGGGTGATGATCCGCCGAGCAGGATGCCCCTGCTGGAGCGACGCGGTGGCGACGTCGGCATCTGCTGCATGAATGCAACGGTCGTCGAGAGGCAGCATGCTTGACCTGACGCTGCTTATGCGCTCCACTATGACGAGCCAAAGACATGGGGTGACTTCGATGAGTGGTGCGTGGCAAGAGGTGCACGATGAGGCGAGCAGCGATCGCTGCCCGTCGTCATCCGTACCGCTCCTCGCGCGCCAAGATCGCACCTTCTCGTGGATGCGGCCGTGTGCCACCTCGAATCGACGGGACAGCTGGGGAGCTGGCTTTCGGAGCGGGTGGGGTCACTCAACTACGCAGGACGAGCCGAGGTTCCGTCGAGCATCGACGGCCTCTGCGTGACGACCTGGCGTAGAAGCGAAGTTCCAAGGAGGTACTCCCGTGGCGACAGCCGTTAAGAAGAAGGCCCCGGCCAAGAAGGCCGTGGCGAAGAAGGCAGTGAAGAAGGCTCCGGCCAAGAAGACCGTGGCCAAGAAGGCTCCGGCGAAGAAGACCGTCGCCAAGAAGGCTCCGGCCAAGAAGGCTCCGGCGAAGAAGACCGTCGCCAAGAAGGCTCCGGCAAAGAAGACCGTCGCCAAGAAGGCTCCGGCAAAGAAGACCGTCGCCAAGAAGGCTCCGGCAAAGAAGACCGTCGCCAAGAAGGCTCCGGCAAAGAAGGCTCCGGCTAAG
>Ga0164297_10001806_pt1 | contig 22087 bp, 10 predicted proteins | sample GEODES058metaG_FD_113539 | JGI IMG/M metagenome (GOLD analysis project Ga0164297, IMG submission 113539) | Dystrophic lake water microbial communities from Trout Bog Lake, Wisconsin, USA - GEODES058 metaG | ecosystem: Environmental > Aquatic > Freshwater > Lake | place: USA: Trout Bog Lake... | reverse complement strand
CTAATTTTCCATCCGATTCAAAACTTTCCGACACCTTAACGGTGTACACATTGCCTACTTTTGATGCTTCCATCTGCTCCTTTTTTGTCCATTTTACTGACAAGCTATTTCAGGAGATGACATTCCTTTCATTCAAACCATAAACGTTGCGAGCCTTTTGTGGGTACTTTGAGAGACGATGCATGGAGTGGAATTGTAATTTGTGAAATAGCTAGCTAACTGGCCCACCAAGTGTAACTAACGTTTCGTACGATGTAAAAGTACGGGGGAAATATTTAATAAAAACAAATAATATTTAATAAAAGTTTTTTTATATACTTTTATGGTTGGAAAGGGAGATAAAAAAAGCCTGACCAAAGTCAGGCTAAGAATTTTTCAATTCTACGGCATATTACATTTGTAATAGCCTTATTGCGTTAAGCAATCAATTTCAGGGTGTAAAAATAGATAAAAAGAATATAAAAAAGAAAATTATGGCAATAATATTATCCTTAGACATTGGAACAAATTCAATAGGCTGGGCACTAATTGATGACGTTAGAAAAAGAATACTAAAAGTAGGTGTAAGAATATTTCCAGAAGGTGTTGACCAAATAAATACTTCTAAAGAGAAAACACGTAATGCGGCACGAAGGATAGCCAGAGGAATGCGACGTGCAAATTATCGCTATAAGTTAAGAAGAAAAAGGTTAAAAAAGGTTCTTAAAGAACTTGGTATGTTGCCAAATGAAGATTACGACACTATCGTAAACGACGTATCAAAAGAAAAAAACTATTTTGGCAAAAGGTTATATAGACTACGAAAGGACGCATTGGATATACCTTTAAATCCAGAAGACTTAGGAAGAATCTTTCTTCAGATTAATAATCATAGAGGATTTAAGAGTAACAAAAAAGAAGATGCCGATAAAGAATTTGGCACTAAAAAAGATGCCGACAAGATTAACACTTTAGAGCAAAAGACAGACACTCTTCTTGCATTAAAACGAGATATAGAAAAAATAGAGAAAGAGATAAAAGCAATAAGATACTCTGGAAAAAAGGATTCTAAAAAAAGAATTGACATAAGAATTAAGAAGATTCAAGGGAAAAATAAAGAAATAGAAAAAGTAAATAGTATTAAAACACTTCAAGAAAAACTTAATGACGCAAAAGCACAGGGGAGGATAAAATATGGAACATTAGGTGAGTATTACTATAGTTTAATTGAAAGAAACAAAAACTCCCACAACCCTAATTCCCCTTATCTTAATAAGAACAATGGCGGAGGCAGATTAAGAAATAATGATGACGGGGAAGGGGAATACACAACAAGAGAAATATTTGAAAACGAATTTGAACTAATATGGTCAAGACAACAAGAACTAAATAAGAACAATCCAAATCTTTCTTTGATATTAGATGAAGCCAACAAAAAAAGAATAAAAGAAGAGTGTATTTTTTATCAGCGTGACCTACGTTCCCAAAAACATCTAGTTGATAGGTGCAACTATGAATACACTACTTATTTTACTTATAAATTCAATAATAATGACATTCTGAATCAACTGAGTAAACTACGGTATTTAAAAATTGACTCAATTTTAAGTAATGACCAGAAAGAAAAACTATTTAAACAGCTAAAAAATAAATCAGGTACTACTGTAGGAGAAATTAGAAACTTACTAGAGTTAAAGACTCTTCCAGTCTATTTGGAGTTGAATAATTACCAAAAGAATAGTCTTGCTGAAAGGTTAAAAAATAATACAACCATTACTGTAGCGGAAATCAAAAAGTTGCTAAACTTGAAAGATGAACAAAATTCAACCTTATTAATATTGAATCTTCCAGATGACAAGACACTAGAAAGGGACTATTTAAGATGTTGCCATAAAAGCTCATTGGAGTTTCAAGAATTTAGGATTTGGGAACAAGTAAATAACCTTAGATACATTGATGAAGAAGATTTAGAACATTCCCTAACAATTGAACAAAAGAATATACTTGTAAACAAATTATTCGCTGTAAAAGAATTGACAATTGAAACTCACAATAAATCATCTAATGAAGAAAAGGAAGATGTGGCAGAATTAAAAGAAGCTATCAACTTACCGCTTTCACATAAGTTTAAAGAAATAAAAAAACTAAAGGGTAACGTAACATTATATAAGTTGATTGACGCTTTGGGTGAAGATTATTGGGATTCAATTTCAATTAAAGACAATATACCCCAAAAAGAAGTACTTGATACTAAAACAGGGGAGTTGATAACCTATCAAGAAACTATATATTCATCAAAGCAAAGACAGCTTTATAACAACATTGAGTTTGCAACAAGTTTTATAAAAAGCATTGATTGGCTTAAAGGAGAAGGCAAATCAAATCATTGGAAAGAAAGCATAAAAAAACTTGGATTGACACCTAATCAGCTTATTGCTTATTCAAAAATCACTTTTGAACCAGATTATTGTAGTTACAGTTTAAAAGCTATTAAAAAGCTATTACCTTGGATGAAGCAAGGAATAGACGTAACAAATGCTGCTGAAAAAGTAGGTTACGAAATGGCATCTGACGAAAGAAGAAATGAAAACTATCTGCACGACTTTTTGCCCACATTAAAAAATAACGCTTTAAGAAACCCAATAGTACAAAAAGGAGCGGCTGAAACATTTCGCCTTATAAACATCATACTTAAAGAAGAACTCAAGAATGAAAAGCCAGATAAAATCCACATAGAAATGGCAAGGGAACTAAAAAAGCCCAAAGAAGCCAGAGTAAAACAAAAAATGCAAAATGATGAAAAAGAAAAAGAGCGAAAACAATGGGCTGATTTCCTTAAAGTTGATGTTAGTAGTAGTATTCTAACCAAGTTTGAATTGTTCTTAGAACTTGAACAAGTAAAAGAAAACTTTGAACAGCTTAAAAATGATATTAGTGTTGAACAATTTGTTCAGTTCTGTAAAAATGTACTTGGCAAAGAAATAAAGCTGAATGCAGATAAGTTTAATCAATTAAAGGTAAAGCTCAACTCTAAAACAGTGGCTGAGGAAGATGATAATACAGATAGCGATTCTAAAGAAAGCAAGAAAGAAGAAAAAGCTCAACTTCTTTTACTTAAATATCGCCTTTGGTTGGAATGTGGCAGAATACTTCCCTATACAAATGAAGTAATTGGTTTATCAAGACTTCTTGGGGAAGACTCTGACATACAAGTAGAGCATATTATTCCGTATAGTAGATGTATGGACAACTCATTTTTGAATAAAACACTATCAACTACAGCGTTTAATACAAAGAAAGGCAATTTAACACCTCTCGAATATTTTGCTAATGATGAAAAGGGAAAAAAAGCTTTTATGAAAAGGGTTGGCAAAATTGATAATGAAGAAAAACAAAAACGCTTTTTAATTGACTCGGAAGAAGCATTGAATACTTTCAGGAATAGCCAAATAAGAAACACCGCATATATCGCAACAGAAGTGAAAAAGCATCTATTAACCACCTTCAGAAGGGATGATATAGAAATGACCAATGGTCAGATAACCGCTCTTTTAAGAAAAATATTTGGATTCGACACCATACTTAATCCACCCATAAACGTAAGTGATAAATATCAACCTGGAAAATATTGGGCTATACTAAAAAAAGATAATGAACCAGAATTAATCCGATTAACTAAAGAATCGGCTATACCTACAAAAGAGAATGATTCAGATACAATTATAGAAGGAACGGTAGCTAATGGAAGATTTTATCCTAAAAAACAGAGAAACGACCACAGACACCACGCAATTGATGCGATAGCCATTGCTTTATCCTCAAAAAATATTATTCAGATAATTGAAAGAAACACAGAAGGTTATTATGTAAAAAATGGCAAAAGACTGAATGCCTTTGAAAAGGATGCAATTTGGGTTAGCAAATTTGATTCATATGGACAATTTACTAAGGATGTATTTACAGATATAAAAGAAGAAATAAAACAAGCGATGAATTTCCCAAGGCTTTGGCCCAAAGCTTTTGATTCGATTGAGAACCTTTTAATCTCATATAACAATAAGAATTTAGTTACATCCTCAGGTAAGAAGAAAGTTTATAAAAATGGAAAAGTGTTCTACAGTGGCGGGAATGTAGCAAGAGGTGCTTTACACGAAGATGCTATATACGGCAAAACTGAAAATTTAAAAGACAATGAATTTGTAAAAAGGATAAAGGTTTCAAACCTTACTTGGAGTCAGATATTGAATATTGCCGATTCTAAAATAAAATCCATTTTGATAAAAGATGTTTCAAAATATGCTCAGGAGAAATTCAACCAAGACAAAATACAAACTCCTTCAATAGAAACTTTTGCCTTAACATTTGAAGAATTAGTGGAGCTTGATATGAAAAAAACATTTTATGAAGAAGAAATTAAAGTACTTGAAGAAATTGGGGAATTATCAGAAGATGAAAAAAGAGATAAAAAAGTACTAAGCAATCAATTAGAAGAGATTAAAAGAAAATTAAATCCAGATAAAGAACGCAACAAAGATAAAAAAGGAAAGAGGTACAAGGATTATCTTGAAAAAGGGTTTAAAGAAGCGATGAAAGTTGGTTTCTTCATAGAAAATAATAGCAAGAAAAAAGATGAAGGGATAATAAGAGAACCAATTCCAATCAAACGGGTAAGGGTTAAATACATTTCAAACTCAGTAGAAAAATATAAGGGAGATACTTATAATGGCAAAGCCTTTATTAAGCCAGGAGAAAATTTTTGTATGGCAATTTATGGAGATGATATAGTCAAAACCGGAGATAGTCGTTTGTTTGATACAATTACTCTTTTCAAGGCTGCAAGTATTGAAGCGAACAACAATCAAATACGTAAGCAAAATATTGTATTAAAAAGTAAAGGACTTGCACCCCGCAAACTTCAGCCTTTGTTTGACAAAAACCTAAATGGCAAAAAGCTACTTACTTATTTTTCCAAGAAAGATATGTTTCTAGTTTATGAGCAGCACCCAGAAGAAGTAAATTACCTTATTGATAAGATAGGACTGTCAGGCGAAGAAGAAGAATTGTTGTTTGATAGATTATACAGAATTGTAAAAGCAGACATTAATGGAAAAATTGGTTTAGCAAAGCATAATATGTCAGGTGTCAATACAGATTACCCAAAAAGGTATCCAAAAGGAACAGTAATAAAATGTAATTGGAATACTTTTAAAGGAATTAAAGTTATTGTTGACCACTTTGGTAAAATTCATAAAGCAGAATTATGATAAAGCGAACCATCTGTATAGAAAATCCTTGCCACCTTAAATGCCGTGATGCGCAATTGGTAGTTTCCTACGACCGAGTGAAGGGCTATGAGGGTATGCCGGAAAAGAGTGTGCCGATAGAAGATATTGGGATGCTGATATTGGAACATCACCAAATAACCATTACCCACTACCTAATAGATAAACTGCTGGCTAACAATGCATCTGTAATAACCTGTACCGAAAACAAACTGCCTAGTGGCATGATGCTTCCACTGGAGGGTAACACCTTGCAAAGTGAGCGATTCAGGGCACAGATAGAAGCTACAGAACCCTTGAAAAAACAATTGTGGCAGCAGACAGTAAAGGCAAAAATTAGTAATCAGGCAGCTGTGTTGAAACAATGGGGCATCAAAAATAACTATCTGGTAAATGCTGCACAGTCCGTGAAAAGCGGTGATGCAGACAATAACGAAGCTAAAGCAGCAGCTTACTACTGGGGTAACCTCTTTCCGGATGCTTGGCTATTCTTTAGAAAGCGTGATGGACCACCGCCTAACAACTTACTTAATTATGGTTATGCGATATTGAGGGCTACGGTGGCAAGAAGCATTGTAGGTAGTGGATTGTTGCCCACACTTGGGATTTTTCATCGCAACAGATACAACGCTTATTGCCTTGCTGACGACATCATGGAACCTTACCGCCCTTTTGTAGATAGAATTGTAAGGGGGATAATTGATGAAACCTCCATAGTTGATACCTTAACGCAAGAGTTGAAGGTGAGATTGCTGAAAATACCGACAATAGATGTGACAATGGACGATGGACAAAGCCCCCTGATGATTGCCACACAACGAACGGCAGCATCGTTGGCAAAATGTTACTTGGGAGAAAGCAGGAAGATACTGTACCCTTGGTTAATTGAAAAGTGAAAATTGACAATTGATAATTATAAACCATCATTTATGCATTATCCATTATAAATTGTCAATTATGAACAATCGTTTAAATGCCTATCGTATTATGTGGGTACTTGTATTTTTTGATTTACCAACGGAGACAAAAAAAGACAGGAAGATATACAGCAAGTTTAGGAAAGACTTGTTGCAGGACGGTTTTGCCATGTTTCAATTCAGTATCTATCTACGGCATTGTGCCAGTATGGAAAATGCAGAGGTACACAAGAAAAGAGTGAAAAAGATACTACCTGAGAAAGGACACATTGGTATAATGACAATAACGGATAAACAATTTGGGATGATGGAGATTTACCAAGGCAAATCAGTTGCTCCGTTTGGGGAAATCCCCCAACAATTGGAGCTTTTTTAATCTTCACTCCTACCCTACTTCAAAGATTAGGATACATAAAAAAGCCTCTGTTGCACAAAACAACAAAGGCTTTTACTCATTTTTTTTAATCTAATCTTCGATACAACCCTTATCTATCAAGGCTTTCAGCTAAAGGTGTTGGTATCAAAGATAGAAAGAACTGAAATTGAAAGCAAATCACAACGGAGCTACTTACAAGATGGCGGCGGTTTATGTTGGTATCAAAGATAGAAAGAACTGAAATTGAAAGCAAATCACAACAAGAACACAGTCAGCACAAAACAGATAAAAGTTGGTATCAAAGATAGAAAGAACTGAAATTGAAAGCAAATCACAACAAACCAACTTGCCGTCATATTTGATATACTGTTGGTATCAAAGATAGAAAGAACTGAAATTGAAAGCAAATCACAACGAAGGATGGTTACAATTAAAAAATATAATTGTTGGTATCAAAGATAGAAAGAACTGAAATTGAAAGCAAATCACAACACATATATACTTTTGATTCATTTAATAAATGTTGGTATCAAAGATAGAAAGAACTGAAATTGAAAGCAAATCACAACTAAGGACATAAACCCCGGCGATATGGCTATGTTGGTATCAAAGATAGAAAGAACTGAAATTGAAAGCAAATCACAACATAAGATTTTTATCTTATATATCAATCATTAGTTGGTATCAAAGATAGAAAGAACTGAAATTGAAAGCAAATCACAACACAATCAATTGTAAAACCCGGCTTGTTGGCGTTGGTATCAAAGATAGAAAGAACTGAAATTGAAAGCAAATCACAACGCCAATACCTAGAAAATGAAGGCATCAAGCGTTGGTATCAAAGATAGAAAGAACTGAAATTGAAAGCAAATCACAACTAGCTACCCATTCAGGATAAGCAGATTGGTGTTGGTATCAAAGATAGAAAGAACTGAAATTGAAAGCAAATCACAACTAAGGACGTAAACCCCGGCGATATGGCTATGTTGGTATCAAAGATAGAAAGAACTGAAATTGAAAGCAAATCACAACGCATTGCCCCCTGTTTGGTCTAGTCCTATCGTTGGTATCAAAGATAGAAAGAACTGAAATTGAAAGCAAATCACAACTTGCCGTAATTCATTATTCTGGAAAATTGGTTGGTATCAAAGATAGAAAGAACTGAAATTGAAAGCAAATCACAACAAAAGCCTAAAGTAAAATTATAATAGCCATGTTGGTATCAAAGATAGAAAGAACTGAAATTGAAAGCAAATCACAACTAATTAATTGGGTGAATGCCGCAGTTAGCAGTTGGTATCAAAGATAGAAAGAACTGAAATTGAAAGCAAATCACAACCAGGTTTTAAGGAACGTGTCCGCAATAATGTTGGTATCAAAGATAGAAAGAACTGAAATTGAAAGCAAATCACAACGAGCAATGCAAGCTTTTGATAAACGAATATGTTGGTATCAAAGATAGAAAGAACTGAAATTGAAAGCAAATCACAACTTGAATCTATTAAAGCGGATATCTTGTGTGGTTGGTATCAAAGATAGAAAGAACTGAAATTGAAAGCAAATCACAACATACCACCCAGTAGTGCGACCTTTATATTTGTTGGTATCAAAGATAGAAAGAACTGAAATTGAAAGCAAATCACAACATACCCTTTTCTTGAATTACTTTTTTTATGTTGGTATCAAAGATAGAAAGAACTGAAATTGAAAGCAAATCACAACTAACTTGACTTTTTGGACAAAAAAAATGGCGTTGGTATCAAAGATAGAAAGAACTGAAATTGAAAGCAAATCACAACACGGCAAGAAACAACCGGACACGCTTCCGAGTTGGTATCAAAGATAGAAAGAACTGAAATTGAAAGCAAATCACAACAAAAATTAACATCCGCCGCAACGGCCATATGTTGGTATCAAAGATAGAAAGAACTGAAATTGAAAGCAAATCACAACCCAATGTCCTCAAAATTATTGGTCACTTGAGTTGGTATCAAAGATAGAAAGAACTGAAATTGAAAGCAAATCACAACAATGTAGTTAATTGTTGTTTTAATGAAATCGTTGGTATCAAAGATAGAAAGAACTGAAATTGAAAGCAAATCACAACTAGCCGTACTTCAATACAGCGGAAAATTAGTTGGTATCAAAGATAGAAAGAACTGAAATTGAAAGCAAATCACAACATAGAGAAAAAATATAAAAAATTATTTTAGTTGGTATCAAAGATAGAAAGAACTGAAATTGAAAGCAAATCACAACAAGATTGGCAGCCGGAAGACATATTGTATGTTGGTATCAAAGATAGAAAGAACTGAAATTGAAAGCAAATCACAACAATGTAGTTATTTCAAATGTACCTACTTATGTTGGTATCAAAGATAGAAAGAACTGAAATTGAAAGCAAATCACAACAAAGAGGACCTACAGCATAAAGCAGAAACAGTTGGTATCAAAGATAGAAAGAACTGAAATTGAAAGCAAATCACAACTGGACAGGTCGAATTATTTAAAAAAGGTTGGTTGGTATCAAAGATAGAAAGAACTGAAATTGAAAGCAAATCACAACAATCAAATAATTTTTCTGAAACTAATAATGTTGGTATCAAAGATAGAAAGAACTGAAATTGAAAGCAAATCACAACCAAAGGATTGTTGTATTACCACGAGGCAAGGTTGGTATCAAAGATAGAAAGAACTGAAATTGAAAGCAAATCACAACGACATGCCTAATAGGATATTGATGTTATGGTTGGTATCAAAGATAGAAAGAACTGAAATTGAAAGCAAATCACAACTTTGGTGGTGCTCGTTGATGAGCTTGGTGCGTTGGTATCAAAGATAGAAAGAACTGAAATTGAAAGCAAATCACAACAACAGAACTATCCCTGCCGCACAGGTAAGTGTTGGTATCAAAGATAGAAAGAACTGAAATTGAAAGCAAATCACAACGGTATTATTACTTGGAGTCCTGAAATGGTTGTTGGTATCAAAGATAGAAAGAACTGAAATTGAAAGCAAATCACAACTGTAACAAGCGAATGTTTTGAAATACTTCTGTTGGTATCAAAGATAGAAAGAACTGAAATTGAAAGCAAATCACAACTAGAATTAAAAGCTTGGGTACTTTATACCAGTTGGTATCAAAGATAGAAAGAACTGAAATTGAAAGCAAATCACAACATAGGTGTATAGGTTTCATTGGTTTCTGCGGTTGGTATCAAAGATAGAAAGAACTGAAATTGAAAGCAAATCACAACCCATCAACAATAATAACAATCGTAATCGTTGTTGGTATCAAAGATAGAAAGAACTGAAATTGAAAGCAAATCACAACTACTTTGTTTCTAGCTATTTTGTTGGATGCGTTGGTATCAAAGATAGAAAGAACTGAAATTGAAAGCAAATCACAACCTATATCATCAAACTATAACGTTCAGTTATGTTGGTATCAAAGATAGAAAGAACTGAAATTGAAAGCAAATCACAACTCCTGATTGGTCAACAAATAATACTGTTGAGTTGGTATCAAAGATAGAAAGAACTGAAATTGAAAGCAAATCACAACTCTACTCTATCTTGAATTATTTGTTCGTTAGTTGGTATCAAAGATAGAAAGAACTGAAATTGAAAGCAAATCACAACTTGTACTGCGACTCTCGCAATGTTGTTGTGTTGGTATCAAAGATAGAAAGAACTGAAATTGAAAGCAAATCACAACATCTGATTCTATCATAGATAGTACAGAACAGTTGGTATCAAAGATAGAAAGAACTGAAATTGAAAGCAAATCACAACTACATACCCTTCCGTTACTTCTTTGTCGTGTTGGTATCAAAGACAGAAAGATACAAAGAAGCACGAGGGGAAAAAGGCAAGTAGGGCAGTAAGTTTTACATGCGAGATTTGATAACTTTTTAAAAGTTTTCAAATCTAATATCCTTTGCGAGGGAATAAATAACTCGAATACTAGCTAATTAGATAATTTACACTACATTGCTTGCCGATATTTTGCTACTAGAGTATCTCTTATTTTATGTTATGTGGCTGATAGGAATTAAAATGTAAAAAGCTTTAAAATGAAATTAAAAAACAGTATCTATTTGTCTATTCTCCTGCCTTTGGTTGGATTTTGTCAGCCTCGTTTGCCTGAAGGGTATTTTTGGAAGAAACTTGCCAATGGATTGGAAGTTGTTGTTATTGAAAACAATAAAGTGCCTCTAGCCACCATTGAAATTGCAGTGAAAAACGGTGCTTACACAGAAGGACCGGAGTACAGTGGTTTGTCGCATTTGTTCGAACACATGTTTTTCAAGGCCAATCAGTCTTATCCTACGCAAGAGAAGTTTTTGAAACGTACACAAGAATTAGGTGCTATCTGGAATGGCACTACTAGTGAAGAAAGGGTGAATTACTTTTTTACCTTCGATAAAGACAGTTTAAAAGCGGGATTGGAGTTTATGAATGCAGCTATCCGCTACCCACTCTTTAGGATTGAGGACATGAAGAAGGAAAGATTGGTGGTAGATGGCGAGTTTCAGAGGGGGGAAAGCGACCCTGCAAACCAGCTTGTGTTTGCTGTAAACAAAAAGGTTTGGGGTGATTTGTTTACCCGTAAAAATCCAATTGGTGACCATAACATTATCAATACTGCCACGCCAGAAAAGATGACAACAATCAAAAATAAATACTATCTACCCAACAATTCGTTGGTGGTTGTGTGCGGGGATGTAGAGCATAACAATGCTTTTGAATTGGTAGAAAGTATTTTTGGCAGTTGGGAGTCGAGTGGCTTTGATCCGCAAGTAAAATATCCTATCCCAGAGTTTACGCCGCTTACCCAGACAGATTATTTTATCAAAGAATCATCTATCGCCCAAACTCCATATACATTTTATGAATGGCAAGGGCCTGATACAAGAAACGATTCTGTATCTAGCATTGCAGCAGATGTTTTTAATACTATCTTGGGGTTGAACTCATCTAAATGGCAACAGGCATTGGTGAATACTGGCTTGGCTTCGTTTGCTAGCGTGAACTATCAGACATCGAAATATGTGGGGCCAATAAACATATTTGCAGTGCCTAATCCTAATAAACTGAAAGAGTTTACAGAAGAAGTAAAAAAGCAGATTGCGCTATGGCAAAACGATGATTATTTTACGGATGAACAATTGGACGACGCCAAGCAAACACTAAGGAGGAATAACCTGCGAGAATTGGAGAAACCATCTGACCTGCCACACAATTTATCTTATTGGTGGTGCAGTGCTTCGTATGAATTTAAAACTGATTTACTAAAAAACTATTTGGGAATAACAAGGGCAGACATAAAGAATTATTTATCTAAATATATTACCAATAAGCCTTACGTGGTGGGGATGATAATAAATGCGGAAGCAAACAAAGCCCTTAAACCAGATACTTTTTTTAAACCGTAGGAACTGGTGGTGAGTAGTGAGTGGTGAGTAGTTAGTGGTGAGTGGTGAGTGGTGAGTAGTTAGTGGTGAGTAGTTAGTGGTGAGTAAAACAATCAATTGTTTATTTAAATTAATTAATAAAAATCTTTTTATGAGAAGTAAAATATATAATTCACTCTTTTTGTTGGGGTGCTTGGTGATGCTAAGTTTAAACAGTTTTGCGCAAGGGAAACAGCCATACGAACTGAAGATAGATGGCGTGAAAGTGATAGTGCAACCAACGAGTAATGAGATACTGGAAATACAAACTATCATTAAAGGTGGCGTGCAGAATTACCCTGCAAAGCTAGCTGGCATTGAGAAACTTGCCTTTAGCGCACTAACGGAATGCGGCACCACTAAAGACGATAAGAATAGTTTTAAAAACAAACTAGACAAAGCAAGTGCAAATGTGGGCGGAAGCAGTGGAATGGATTACTCAACATTCACATTGAACTGTATTGCTAGTGACTTCCCGGCAGTTTGGCCTTTATATGCAGACGCGCTCACTTCTCCTGCTTTTGATAAAACAGAGTTTGAAAGAATAAAACAAGATGCCATAAACGGGTTGAAGGAAGAAGCATCCAGCCCTGATTATGCAATAACAAAGTTGTCGAAGGAAACTGCATTTAAGGGAAAAGATTACGCAAAGAACCCAGATGGCACCGAAGATATAGTATCGAAACTGACGTCAGAACAAACAGAAGCATACTATAAATCGATACTGACACGTAATCGTTTGTTGATCGTAGTGGTTGGCAACTTGGATAAAGAAGTGATTGTAAAAAGTGTGACTGCATTGCTTGCGAACATTCCGCAAGGAGCACCTTTTGTACTTAAACGTCAATCATATCGTCCGATAGCAAACTCATTCAAGAGCGAAAAGAAAGAATTGGCTACTAACTACATATTAGGGGTTACGAGTGCGCCACAACCAGGAACACCCGACTTTAACGCTTATCAATTGGCGATGAGGGTTTTTTATGATAGACACTTTTTGGAGGTCAGAACAAACAATGGACTTTCTTATGCCCCTCAAACGTATTTGGATGGTGGTCTTTCGCCTTCTACAAACCTTTACGTTACCACAAAAGAGCCGGATAAATACATAAATGTTGTAAATAAACTAATCAATAAAACAAAAACAGAAGGTTTTACTGAGGAAGAAGTGAAAAATATGAAGACCACCTTTGTTACTAGTTTTTATTACAAGCAAGAAACAAATAGTGCACAAGCTTCGTCATTGGCTGCAAACGAGGTGCTGCACAATAACTGGAAGCGTTCATTAACGTTTAGTGAAGATGTGAAAAAGCTAAAAACAGCAGATGTGAACAGGGCATTCAACAAATATTTTGGCAATATTACATGGGTTTATCAAGGGGATAGCACCAAGGTTACACCTGCTTTGTTCAGAAAAGATTATGCACCATTGGAAAAGTTGCCTAACTCTACTTTCGAACCCATAAAAAAGCTATAAGCTAACTGATATTATTATTTTGGTGTATGATTGGTTTCGTTTAGAAACAAAATAAACTTGGAACAAATGGGATTAATCAAAAATTGCAGCTACTACTTACGGATTGTAGCTGCAATTTTTGTTTTAATTAAACCTCCCCAAAAAGCAACGAAAAACCAATCAATTTCATCTTTTCAACTACTACTCGGTGACTAAATCTTTCGAAATGAGAATAAATGCTTGTGGTTAGCGAAAATCTCACTAAACTTGCATGATTATTTACTTAAATACTCTTTGGATGCGTATAATTTTAAATTAATAGTTCCCCAAATATTCCTTGGCTGCAAGTCATTAATTTAATCAGTAAATAAATTTTCACCACAACACAATGCGCAAACTTCTTTCTCTTCTTTTTATCTTATTTGCCCTAAAGGCAGTGTCTCAACCATTGAACAACGAATGGATTGACTATAGTAAACCCTACTATAAATTCAAACTCGGCTCTTCCTCTTTGTGCCGCATCACCCAAGCTTCTCTAGCTACCGTTGGCTTGCAGAATACCCCTGTGGAACAATTTCAGCTTTGGCGCAATGGCAAGCAAGTGCCGCTTTATACCACCATTCCCACTGGTATGATGGGTGCTAATGACTTTATTGAATTCTGGGGGAAAAAGAACGATGGCAAGCCAGACAAATATCTATACAAGGATTCTTCTTTTCAATTGAGCGACAGGCTAAGTTTATTGACCGACACTGCTGCTTTTTTCCTTACTGTTAATCCTAACCCTACTACTTTTAGTCCCAATTTACGATTTACTGACGCCTCTAATATTATCCCTTCAAGCCCACCTACACCCCTACCCTATTTCACCTACTCGCAATACTTTGATTTTGACCAAGGTGTAAATACCTATATTAATTGGGGTTTTTATGAAACGGTTGATAATGATGCCCTTTACTCGTCTTCTTATGATCTTGGGGAATTTCCAAGTTCCAGTCCCATACAACAGCAAGATTCTCTTTCCGCGCCAGTGAGTCCATTGTATGCTGCTAATACTGTGTCGGCTGCAACATTGCAGGCAGCCGTGGTTGGAGATCAAGATCAACTTCCAGCAGGTGGTGGAAGTACAATAAGAACTGTTAAGATAAAGTTTAATACCGATAATGTAAATGTCCTTTTGGATACTTTGACAACCCTATATCCAAGGGTTGTATCCACTACAATACCAATCAGTACACTTACAGGTGCACCAACAAGTTTGCAGGTAAGTATCGCCGCTACAAACAACTCAAGTGATTATGTCGTTTGTAGTTATATCAAACTTACTTACCAACGTTTATTCAACTTTGGAGGACAAACAAGTTTCTTTTTTAATCTTCCGTCATCTGCAGATAGTAATTATCTGCAAATAACTAATTTCAGTTCGGGCAGTGTTGCTCCAGTACTGTATGATTTTACCAATCAATTTCGCTATGTTGCAAACACTAGTATTGCTGGTACACTCCAATTTGAACTGCCACCTAGTGCTATAAATAGGGAATTTGTATTGGTGAATGAGGATCCATCGCTTAATAGCATCAATACCATCACTAGCTTTCAGCAAAGGAATTTCGTTAACTATTCTATCAACCAAGCTAATTATTTAATTATATCCGATTCCTCATTAGGGCTTACAGGCAATGGTGCAGTGTCCCTTTATCAACAATACCGAGTGAGCACGGGCTTCAATGCAAAGATTTATGCCATTGACCAATTGGTAGATCAGTTTGGGTTTGGTATCAAGAAGAACCCATTGAGTGTAAAAAACTTTATCCGTTATGCAAATAGAACTTTTTCAAAGAAGCCTTCTTATGTGTTGCTATTGGGTAGAGGTATGAGATATGACGACTACCGTGGAAATCAAAACTCTCCCTATACCGACCAATTGAATGTGGTCCCTACTTGGGGTTGGCCGGCTTCCGATGCCCTATTGGTATCGCCTGGGTTAGACCCCAATCCCACAATTGGTTTTGGCAGGGTTTCCGCAGTTTCGCAGGCAGAAGTAAATACTTATCTAGCTAAAGTAAAAGCCTATGAAGGGCATTCGACTGACCCGCAAACCATAGAAGCAAGGAGTTGGATGAAAAATATTATCCACGTTGTGGGCGGTGACAATGATGGAGAAAACAATTCATTTACTAGTTATGTAAATGGGTATAAATCAATTATATCTGGGCCTCCCTTTGGTGGCAATGTAACTACTTTCAACAAAACAACTTCAACCCAAGCTACTGGTGCAACCAATACGCAATTAATCAATCAAATTAATAGTGGGATAAGTTTGTTGACCTATTTTGGTCATGGTTCCAATACTGTGCTGGACTATTCGAACTTGGATGACCCTACTGTTTTTGGCAATTATGGGAAATATCCAATGTTTTTGATGAATGGTTGCAGTGTAGGTGACGTTTATCAATATGATACTTCTCGGCTTTCCAACCTCAACTATTTCTCTGAGAAATATCTTTTCACTCCATCATTGGGTTCCATAGGAATTGTATGTGGCTCTCATTTTGGAATTACCGACAAACTGAATACCTATACCACTGGGTTTTATACTTCTTTGGCAAGTAGTGGCTACAATACTGGTGTTGCAACCAATATGCAAGCTGGAACTGCCGCCTTAGCATCTGCGTATGGTGGTAATTTCAACGACTACTTCACACGTACACACGCCGAAGAATTTGTGTTGGAGGGAGATCCGGCTGTTAAAATTTATGCAAGTGCCTTGCCCGATTACGCTGTGGAACAGCAGGATATTGTAGTTAGTCCATCAATACTTTCTGTTTCCAATATTTCGTTTACCGTAAAAGCTTATTTGTACAACATAGGAAAAGTAACGACCGATTCTGTAAATGTACTCATCCAAAGAGTTTATCCAAATGGCACAATTGAGGTTCTGTACAATCAAAAACGCCCCTATTTTGCTTATGAAGATTCAGTGATAATGACAATTCCTATCGTTGGCTCTAGAGATAAAGGGACAAATCAAATCATCGTAAACATTGACAATACCCAACAGATTCCTGAAATAACGTATAGCAACAACGTTTCAACTGCTACATTTTCTATTTTTGACAATGGCATAACACCTGTATATCCTTACAACTACGCCATCGTAGATAAGGCACCCGCGCAGTTATTGGCATCAACTGCCAATCCGCTCACCCCCATGAATACCCTAACTAGATACACAATGGATATTGATACAACTGCTCTATTCAATTCCCCTCTAAAATCAACGAGCACTGCTTCATCTTCCATTGGAGGTGTCATAAGTTTTACCCCAAATATTATTTTTACTGATAGTACTGTTTACTATTGGCGTGTGGCGCAAGTGCCAACAAGTGGCCCAACCGTTTACAATTCAAGTAGTTTTATTTATTTAACTGGCTCTGGCAAAGGATTTAATCAATCCCATTTATATCAACACCTACAGTCGAGCATGAGTAGGATAAACCTGGATAGTGCAAGCAGGCAATGGCGTTATTTACCGGACAGCAATAATAACATGACCATGAATCTTGGGATTTATCCTACAACGGCCGTGGAGGACATTCAATTTAGCACAAGTATCAACAACAATCCCATTGCACAAAGTGCTTGTGAAGGTCATTCAATTGTATTCAATGTTTACGACGCAAACACACTGTTGCCTTACTATAACCAACCTATCCCTTCCATTGTTCCCTCCTCCAATCCTACTCCTGGCGGGTTTATGGGTAGTGCAGCCAACTGTCCTAACAAAGAAAAAAGACAATTTAATTTTGAGTATCAGTTGTACGATGCACCAAGCAGGGAACTTTTGAAGGAATTTATGGACTGGATACCATCTGGAACAATCGTTACTGCACGTATGAATTGGGATGTAAGTACACCGTACATCCCGTTTGCAAATGTGTGGGCAGGAGATTCTACCAAATATGGAGATACTACCCTTTATAATGATTTTAAATCTATTGGGTTCTATGCGATTGATTCATTCAATAGCCCAAGGACATTTGGGTTGATTTATAAAAAGAACAACCCTGCTTTTGGTGTGCATTGGAAGTTTAGCAACGGCGTCAATGACTTTGAATCATTGAGCCTAAACATTGTTGGAACCGATTCGCTCGGCTTTGTCACTTCTCCTCAATTCGGCCCCGCTTATTCTTGGAAACAATTGCAATGGAGGGGTTCTTCGCTCGAAGCCAAGCCAGCGGATGCGGTGACTATTTATGTGATTGGAATAGATACTTCTGGTAATAAAACAGCATTGCTAAGTTTCGACAATACAGTTCAAAATCAAGATATCTCTTCAATCAACGCTGCACAATATCCTTACATTCAACTGATGATGCGCAATGCTGATAGTACAAACCTGATTCCTTGGCAATTGCGTTATTGGAGGGTACTTGCAAACCTTGTTCCAGAAGGAGCAATGGCACCCAATGTAAAATGGACATTTACCGACACTGCCAACAACAAACCTAACCCTACCGATTCTTTCCAAACGGGAGAAACGATAACCGAGGCAATTGCATTTAAAAATATAAGCGACACCACTTTTAGGGATAGCATTGCCGTGCAAATGCAGATAGTTGACAACAACAACAACATAAATATCATACCCGTTCCTAAGCTGAAAAGGCTTGCGCCTGGCGATACGGCTATCATTCGTACAAACATCAACGCTTCGAATTTTGTTGGGAACAATACTTTGTACATCAACGTAAACCCTAACAACAACCAGCCTGAGCAGTATCATTACAACAATTTCATTTACCAAAACTTCTATGTGGCTGGCTCTAGCACTAGCCCGGTTTTGGATGTCACTTTCGATGGTGTACATATCCTGAACAAGGATATTGTCTCGAGCAAACCTGACATAAAGATTAAATTGGTTGATAATGCAAAATATCTTTTGCTAAACGACACTTCTACAATTTCTGTTCAGTTGGGTTATTATCCCCCAAATGCTGCCCCAGAAGTTATTACCCCAGTTTATTATTCTTCGGGCACTTTGAGGTTTACGCCTGCTACTTCTACAACTTCTGAAAATGCTGCAACCGTAGATTATTCGCCTAGTCTCAGCACGGATGGTCAATATGAATTGATTGTTACAGGTAAAAACAAAGCAGGGCTACAAGCTGGAACACAGCAATACAAAGTGTCGTTTCAGGTGAGGAATACACCCGAAATAAGCAATGTTTTCAATTACCCCAATCCTTTTTCTACCTCAACTGCCTTTGTTTTTACTTTAACGGGTAGCGAAGTGCCTCAGAATATGAAGATTGAGATAATGACCATATCGGGTAAAATTGTAAAGGAAATAACCAGGGAACAATTAGGCCCGCTTCATATTGGCAACAATATTACCGCCTACAAATGGGATGGCAGGGATATGTTTGGGGCTAAATTAGGCAATGGCGTGTACCTCTACAGGGTTGTTACGAAGCTCAATGGAAACACAATTGGCAAGTATTCAAACGACTTATTGCAAAATAATGATGTAAATACCGACTCGTATTTTAAAGGAGGGTATGGAAAGATGTACCTGATGCGGTAACTTCGCGGCCATGCAAACAGTAGGAATAGGAACAAGGGTGCTTAACTTTTTGGTAGATACCATTATCATTGCCATCATCAGCGGGTTGTGTTATCATGGTTGGAACATTTACGTGTTCTTCTATCGTTACCCCGGCTTCAATTATGGATGGTTCTTTTTCGGGACAATATTTATTTATTACACCATCTTCGAAGCCCTTTTTGCCCGCACGCCCGGCAAGTGGATAACGTTCAGTAAAGTAGTGGACAGGCAAGGCAAAAAGCCTTCATTCCCCAATATTCTACTGCGCAGCATCACCCGGATAATCTTTATAGATATGTTTTTCATCCCTTTCTTGGACAAGACATTGCACGACTATTTTAGCAATACGGAAGTAGTGGAGGTTTAGTGGTGAGTAGTGAGTGGTTAGTGGTGAGTGATTAACATTTTACGATAGACAATTAAACCTTAAAGGTCGACAATTAAACCATAAGGGTCGACAATTAAATCATGGGCGTAGACAATTAAGCCAAAAAGGTCGACAATTAAATCAAAAAGGTCGACAATTAAACCAAGAAAGTAGACAATTAAATCGAAAAGGTCGACAATTAAATCAAAAAGGTCGACAATTAAACCAAAAAGGTCGACAATTAAACCATGGGCGTAGACAATTAAACTTTAAACGTAGACAATTAATAGAATAAAGAACCAGATTAATCATTAAACGTTAATCATTAATCACTAAAGAGAATTATGGCAAAGATTAGTATCAACATAGCAACAGGTAGTTTACAACAGGCAGAGATGATAGTGGGGATTGATTTGGGAACCACCAATAGCTTGGTGGCAATCATTCATCCCGAAACAAAAAAGCCCGTTGCCTTGAAGGAACACAACACGAGTAGCCTTGTTCCGAGTATCGTTCATTTTGATGATTTTGGCAACCCTACTGTTGGAGAAGAAGCAAAGCAATATTTGGAAACAGAACCACAGAATACCATCTTTAGTGCCAAGCGTTTGATGGGCAAAAGTTATAATGATGTAAAAAACAATGCTGGCTTTTTTACTTATAAAGTAATTGACGACAATACGGATAGCCTCGTGAAAGTGCAGGTGGGCAATCAGTTTTATTCACCCATAGACCTTTCTTCTTTTATACTAAAGGAACTGAAACAACGGGCTGAGCATATACTAAAAACACCCGTGACCAAAGCCGTTATTACCGTACCGGCATACTTTAACGATGCGCAACGTCAGGCTACAAGGGATGCAGGAAAATTGGCAGGACTAGATGTTTTGCGGATAATAAATGAACCAACGGCAGCTAGTTTGGCGTATGGTTTGGGTCTAGAAAAGGATGACGAAAGAACCATTGCAGTGTATGATTTAGGCGGTGGAACGTTTGATGTTTCCATCCTCAAAATAACCAATGGCATTTTTGAAGTACTCAGTACCAATGGCGATACTTATTTGGGAGGGGATGATTTTGATAGATTGATTATCCAACATTGGTTGCAAGAAAAAGGAATTTCTGAAGAAGAATTGCACAACAATAAACAACTCGCACAAACCCTTCGCCTCATTGCCGAAGAAGCAAAGAAGCATTTGAGTAGCAACGAAGTTTTTGAGTTTACCCTTCCTGACCCCACCACTCACAATTCACCACTCACAACTCCCAACTTACGTCTCACGACTCACGACTTCAATCTTCTAATTCAACCATTGATTGATAAAACAATCACCAGTTGCGCCAATGCCTTGAAAGATGCAGGGTTAACGACTACCGATATTGATACGATTGTGATGGTTGGAGGAAGTACAAGGGTTCCTGCCGTGAAGAATGCAGTGAGTACTTTCTTTGGTAAACCTGTGAATGATTCAGTAAACCCCGATGAAGTGGTAGCATTGGGTGCGGCTATCCAAGCAGATATTTTAGCAGGAAATAATAAGGATTTTTTATTGTTGGATATTACACCGCTTAGTCTAGGTTTAGAAACAATGGGAGGGCTGATGGATGTGCTGATTCCACGAAATTCTAAGATACCAACCAAAGTGGGCAGGCAATATACCACCTATCAGGATGGTCAAAGTGGGATGCGTATTTCGGTTTTTCAAGGAGAAAGGGATTTGGTAAAAGATAATCGCAAGCTAGCAGAATTTGTTTTGACTGGTATCCCAGGAATGCCAGCAGGATTGCCAAAGGTGGAAGTCAACTTTTTGATTAATGCTGATGGGATATTGGTCGTTACTGCCAAAGAATTGAGGAGCGGCGTTCAGCAAAGTATAGAAGTGAAACCCCAATATGGATTGACTGATGCCGAAGTAGAACAAATGTTGCTGGACAGCATCACCCATGCAAAAGACGATATACAAACGCGTGCATTGGTAGAAGCCCGTACAGAAGGAGAACAAATATTAAGTGTTACTGAAAAATTCCTAACCAAAAATGCTTCAATCATTTCAAAAGAAGAAATACTAGCAACTGCAAATGCAATGCAAGCCTTGCAACTAGCCCTAACAATGGAAGACAAAAACCTGATTCAAACAAAAACAGAGGAACTAAACGAAGTGACTCGTCCATTTGCCGAACGAGCAATGGATGCCGCCATCAGTGGAGCAATGAAAGGGCAGCATATTCTTGGGTAAAAATGCAATAGGGTTATTATAAAAAAAAACTTGCAATCAAGATATCTTGGTTGCAAGTTGCAGAATATTCGAATAAAACGGGGGTGTTATGCTTTAGTTGGCTACCTGTGTATTTCCCAAGATATTCAATCCGTTTTGCTTTAACTTCTTAGAAGCATAGGCAATACCAGATGCAGCAAGCATCAAACTCATGCCACCATCCAATGGAACAACCGGACCGCCATCACCACCTGGGCCATCGCCTGGGCTACCCGGACCACCAATTCCTGGATCATCAGCGGGGGATTGTGCATTAACATTTACAGTACCGATTAATACCCCAATAAATATTGACAATCCTATCAATTTGATACTTTTTATTACTTGTTGCATTTCTTAATATTTAAATTTATTAGTTAGTAGTTATTAG